>SWBX01003485.1_pt1 | contig 25007 bp, 22 predicted proteins | sample 4693051 | NCBI WGS metagenome assembly SWBX01 (sample SAMN10267272, study PRJNA491770) | bioreactor metagenome | isolation source: DHS bioreactor inoculated with marine | place: Japan: Omine Ridge, Nankai Trough | reverse complement strand
TTTACTAAGTTTTTAGTGTTTTTTATTATTTTCTTTTGTTTGTTTATATGGAGTTAGTATATCATGTTTGGTTTAGTTTGTCTTGTTTTGTTTGTGGATAAGTTTTTTATATTACTTAATGCTATTATCTATTATATTTTGAATCCCATTTTTAGTGCTTTAAAAGACACGCAAAGAAAAAAGATTAACTACATAGTAGTTAATCTTTTTAAACATCACATTTTAATTTAAGTTAAAATAATTTCAAAATATCTCTAGCAGTTATCACTAGCATAAGTCCAATCAATGCTACAAAAAATACTGTGTGAAACATATTTTCTATTTTTTGATTTATTGGAGACCCTTTTAGCCACTCTATGATAAGAAACATTATACGTCCTCCATCCAAAGCTGGTATTGGAAGTATATTGATAATTCCTAGATTCACACTCAAAATTGCTGCAAATTGAAGTAAATACACAAATCCCAAATCTCTCATTTGTTGTGTCATCATAGCTATCCCTACAGGACCTGCTACTTCAGCATTAACGCCACCTCCAGTAACAAGTGTAGATATAAGTGTCCAAAATGCAATCAAAATTGCTTTTGTAAGACCTATAACACGCATAAGTCCCTCCCACATTGCTTCCAGTGGAGAATACCTAACGATTACAGTTTCTGTCATTGAAATACCAAGAGCTCCTTGTCCCTGTTCCACATCCTGCCTAGGCACACCAACTACCACGATTTCACTTTTTCCCCGTGTTACGTGAACTGCAATTTCTTCTCCTTTATGTGTTAAAATCGTATCTTTCAATTGATCTGCAGAAACTATTTCCACACAATCACCACCATTACACACACTATCAACACTATCACCAACCTTAAGACCTATTTCATCTGCAGGAGACCCACTTTCCACCTCAACAATCTGAACTCCTATATTTCTAACAATATTATCTGTATTTCGCACCATGTCAACCGGCTCTGGAGCACCTATCATAAGCACAATACTCACTAAAACCCAGGCCAAAATAAAGTTCATTGTTACACCAGCAATCAATACTTTAAATTTTACCCACTTTGATTTCACTGAAAAACTATCTGAATCAGTGGACATTTTAACAAACGCTTTATCTGCATCTGATAATTCATCCATATTAACATCCTCTTCATTAATAGGACTCTCACCTTTAATACGCACAAATCCACCTAAAGGAATTAGATTTATAGAATATAATGTATTGTTACCATAATATTCTTTACTCCCCCACACTTTTTTCCATTTTCCAGTTTTTGCATCCTTCACAACACCAAAAATTCTTGGTGGAAACCCAAAGCCAAATTCATGAGAAGTTATACCGTTTCTTTTAGCTGTTAAAAAATGTCCCAACTCATGAACAAAGATCAAAATTCCAAGAATTAATCCAAATATCAATACTGTTACAAACATACTTTTTTATCTAATTTATTTTTATTAAACTGTCATTATATCTTCTTCCTTCTTCTTTCTTAAAGATTCTATTTTATCATTATACTCATCTACGACTTTTTGTAATTCATCCTTACCAGCAAATTTATCATCTTCAGATATATCACCCTCTTTTTCAGCTTTTTGAATTTCATTCCATACATCTTCTCTAGCATTCCGAACGCCAACTCTTCCTTCTTCAGCTTTTTGACCTAAAATCTTTACTAATTCCACCCTATTTTCTTCTGTCATAGGTGAAAATGTCAATCTAACAGCTATTCCATCATTTGAAATAGTTGCTCCCAAGTCAGCATCTACTATTGATTTTTCCATTGCCTCTAAACTTGATTTATCCCAAGGTTGTATCAATAATTGCCTAGCCTCTGGTACAGAAATATTAGCAATCTGTTTAAGCGGAGTTTCGACTCCATAACAATCAACATTAATTCCTTCTACTATCGCAGGATTTGCCCTTCCAGTTCTCAATTTCATTGCTTCTTTTTCCAAATGCTCTACTGCATTGTCCATATCATCCTTATGTAATTCTATTATATCTTTATACATACTAATTTGATTTTTTAAGACCTAAATAAATTATATCACTATTGATTGGGTCATGTTCAATAACATCTACGATTCTATTACTTGCAGTATCTGTAATTGCCCAACCATCACCTATACTAGTATATACTGCTTTTGCAGCTGCGTATACTAGTTGACTTGAATCGTGTGGATTTACATCCATTGCATGAATTGGTATCCCAACAGTACTTGCTATAACATCAACTGGATTCCAAGACTTTCCATAATCCTTTGACCTAGATACTCCACTATCAGTTCCTACAGCAATATCTCCTGACACATATGGACTTACTGTCATAGAATACAAACTGCCTTCGAACAATTTTTCCGTCTCGCTGTCTCTATCAATATCATTCCTAATACTTTCAAATGTTGCTCCATCATCTCTAGATTTCACTATATCACTAATGCCAATTAATGCATATAACGTATTATCATCAACTGAATCAATAGCTAAATCAACAACAGTATCAGTAGCTAAATATAAATTTTCCCATGTATTACCAGCATTAACTGTTTTTGCTATTGTGCCTCCACTTGTCCCTAAATATATTACAGCTCCATTTTCCGCTGACATTGTCATGGCAGTTATATTTGTTCCATCTGCTGGTTCTACATAAATACGATCCCATGTCTCTCCACCATCAATTGTTTTTATTATACTGCCACGACCCTGATACATGCCACTAATATAAAAAGTATTCGTGTTAAACGGATTTATAACTATATTATCAATATTCAACAATCCACTTTGCAATAAACTCCAAGAATTTGCCCCATCTCTACTGATATATAAATCTTTCTTTTCAGTCCCTGCATATACAACATTATTATCTGTTGGATCTATAGCTATAGAACTCACATTTGAACGTGCAAGCGAACTTTCCTCATTTATGAAATTGCTTGGTTCAAATGTTTTACCACCATCAATGCTCTTGAAAACTCCTCCAGTAGAATTACCTGACTCACCACCTATACATCCGGATAATACAGAAAGCGCTGCAAATAAAATTGTTATTGATAAATATTTCATATATAATAAATATACACTAAAAAGTATAAAAAACCAATCCACAAAACTACTATTGCATTATTTTTTATTTTTGTTATAATAGATTTCGTGATGTTAAATTTACATCCCAAATATTCTACGGGCCAGTAGCTCATCTGGTAGAGCGCCTCACTTGCACTGAGGAGGTAGCGGGTTCAAGTCCTGTCTGGTCCACAACTTCACAATGCACAATAAAAAAATATTAAGGGCGATTAGCTCAGCTGGTTAGAGCGCGTCACTGATAATGACGAGGTCCGAGGTTCAAGTCCCCGATCGCCCACATACAAAAACACATCAATTAATTGATGTGTTTTTATTTGTTTTAACTAATCCTTAAAATAATGTTTCTTTTTCCGGAAAATTGATTGAACGTAATTGCCTCTCATCATTTATAGATGTATTTATAAAAAATAATTCATTCATCTTATGCTTATTAATCACTGTTGTTTTTACATTTTCTAAATTCATTATTGTATCTGTGATTCTACTTCCTCGATAATCTAATTCTGTTATTTTAATATCACCGTCAACTGTATATATTACATGTTCATAATTTTTTGAAAAATGAACATTATCAAGTTTTTGCGAAAAACGAACAACTGACTGGGTTTGATCTTCATATCTAACTGGTTGTGCTTCAGTATCCCTTGTTATGTATATAAATATTTCAAATGGAGAATAAAATAATAATTTCTTACCATCATCAGAAAAATGTGCTCCTATTATATTTGAACCTATTTGCTTTGTGTATATATTTTTTTCTCCCTTATTATATAGATATAAATTCCCATTATTATCATCCATCACAATCACTCTATGATTATCATAGGCAATCAACCTATAATCATTGCCATGCCTACTTATATCAAATGTAGTTATTTTTTCCATATTAGATGCCTCTTTTTTATCTCCTCCATACAACAATTCACCATTCATACTCAATGCATATATGCCATCATCAGCAAAATCATACGCAAAAACATCACTCAAAATAACATCATTTTGCAAGTCTTGTTCTTCTCCATCAAGATCCAACCTATATAAACTGCCTTTCATCAAAAAATATATAACATTTTTTTCTTCCGGATCCCAACGAACAGATTTCATATCATTAGAATTTATCAGTTCAGAAAGATATTCTGCTTTACTTGTTTTCATTGAAGCTATAATGTAATCATTACTTTCTAAGTTTTTGTCTTGCACAATGACTGGAATAATCAATTGATTACTATTAGGAGACCATTCTATATTTTCATATACGTTATCTGTAAATATTGTTTTAGGAAATACAAATGAATTTATTGACTTATTTTTCTTTGTATCAAAAACATACGCAATAAGTGTATTTCCCATTTGACTAGTCATTGCAAATATATTCTCTTGTGGAGCTGGGAAAAAATCATCTATATTTTTTATATCAAATGTTTCTTCTTCATATTCATCTCTCAATAACAAAATATTCCATAATTCTGTAGATAACCCGCTATGTATATTAATCTTTTTTGACCAAGTCTTAAAATTGTCTAAATTTATTTCTACATCATACTGCCCAGGTCGCAATCCCGTTATAAAATATGAGTCATTAATTATGTTAACCAGTCTTGATTTTGGTTCTTCTCCATTTAATTTTATATTTACGTCTTTCGGATTTGTCTTCAATGTCAACGAACCTGTATATATAAATATCTTATTTTTCACATCATGTCTGTAACCAAACACAAAAAATAACACTATGCTTGTGATTATAAAATATGACACAAAAAGTGTCCAAAAAAATATTCGTCTAGTTACTGGTGTCTTCATTGTAATTTATATATTTAATAACTCCAACTACATAGTATATTATACATCATACTACAAATCAAGTATAATGCGATGTGTTATACTTCTATAACAACCAAAAAAATATTAATACAAAAATAAATATGGATTTTTTTTCAACAAGCTCACTTTTTACATTCGGCATAATAATTGCAATAGGAATAGCACTAGCACCAATCATTCAAGTTGCTTGGACGTTACGCATATTAATAGCTAGCTATATTTCACTTTGCCTTGTAATGCTCATGCCAGATAACTTAATATTTGGAATTCATGCAAACTTGATATATTTTTTTTCTATAGTCATCCTTTTCTCACTAATAGAACGAAGTCGTTTTTTTGATGTTGCTAATTGGTCAGTTGGACGCTTTAGTTTTGAAATAATTGGACTTTCCGTTTTAACCACTTTTTTTATAACTTCTATTATATGCTTTTTGACCTCATATACATATTTACAAATATTGATACCAAATCCTGAAATATGTACTTTTTTCAATGACTATATATTTTATATAGCTATAGCACCATTGATATTTTCTGTATTGTTTTCAAAGAGATTGAGCTATTAGAACTTCACAATAAATTAAAAAACACTTCAAATATTGAAGTGTTTTTTAATTTATCTGTGTGGGTGTAGAGGGATTTGAACCCCCGACCGTCGGCTTAAAAGGCCGTTGCTCTACCAACTGAGCTATACACCCAAAAAATTGATACTTGTAAATGAATTTAATCTATATTTTAAAATTCACAACAATATTGATTATATAGAAAAAAAATACTTATGTCAACATATCCTAAATAGCTTCTACAACTTTTTTAAATTGATTTCCCCTATCAAATTCATTTGCAAAAATTCCAAAACTTGCTGCGCCTGGTGATAATAATACAACGTCTCCAACATCAGCTCCCAAAGATGCAACTTCAACAGCTTTATCCATTGAATCAACTATTTCAAATGACATTTTTTCTCCATCAATCTCAATATCTTTTTTTATAAGTCTAATTATCTTATCTGTTGCAGTTCCTTTTATAAAAACTACACCTTTAACCCCAGCAACTATTGATTTAGCAAAATCCGCATATTTTAGATTTTTATCAACACCTCCTGCAATTAATATTATATCCTCATCAAAAGAATTTATGGCAGCTATTGCAGAATGTGGATTTGTAGCTGCTGTATCATTAAAATATTTTACACCTTTTTTGTCTGCGACAAACTCTAATCTATGAGCAACACCTCGAAAACTCTTCACGGCTGATATTATTTTATTATTTGGAATTCCATACGCTAATGTTGCTCCTATTGCACACATCACGTTATTAATATTATGTCTACCTCTTAGTGGAGAATCTTTGACAAACATTGCACACTCTATATCTATCCCATCATTTATAAAAATTTCATCATCTTCACAAAATACACTGCGACCATTTGAAACATGTTCATTTGCAACTGTTATAACATTACCTTTTGATTCACAACACATCAATTTTACGGTCTCATCGTCTTGATTACATATAAACCAATCACTCGGCTTTTGATGTATGAATATATTTTTTTTATCAAGTAAATATTCATCCATAGTACGATAGTAATTCATGTGATCTGGAAAGAAGTTTGTAAACACACCTATTTGTGGGCTCATCTTTGCATTTGTAAGTCCTGATAATCTCCAACTAGATAATTCAAATACAACAACAGAGTTTTTTTTGAGAACTTTTAATCTATCTAACACTGGCATCTGACCAATTCCAATTTTAATAGGATTCTTACCTGCTTTTTTTAATATATGATAAATAAGATGTGAGGTTGTAGTCTTTCCTTTTGTACCTGTTATACCTATAATTTTATTTTTGCATAACTTAAAAAATAAACTAGAATCAACTTCTACTGGAATATTATTTTGAAGTGCTAATTTAATATGTTTATTTGTCCAAGGCGCTTGAGGTGTTTTTATAACCATATCAACTTTTGTAAAATCCTCTTGTCTATGTTGACCTAGTACATATTCAATATTTTTCAAATCTTTCAATTGCTCAAGTGAATGCGATAATTGTTTTCTAGTTTTTATGTCAGTAGCAATTACCTTAGCTCCATTTTCAACTAAAAATCGAATGGTTCCTACTCCACCACCCAAAAGACCTATACCAAAAACAGTAACTCGTTTTCCCTTAAACCATTTTAAATCCATAATATAAATATTACCCCTTAATAACCTTACCCGCTCTTACTCCATTATATTTACCATACTTTATGACTACTTGTCCATTAATTATCATGTTTTGCAAACCTGTTGCATACTGATATGGATTTTCAATTGTTGCATTATCTTCAAAATCTTCAATACTAAAAATATTAATATCTGCAATATACCCTTCTTTTATCAAGCCTCTTCCATCAATTCCCAATTCATCAACAATCTTCCCTGTTGATTTATATACTATAGTTTCCGCATTTAACTCATCATCCATGAAGTCATCAAATATTTTTGGAAATGCTCCAAATGATCTAGGATGTTCCAAACCATAATTTCTTTTTTCTATAGTATAACCAACACCATTAGTTGAAATTACAGAACTCTCACTATTAATTCCTCTTTTTATATTTTCGGGGCTTACACTTTCTAAAAATATATTCACCTGACCATCTGATGCAAGTAATACATCTATAACAGCATTGGGTATAGAACTATTTTGAGTCTTTGCAATTTTTCTAAATGTTTTCCCACAAAAATAATCTGATCTAAGTGTATGCGCTACAACCGCATTTGACAAATCAATTCCATTCTCCATTTCACTCACAACCCTTTCTCTCAATTTTTTATTACGCAATCTCTCAAGTAACATCCTCCTGCCACCATCACTAATCCAATCAGGGAGTAATGTGTATAAAACAGTAACTGAAAAAGTGTATGGATAGATATCAAATACAATACCTTCATTTTCAAGCATCTCAATTGCAATTTTCATATCTGACCAATTATCTTTTTTCGTAGCTTTAAGGTGTGATACATGCATCTTAGCACCTGATTCCTTTTTTATATTAATTATTTCTTCAATTGATTTCAATAAGTTTTCCCCTTCATTTCTCAAATGTGCTACAAATATTTTTTTATTTTTTGCAACTATTTTAGCAACATCAATCAACTCTTCCATTTTTATATCTCGCTCATGCGAATAGATCATTCCAGTTGAAACACCTAAAGCTCCATGTTTCAAGCTTTCTGTTATATGCTTTTCTATAGATACTTTTTCATTTTCTGTTAATTCTCTATTTTCATCGCCAATAAGTCCACGTCGCAAAGTTCCATAACCTACAAATGTCCCAAAGTTAACAGACAATTTATGATTATCCACAACATCCAAAAAATCTGATACTGATTGCCAATCAACATTTACACTTCCAATGTCAGTCCATTTACGTGATGACTTAAGCATATCTTCATTATATATAGGAGCTAATGATGTACCTGAATTTCCACCTATAATAGTCGTAACTCCTTGATATAACATACTCTCAAGTCCCGGATCTTTAAAAAGTCTCCATCTAGTATCGGATCTATTTGAAATATCTATAAACCCTGGAGTAACCACAAGTCCATGGGCATCAATTACTTCATGTGCACCGTCTCCAGACATATCACCAATTTCTGTTATAACTCCATCATTAATAGCAACATCTGACTCATATTTTTTATTTCCTGTACCATCTATAATAGTACCATTTTTTATTAAAATATCATGCATAATTTTATTTTTATTAAAATGAAATATTGAAAAATATTCCCCACAGACTTGTAAGAAGATGACTGAATGGAATAGAAAAAATTGGCAACATTAACAGTGCTAATATGATAAAAAATCCCCATTGCTCCAAAAACATTTGTATTTGAGGCCTGACATTAAAAACTGTAAATATCAACTTTGACCCATCCAAAGGAGGAATCGGCAATAAATTAAATGTTCCTAAAAGAACATTCCAAAAAATAATCATGACGAAAATTGTATACACGATAGCCCAAGGAGCACCTGTGACAATTTGTGACATTGATTCCCAATTTGTACTCATCATGCTATACACAATTGCTTGTTTTTGAGCTATTGCAACAGGTACAAAATATGCAATTACAGCAGCAAAAAATGCCAGTATAAAGTTTATTGTCGGACCAGCAAAAGCAACTGCTACCTGACCCCATTTTTGCCATCTTAAATTATATGGATTATAAGGCACTGGCTTTGCCCACCCAAATGCAAATCCCGTCATCATAATCATAACAAGCGGTAAAATAATAGAACCTATCGGATCAATGTGTCGAATTGGTTCAAGAGACAATCTACCTGCATACTTAGCTGTTTTATCACCCAACCATAAAGCCACAACTCCATGAGACACTTCATGAAATATAATACTATAAACTAATGTAATTAAATAAAAAGCTATTAAAATTGCTTGTTCCATAAAATAAAAATTCTAATCAATATAACTATTATTATATACCATATTTTCTATATTGAAAAATGAAAACCCACATATAATTTTATATGTGGGTTTTTATGTGATTAAGCTTTAACCACAATCAATATTCATCTTCATCATACGGAAAATTTCGAATTATTTCAAAACCTTCCAATATTTCTTCTTTACTAAGAATATTAGAACCATTCACTTCAGGTTCCATATCGTCAACAGTTTCTTCTTTCATGTAAATCCTCCTTAATCAACTTCTTAGAGATTTTTACAAATCATTTCCCCCATTTCTTTTGTGCCAACAATTTTACTCCCACTAGTTGCAAAATCTTTTGTTGCATAACCTTGTTGCAATGTTTTTGTCACTGCATTAGTTATAGCTGTAGCACCGTTAGGCATTTGCTTATGCTCAAGCATCATGCCTGCAGTCCAGATTCTACCAAGTGGATTAATCAGGTCCTTGCCCGCTATATCTACAGCAGTACCAGCACCTGACTCAAACATAGCAACGCCATTATCTGGGTTAATAGCAGATGAACACATAAGTCCCATTCCACCAAAAATCTCCGCAGCACCATCCGACAAAATATCACCATGCTCATTGCCACAAGCTATAACACCATGTAATTTCGACGGATGCGGGAGCAATGCATTTGCAGAATCAACAAGCTGATGTCTGAGTTCTACATCAGGAAACTCACTATCATGAATATCATCACAAAGTAATCGCCAAAATTTATAGCGCGCCATGACATTTGCTTTGTCAACAGAAATCAAAGGCAGATTTCTATCTTTTGCATACTGAAATGCATATCGCAAATATTTTTCAATATTTTTACGAGTATAGTATGCGAATTCGATAATTTGCCTTTCTTGACCATTTACTTCGTCAATTGTGCAAACACCAATATTCTTCAACAAATGATAAAAAGCTTTACTTCTTTGAAGTATCATTTTCATTACATTCGATGTACCAAAATAACTATCCTCTAGCAAATAACGAATATAATGCTGTTGACAACCGTCCTCAGGTAAATATTCAGCTTTCAAAGGTGATAAATGATTAAATGCCTTGTTAAAAAGCATCGGACGAAAATTAAGAAGTAAACCCCAATTTTCTCTTATACCCAAAAGACATCTTGCTTCGGGTCTCATCTTTGGATACTGGGTTCCGATTGTTTTATCAATCTCAGGATCACCAACTCCTCCAAAGAACAACGTTCCAATTTGAGTTGCTGTCTTAAATGATTCTTTAGGAAACGTATCTCCAAAATCACCATAAGCCTTCCAACCCATTGGAGTCTCTGGAAAACTAAGGTCTACATCATCTTTCTTTGCAGCTTCTACCGCAATCATGCAAGCAACTTCCATCGCTTCTGGCGCAGCACCATCACCTCTTACAAGTGCAATTTCTTCTTTTTGCATCAATCTTCCTCCTTAGAGTTAAGCTTAGCAGCTAATTCAATCATCATACCCATACTACCACCAGCATCAATTAATTTTTTCTGCTGATTAGTAAGTGAAAAAGAGACAATCTCTTCTTTTGTATGTTTTGTTGAAATAATACCCTTATTAACATCAATATCAAGAACATCTACAAAACATTTATCTATTATTTTGTCTATATCCTCCTGGGACATCGTGATACAAAGCATTCCATTGTTAAACATACTTGTTTCAAAAATCCTTGCAAAACTTGGTGCAATCACCGTATTTATTCCAGACTCACGAAAAGCATACACAGCATGTTCACGAGAAGATCCACAACCAAAATTTTTACCAGATATAAGTACACCGGCAGGTCCTAATTGAGCCTTTTGAGAATCTGTTAACCCAGCATCTTCTAAACAATGCTCACCGAAAACAGAAAGTTCTACTTTGGTTAAATACCTAGCCGGAATGATTTGGTCTGTATCCACATTTTCTTTTGGTAAATGAAAAATCATTCCCCCAAATGTTAACTTTGAACCACCATCATTACTTACTAATGATTTATAATCGATTTCATCAAACGATTTATAAACCAATTCCACAGGCTTTGCAACATTATCAAATGCCCAATCTTGATACAAAGAATCCAGCAGCTCTTCGCCTGGCACATCTATATATCCCATAATAGCAGTAATTGCTGCAACAGCTGGTGAAGCTAAATGTACCATAGCATTTTTCCCCATCCTTCCTGGAAAATTTCTGTTTGTAGTTGAAACACAAACTTCATCTGGCGCCAAAACACCATTACTCATACCAAGACAAGCGCCACAGGTTGGACCACTCATATAGCAGTTGGCTTCACTGAGAATTTTAAATATTCCCTCTTCCACCATTTGCTGTTGCACTCTTTGAGTTGTTGGAGTAATTATACATCGCACTCCATCACATACCATTGCACCAGTTTGTTGAAAAATATGAGCCACAATACGGAAATCCTCAATGCGTCCATTTGTACATGAACCAATATAAACTTGATCAACCTTTTTACCTCTCAAGTTACTAACATTAATCCCCTCATCAGGACTATATCCATCAGTAATCATTGGTTGCATATCAGTCACATCAATCGTAACCGTTTTAGCATACTCACAATCATCATCACTATTAAATCTTGATAAATCAAGTAAAGCACTCTCCTTGTCATCATAATTTTCAGAAATAATAGGCCATAGGTAATTAATGGTATTTTCATCAACCATCATCATGCCAGACGTAGCGCCTGCTTCAACTGACATGTTCGTAATAGTCATACGTTGTTCCATGTTCATCTCATCGATGACATTACCACCAAATTCCAAAATTGCATTAGTAGCACCATTTGTTTTAATGGTAGCTAGTAATTGCAAAATCATATCTTTGGAAAAAACATTTTTAGACAATTTGCCTACAAAGTTAACACGAATTACCTCTTGTTTACCAATTGCAACGTTTCCCGTAATTAAGCCTGATTCCAAATCAGTTGTACCAACTCCAAAAGAAAGTGTACAAAAAGCACCGTGAGTACAGGTATGAGAATCACCCATAATCCCCACATCTCCAGGTAGAACCAATCCATATTCTGGAATAAGTGCATGACAAACTCCATTTTCTCCAATATCAAACATTCTGATGTCATGCTTTTTTGCAAAAGTCCGCATTATCCTGCCTTGAATTGCAGTATCCGAATCTTTTGCAGGACTAACATGATCAATCATGAAGAAGACTTTATTTGGATTAAATATCTTGTCCTATCCGCGTTTTTCCATGTCTAAAATTGCGATTGGGGTAGTAATTTCATGACACCAAACCCTATCACAACTCAATCACATATTTACCATCAAAAACAGTTACATGATTTTTTACAGCAATTTTCTGATACGCTGTTTGTCCACTCATTCCAAACCTCCGTTTTTGTATTTTTTGCCAATTTGTAAATGTGCAAAACTAAAAAAGATTAACTCTACACGGTTAATCCATAGCTTATTTATAGCAAATGATGTTGTCTAGGTCAAACATCCTAATCAAACAAAAAACCACCAGCAAGATATATTAATCTTTTTTAAAGCTGGTGGTTTAGATAAGTATTTCTTCCATTTTTTCTCCTATGATTGTTTTATAATCTTTCTTTTAAAAAATTATAAATGTTCTTGTTCCGAATCCTGTGATACTTTATTATAAAGATCACAATATTCTTTTATCAATTCTACTCGTTGCTGAGTGGTCAATCTCCAATAAATTGGAGATAACATTAAAACGCTTATTGCTTCTCTTTTTCCCATGACATCCTCCTTTTTTTATTTAGAGAACAACTCTTCTATGAAAAATTAAAAACAAAAGACAATTTCTACAAACAGAAATTGTCTTTTATTTTCAAATAACATTCAGATTTTTGAATGAAATTATCATATTTAAATTGTATGTTAATGCTTTGATACATTTTTTTATTTTTATTTTCCTACACCAATACTATATCATACTTTTTATGATTTGTCAATATCAAAAAATTCACCCCTATCCATCACCCCTCTTTGCCTTTGTTAATTCTACTGGTTCCGTAAAAACCATATTTTCTTCAACAACACTTAACTTTTCGTGAATAGCTCCCATTTGTACAAAATATTCAACAACCTCTTGAACCCTATATTCAGGAGCACTAGCTCCCGCACTTACTCCTACTTTTTCAATATTGCAAAGCCACTCCGTATCTATTTCTTTTGCTTCATCTATCAAATATGCTTTACATCCATTTTGTTTTGCAACCTCCACCAATCTTTTAGAATTTGAAGATGTCTTTGAGCCAACTACAAAAATTATATCTACTTTTTTTGCTAAATCAGATATTGCGCTTTGACGATTTGTAGTTGCATAACAAATATCAGCAGCTGTTGGTGAAACTATATTTATACACTTACTTTTTAATGCTGTAATTATTTTATCCGTTTCTTCCACACTTAACGTTGTTTGAGTTAGAAAAGCTAATTTTTCATCTTCCCCACACTCGAATCCATCAACATCATGAATACTCTCAAGCACTTCAACATTAATTCCTAATTTTTCAGCTTCACCCACTACACCAAGCCCTTCTACATGTCCCTTGTGCCCTATATAGACAACCCTATAACCTTCCTGTATAAATTTCACCATTTCCATATGAACCTTTGTCACAAGTGGACAAGTAGCATCAATAACTTTTATATTTCTTTCCCTTGCTTTTTCGAAATGTTCCGGAGGTGAACCATGTGCACTAAAAACAGCAATTGAACCCTCTGGAATTTCCTCTACCGTCTCAACTGTAATAGCACCTTTGTTTTCCAAATCACTTACAACTGTTTTATTATGAACTATTGCATGTTTTATATACACAGGTTTACCAAAAATATTCAAACAATCCTCAACAACATTAACACTTCTAGCAACTCCAGCACAAAATCCTCTAGGGTCTACTGTTACAATTTTTTTTATCATAAATAAAATTATTATATTATTTTTTCATCCATAAACCAGCATTATTTTTTCTGGCATCTCGTTGAGCTTCTTTAAAAATATCTACATGGTATACGTCTGGAGGAAATGTTACAAATCTAGCATAACCCTCATCTATCATTATTTTATTTATCCAATCATCACCAACATACACATGTCGCAACAATCTATCATATCTATCAGTCTCTGAAATATCTTTTTTCAAAACCACTTCTTTTCCTTCTATTAACTCTTTCAATCTATCTGTAGCTTCCTTATAATAAGGTTCCCCACGCTCTGGCGTATCCATCCCTATCATACGAATTCTCTCTCCTGTGTCAATATCAAATGTGTCACCATCAACAACATACGTTACTTCATGTTTTTGCCCAACATCTATAATACCACCAATTTCATCTTCTAAATCAAAAAATACAGCAATTAACAACATTGCACAACTAACTAGTATTGCTATATATTTTTGTTTTTTCTGCATAAGGTATTGACAAATTAATGTAAATGTTGTATATTAGTAAGTTGCATTTATATTAAAATTATACAGGAGGCTCATAATATGGCAACCGAAAAAACCGTATCCAAAATCAATCCTTCGCTTCTAAGTGAACTCATCAAAAGCCTCATAGAAGCTGTACAAAAAATGAACCCTTCTGCGGATGAAATGACTAAAATTATGTACAAATAGCCAAAAAATTCGCAAAGAGTTCAGAGAAATTCTTCACAAATACAAAAAGTAGTACAATACTTACTAGTGCGTTACATGTAAATCATGTGCGCACTTTATTTTTTTACAATCATTACATCTTTATTCATGCCTTCAATTGCTTCTTTTTTCCCTGTTTTATAATCCCTAATAGCATTAAATAAAACACTGTCCTTATATTTATAACCTCGTCCCACTCTAGTTCCTGGGTCATTAGTTACAAATTCACCATTCTTTTTATCATAACCTACTATCACAAGCATATGCCTATCTGGTCCACCATTTGTAAAGTTAGGATTATCTAACCACTTTCCATTTGTTGGAGCTATGATTATATTCCCGGCTGCCAATACTTTGTACATATCGTCCATTGATATATTTTTTGCAACCACAGAATCATGGCCGAAATACTCATTGAAAAATTTTGAAGTATCTTCTATTGAAGTATCAATTGCACCATTATACTTAGCTTTTTCTTTTTCAAACATATCTTCCATTTGCTTTTCTGTATCATTTTTTGATATATGCCACTGATTATTTATCCAAGCATCTGCCATAATCATTGAAGCTTCTTCACACGCATCTTGATATTCCTCTTCGTCCCATTGTGCGTGTGGTGCTTGCACAACAAAAGGTACCCGATGTTTTACACTATTCTTTATAGATTCACTAATTTCTTCAGTTTTTTTTATTTCATCATCACCTTGATTCATTTCAGTTTCATCATCCACGTCCGATTCCTTCAGTTTCTTACTATTTTTTTTCTCAACTTTTTTATTATCATCTTTTTCCAAAACTATTTTTTGTGATGCATCTGAATAATTAACAAAAAAACTATCTGGTATCATGTACCAAGATACAATTACTACTAAAAAAATAAAAGAGGCTGCAAAACGTATAATAAAACTTTTCATACAAAAATTAAAACTATTAAAATTATCCATTTCCCCAAAAACAGATTGTAGATACTATTGTACCATATTTTTAGAAAAATGTCTGCATTTTTTACACTATAAACTTTTCTATTTACAATTTACTAGGTTTTGCAGAGTTTATGTAATGTGCTAAAATAATCACATTGTCTGTTATAACAAAATATGAGAAAAATAGTATTCGATATTGAAACAAAAAACACTTTTCAAGAAGTTGGCTCAAATGACGCCACAAAATTAGATATATCACTTTTAGTTATTTACGATTACAAAACAAAAGAATACATGACTTTTACAGAAGATAACTTTAGTGAACTATGGCCTATATTAGAAGAAACTGACATGCTCATTGGCTACAATTCAAACAGCTTCGATATCCCATTACTAAATAAATACTACCCTGGTGATTTGACTGCAGTGGGCAGTTTAGACATACTTGCTGAAATAAGAAAATCATTTGGAAAAGGAATGCGATTAGACAATGTAGCAGAGGCTACAATTGGAGTTGGTAAAAGTGGACATGGACTTCAAGCAATTGAATGGTATAAAGAAGGTCGCATGGATAAAATAGAAAAATATTGCAAACAAGATGTAAAAGTTACTAAAGATGTATATGAATATGCACTAAAGCACAAGAAACTAAAATACAAAGATCTACTAGATACAATAGAATTCACAATAGACACTAGTAATTGGGACAAAAATACAAGTAAAGCAATAAACTATACATTACCTTTATAAAAACTACACCAATATAAAAAAGATATCTACAAAGATATCTTTTTTATTTATTTTAATCTCCCGTATCCATTAACTCATTACGGCCTAGTCTCAATAAGTCTACCACTGGAGCAATCTGCATTTGAATTACATGTAGATGTACACGCTACATTATTAGTTGAGTCAGATGGAACTGGAGTTGCTTGACAACTTCCCTGTGCATTACATTCTCTTGCTGTGCAATATCCACTAGTTGTTCCTATTGTTGTTTTTGGATCATCAATTGTTGGATCTGATGAAGTGCAAGTTACTGGAATTGTTACTGAATTAGTATTTTGAGTTATATCAACTCCTAGAGTTCCTGTACCATTAAATGGAACTGTTTCACTTGAGTCATCTGTTTCACAAGTATATCTATTGCTACACAATCCTTCTGGTTCTACTGATATATTAACTGTTGCATCACTGCCATCTATTGGCCAAGGGAATGGATTTGGATTTATTATTAATTCTGGTCTAAAGCATTGTGCATTACATACTATAGATTCTGCATGTGTTGGATTATTTCCTATTCTTAGACAATTCCAACTCCAAGGTCCTTCTACTGAAGATCCTATCAAGCTACCTACTTCATATGTTCCTCCGGAACATAGTTCATCACTTTCTGTTGGTGCTGTTGTTAACAGAGGGTCAGCATCTGTGAATGTTGTGTTGCACTCAGCCTCTTCTTCGTTTGGAGCTGAACATGTAACATCAGTTGTACCACCAGCATCACCTGTACAAGTCCAAGTCCACATATTTGTACTTGTATTTAATGTAACTGGATACGGAGTAGGATCTCCATATATACATAAATTTTCTTCTGGTTCTGGAGCTATTCCAGTTGCCTGCTCATCTGTTGTTGGATCACATATTCCACAGTTTCTTTGTAAATCTTCATTTAAATTGTCACAACTTGTTCCTGACGTTGAGTGCCGTGTTACCGATGTTGCTGATTGAATCCCATTTTCATCACATTCACTCCATGTGTCTACCTCTAAGTAATAACAAGTATACGTTATTCTAATTGGCTCTGAAACATTTGTACACCATACACCACAGCCCCCCGTATAGCAGGTGGCATAATTCGGGTTTTGTATTCCCCTACTACAACTCGCACATGATCCTCCACTAGTACATGCTGAGGGCCCACAATAACCCCCTCCACGACAAATTCCTATAGTACCTACAGAGCTCCAGCTACACCTACTCACACTTGTTGTATAACAAGCAGGATCCCCAGCATTAACAGGTACACCGCCTTCTACTGCACATGTATTAGCTGCATTTACATTTTGAAATATAGCGAATACTGTGAATGTTAATATCATCAATGTTAATATTTTTTTCATATATTTATTCATTTATATTTAATGAATTACCATTTTCAAATGCATCTTCTGCTTTTTGATTATATTCTTTTTCTTTTTGTGTATTTCCTAGTTGTCTATAACTATTTGCAATAGCATAGTTCAGATCTCTTTCTGTTGCTGGTTTACTTGCAGTTAATAATGATACATCTTCTTTTACTAAAGCAATTCCTTTTTGAGCTTCTTCTATTGCTTCATTATATTTTTCTTGCATATACAATGCATATGACAATTTCAGATAACTAACTGCCTTTGTTGGTGAAAGTTCAATTGCTTTATTTGCATCATTTTCTGCTTCTTTATAGTTTTCTTGTGTAAAATTGAATTCTGAAAATGCTACATATAGATTTGGATCATTTGGTGTTATTGTTTTTGCTTTTAGTAAATAGTTTTTTGCTTGTTGTGGATCTTTTTTGTCTATGAAAATACTAGCCATAATTTGATATGCTTCTGATTGAAAAACTGGATCTGCATTATCCATCTGTGTAACTATTTTACAATTCTTTATAGCCTCTTCGTAATTTGATCTTGAATATTCTAAATTACATAAATTTGTATATATTACTATGTTCGTCCTATTACCATCTAACTTAGCTGCTGTATTAAATTCTTCTACAGCACCTTCTAATACTCCCATTATTCTATATGTATGCCCTTTTCCTGTATGTGCTGACATATTACTATTATCAATTTCTAGAGCCTTATCATACATTAGCATTGCTTGTGTATAATCTGGTTTTATTTCATTGATATATCCTTCTACTCTATATACTTCTGAGTTTTTGTCATCTATTTTTTTTGCATTTTCTATTGCTTCAAATGCTTTGTCTACATAAGGAGTTTGATTATTTCCTTGTTCTTGCTGGGTTAATCCTTTTTCTGCATATGACAGTGCTAAACTTATATAGTTGTTTATATTTTCTTTATCAGTTTCTGTTAATTTTTCATATTCTATTATTGCTTTTTCGTTATGTGCTTTTGAATATATATTTGCTAAGTATTGCGGATTATTTACTTCCATTTTTTCTATTGAGCTTTTAACTACTTGATGACATGCATCTTTTTGAATTTCACTGTTAATACTGTCACAGAGGGATTCGTCAAGTTGATTTAATGCACGCTCATAAAAAGATGCATCCATTGTTGCACTTTTACATTTTTCTTTTAATACTTCTTTTTTAATACAATCACAACTGTTTATATCTTTTGTTTCTATTGCATATTTATATGATTTTTGGTCATTTTCATATTTACATTCAAGAACTGGAAGATCTCCGGTTACTTCATCCAACTCTACTTGTTCAATTTGATTATTTTTAATAATTGCATTTCTTGCTGGTTCATATAGAAATACAAATGCAGTTGCTGCAAATAGAATTATTGCAATACTTGCAATGATTGTTGCTTGTTTTTTATTTTGCATTGTTTTTTATTTTAATTGCTTAGTTTTATTTATTATAACATCTTTTAAAAAAATGAAAAGATTTAAAACTTACCATTCAAAAACCTTTTTCTTTTTTGTTCTTCCATTTTTTCTATTGCATATCGCAATGTCACTCTTGGTAATTCATTGTAATTTTTCATTAAGAACTCTTCACAAATTTTATTATCACGCTTCCAAACCTCTCTAAGCATCCAACCTGTTGCTTTATGCATCAAATCTTCATCATTAGACAAAAAAACTTTTGCATATCTCAATGTATTGTCAAATTCACCTCTTTTTGTAAATGCCCATGTTGCCAATATACACACCCTACGATTCCAATAAAAATTTGACTTTGCTAATTCATCTAAAATATTCAATTCTTTTCTATTATCTGCAATATATTCACCTGCTATATGTGGCGCTGATAAATCAACTAGATTCCAATTATTGATATGCTCTAAGTTTTTTAGATAAAAATTATATATTTGCTTTTTAGTTACGTCATTTATTTTTTTACTCCGAAATCTCTCAACTAAAATAACGAGTGCGCACAAACGCTCCTCGTTATATTTTGAAGTTATTAATTTTTGTACATTCACTAAATCACAATCCTTGTATTTTTTTGCAACTTTTCTCACATCTGGATTTAAAATACCCAAAAACCTATCATGCGCTCCATATTCACCTTTGCCAGTTTTAAAAAACCGTTCATTTGTTTCTTTTCGATTTTTTGTAATATGTTTTTTAAGGTCTTTACTTACATCAAGATAATTCATGACTTTTATCGTTTCTCTGGTACAGCAACAGTTACATCTATATCTTTTAACATTGTTGCAATGCCAATATTTATTTTATGTTGTGCATCCATATATAATGTATAATCCCTAGAATCTATTTTATATGAAAACTCAAAAATAAATCCCCATTCACCAAATGTTTTCAGATGCACTCTACTACACTTAGCATTGTCAATTGCATTGATGATTTCTGTTATTTTTGCTGGAATTTGCTCCATTTTTTCAACATCTGTATCAAACTCTACAATAAATTGACTCTTTACATTTCGATCATCCATTCTCTTGTAATTATGCACCCTAGATGATGTCAAATCCTGATTTGACATAATCAATTCTTCACCAGTTCTTGCTTTTACTCTAGTTGTCTTAATTCCTATTTTTTTAATAGTCCCAATATCATCACCAACCTTAACTGTGTCTCCAGCCTTAAATGGCTTATCAAAATATATAGAAAATGAAGCAAATAAATCAGCTAATATCTCTTTTAAAGCAAAAGCAATTGCAATACCTCCAACTCCAACACCAGCTATAAGAGAAGCAATATTTACTCCAATATTTGAAAGTATCATCATAATTCCAAATATCCACACTATTATTGTAGCTATAGCACTTAGCAACTGAGCTGCACTCTTAGCATGTTCATCATCTTCATCTCCGCTAATTTTCCCGGCTACATATTCTATTACAATTTGAATTGATTTTGTAATTTGAAAAATAACAACAACTATGACGACAACATTTACAATATTTTGCACAGCATCCCCTAAAGTAAGAGTCCTTAACGCAATATAAATTGCCAAAACAATATACAACCTAGGACGTATTGAATTTATAAACTCAACTATAACATCATCTATATCCGTTGCTGTCTTAAGTGCGAATTTTTCAAATTTTGACATTACAATTTTTTGCAATATAAAAAGCACAATGAGTGCAATAATAAAATACAAAAAAGCATCTACATAATTCGCAACAGAATTACCCCAAAACATTTTATCCAAAACATCGCCCTCAATAAATCTATTTATCATATTTACAATTTAATTAATATATCTACAAATATTTAACTTACATTTATTTTAACTTATTTTTTCATACAGTACAATAAAAAATAAAATATCTATTCAAAATTTTTCCAATATAACTGTCATTATGAGTGGCTGAGCTATTTCATATAGTTAAGTTATTATCTACCATAGATTGCTTCACAGAGCACAATTAATATGACTTCTGTTCGCAAAGACGATGATTTTTGGATAAATCTAAATAGTTACAAAAAAATACATATTTGAATATATATTCAAATATGTATTTTTTATAATGCTTAATCTTTTTTCAGAATTTTCAATAATCTTATATACTCATCTAATGATTTATCTCCATATTTTCTTTTTATTTCTCTTTCCAGAAATTCCCCCGACAAAATATCTTGAGCAAATACATTTATATCTTCACTTAACTGTCTTACATCATCATCCCCCACTGAGACAATCTCTCTTTCATATTCTCCAGTTTGTGGATGTGGCTCTATAAAGTCTAATGTTCCACTTGTCATCACAAACTCTCCCTCATTATACGAATTCAATAACAATTTATAAAATTTTACTTGTCTATTTAATGATTCTTTTTTTTCTTTTGCAAGTCTACTCCATGGTTTACCAGTTTTATAATCTACCACTGCTATCGTACCATCTTCTAACTTTTCCATTTTATCAACAGCACCCGTTAACAAAATTTGCTCTCCACTTTCCAAATCAAATGGTACAGCTTTTATTTTCTTCTCCACTATTACATTCACATTAAAAGCATCTTTATAAAAATCATAATAACCATTTAGTGCATCAAGACCCCTTTTTTCTATTGAGTCATAGTACTCAGCAGGGATTTGCATCGTCTGAAGTGAACTATTAAATGCATCAATTAACACCTCTTTTGGCAACACAACACCCTCATCATTAGAAGCAACAAAAAACTTTTCTAATGCTTCATGTAATAAACTTCCATATAAAAGTGTTTTATTTTGTACACTGGGAAGTCTCACTAGATTTCTAAAAAAATATAAAAGAGGTGATTCAAAATAATTATTTAAAGCAGTTGCTGATAATTGTGTTGATAGGAATTTATCTTTTATATATTCAAGTGATACAAGTGAAGATATATTTTTAATTCGCGGAGCAAAAAATACTTCTGTTGTTTTGATAGTGTCCTGCTCAATATCAATCAAGTTTGCATTTATATCTGAAATAAACAATGATGGCATTTTTTCTTTACCACTTACGTCATAATCTGCATAAGAAATGGTAAGTGATTTTTTTGCTCGTGTTATTGCCACATAAAATAATCTTCTCTCATCTTCCATGTCTCCAGAAACAACATTTATTGGCAACTTGAATTTTTGACTATTCCGCTTACCTCCCCAGAGCCCATTTACCGCATTTGTAATATAAACATGTTCAAATTCAAGTCCTTTAGATCCATGCGCAGTCATAAGATTCACTCCATCCATATCAGAGCTTTTAACTACATTCATTGATAAATTATATTCATCAAATGTTTTCAAATGCATTATAAAATCACTCAATTTATAGTTATTTTTCTCCAATACACTTTCTCGCACCTCATCAAAAATTCTTTCTACTTTTTTCAATAAAGCTATATGGTCATCCTGTGCAAGAACTTTATCCAAAAAACCACTCTCTGTAGTAAATTGTTCAAAAAATTCCAAAAAATTCATATCTTGAACTTTTTCCAATTGACCTTCTAAAAATTTTACGAATTCTTTAATCTCACCAATATTCTGAACTCCACAATTCTTTAATCTTTTTTCATCTTGCAATAATTGATATAAGGACATCTTTCTTGATACTGTCTTGTATTCATCTAAAATTATTAATGCATCGTTTATTTTAACTGGTGTTAAATCTATCAAAATTGCTTTTGACATCAATTCACTATCCATCGGATTATTCACGACTCCAAGTAATAACAATAATTTTTGCATCTGTACATCATCCAAGATATTTTGTCTTGATGCAACTACAAATGGTAATCCTTCCTTTTCAAAAACTTCCTTTATAAAATCCAAATTACTATGCTCCCTATAAAAAACAGCAATATCATTTACATCAACACCAGATTTTAATTTCTGTTTAATATCACTAGCCAAATTCACTAATTCATCTCTATAAGTTTTAAAATGATTAACTGATATTTCTGCTTCATCCTTTTTCCATGCTTCAAGTTCTGTGTGCTTTTTATCACTATCCCCAGCTGAAATAAGCGTGTGTGCATGATCGAGTATCCCCTGTGCACTTCTGTAATTATTTTCCAAATTAATTACAGTTGCATTTTCAAACTTACTTTCAAAATGGATGAAATTATCAACACTAGCACCCTGAAATCTATAAATAGCTTGTTTATCATCACCTACAGTAAACAAATTAGGCTCATCTCCCAAATATAAGGATGACGTCAATACCTCTATTATTCTATTTTGCCCATCATTAGTATCTTGATGTTCATCCACAAGAAGATATTGATATTGTTCTCTCAATATTGAACCCAATTCCTCATCTTTTTCAGCCACTTGCACAAACTGCATTATCATATCTGTAAAATCATACAACTTTTTTTCCTTTAACTGCTCCTGATACAATTCATATACAACTTGAAGTTCCTTGTTTTTTTCTACTGGCTTCAAAACATTTGGTTTCAAATCACCTTTTTTATTCTTTTTTGTGTCTCTCTTATAATAAGAATCCTCATCAGCAATAATACCCTTGCCTTGCAATTCAATTTTATTTACAAAATCTTCTGGTGAAACACTCTCTCTTTTAAGATTATCTATTGCATACAATATGTCTTTTATATAATGAAAGTCACTTGCAAATGTTGTAAGAATCTCAAAATCATTTTCTGCTAAAATCTTCTCTACAATATGAATTTTTTCTACATCAGTAGCAACTCGCGAATATATAATTGACGGAAAATAATCCGGATAACGACTGATTTGTTCTTCACAAAAACTATGAAACGTATAAATATTTGTCCTGTAGGCTTCTTCTGGACCAATAAATGTCGCCAATCTCTCACGCATAGCAACCACACCAGCATTCGTAAACGTAAGCGCTAAAATATTCTCGGGATCAATACCAGCACCAGATTCTTTCAAAATATTTGCAATACGCAAAGTCAATATTTGAGTTTTCCCAGTACCCGGACCAGCTACAACAATAACGGGGCCTTCAATAGTATCCACAGCCAATCTCTGCGCATCATTTAACATTTCATATTGTTCTTGAAAATCACTCATAAAATATACGTATCTGTCATTCCCACGAAGGTGGAAAGCTAGGACAATTTTAATTAAATTAAATACTCTGAATTTCTACTTATGCAAACAAGACTAATGCAATAAAACAACCACTTTTTCATTTCACTTCTTCAAAATCAACATCTTTGATTTTTTCTTTACTTTTATCTTTTTTATCTACTTCTCTATTGAAGAAATGGGCAAAATCAATTCCAAAGTATGCAAGAGATGCTAAAAGCAATGCCGTAGCACCAGCCTCATCCAAATTTCCTATTACAGGCATAGCATCTGGCAAAAGTTCAAATACCCCAAATGTAGGATTAAGTAAATATATAAAAGCAACTATACCAGTAATTACAACAAAAACACTTTTCATAAATTTAAAA
>SWBX01006719.1_pt2 | contig 25021 bp, 38 predicted proteins | sample 4693051 | NCBI WGS metagenome assembly SWBX01 (sample SAMN10267272, study PRJNA491770) | bioreactor metagenome | isolation source: DHS bioreactor inoculated with marine | place: Japan: Omine Ridge, Nankai Trough | reverse complement strand
TCGTCCTCGTCGCCGTCCTCGTCCTCGTCGCCGTCCTCGTCCTCGTCATCCTCTTCGTACTCTTCCTCGTCCTCCTCGTCCTCGCCGGCTTCCTCATCAGAAATAGCCTCGAAGGCCTTGTTCAACCAGTACGGCTTGTCCTCCTCCTCCTCCTCGACGGAGGTCCACCCCAGGTAGTTCTCCATGTCGATCGCCGGAATCATCCCCTTGGATCCACCGCACACCATTGGAACGACCCACTGCTCGCCTTCCGGGTCCTCTTCCGGCTCCTCACCCTCTTCCGGCTCGTCCGCCTCGAATAGCATGCAAAACAACGGGGCTGGCACGTACGTGACGGACACTTTGCGCCTGTTACCGTAGACCGCGAACACCGCGCGGCTCCCAGCAGGAGCCTCAACGATCATCTGAATCTCCATGGATGTCCTCCCTTTCCACGTGATCTTGGTTCATTTCGGCGTACCGGAACGGCAGCCAATATGCAAGCGTGGTTTCGTCCAGTAAACTGGCGCGATGCACAAGACCTTTCCATTGGAGCCAATTCACGAGGATCTCGACCAAGCATTGTGGCAATTTATCGCGGAAAACCTCGAGAATTCCGGCAAAGACACCGACGTGGAACAGGTGGTCGAATTCGGTAGGACGCTCCGGGCGGCCAGACTGGACACGCACCGGTCACTGGCGCGCCTGCACGAGGCCGGGCTGGTCCGCTTCGGCGCCGGCTCCACCAACCCTGACTTCACCGAGTTGAGCGGAGGAGATCCCCGTAGCCACGTGGCCCTGTCGACCGTAGGCATTGCCGACCCGACGCTGCCTCGGGACCCGCTTGCTCCGATCCTGCCGCACTGGTCGATTCTCGTGAGCGATCCGCGACTCACACAGCGCGGGCACTTGCAGCAGTCCCAGTTCAAAATAGACGCCGACGACATCGTACGCTTCGGCAAGATGCGGTTCCCGGGAAAGCGCCACACGTTCCTCGCCGTGGAGGACCGGGACCGCAACATCGGCCTCACCACCACCAGGCAGGCCGGGCCGATCAGGGTCATCCTCGACAAGGAACTGAAGAAAGTGCGCGCCCCGGTGCCCCACGAGGGGGGCGACCTGTCGCTCAAGGATGCGCGGCAACAGATCAAGCACCTGCCAGACGACCTCGCGCTGCTCGACCTGGCAATGGAGCGGCTCAAGTACGTGGGGTTCGTGGACGGCGATTGGCTCTACGCTGCTGCGAAAAAGCACAACATTCCTGGCGAGGCCGTCTCGAAAGTCGGCCACCACTTCCGGCGGGTCAAGTGGCCGAGGTGCGGGTACGAGTGGGGCCACAAGCACCCGCCAGGGTACTTTTCTCGCATCGTGGCCTTCGAGGCCGAACCTCTCTGACCCGCACGGCCCGGTGGACCGACCACCATGGTACACTGGCCGCCATGGCTACGAAAAAGCCCCTCCTCGACGACGACGAATGGAATGTCGACCCGACGGATCCCGAGCTAGACACAGACGTCTGGAACCTGCTCGCCGAAAACCTGGAACGCGGTCAGGAGCAAACGAAGATCCCCGACGTCCTTGAAGCTTTCGAGGGGATCGAGCGGGACAACGGGCTCAAGATCCGACGGCCCGAGATCAAGTGGGCGCTTTACCGCCTCTACTTGCAGGGGCTGGTGTCGTTCCAGACCCATTCCTACGCGGAGTATTGGGACAACAACAAAAAGTCCTTACACCTCAAAGGTCAAGCGATGCCGGGCAAGGGCGGCTACATCACCAGCGTGGGGGTGACGGACCCGAGCTTTTTCGTCCCCGAGCAGGAGAAAGCAGCAGATCGGTATGACTGGAGCGTGGTGCCGAACAAGCCCGCACCAATGGGGCTACCTCGAAAGAAGTGGAAGGGCACCCCGCTGGAATGGATCGACAAGGGAGCCCCCCTGACGGTGGCCTACGGTGCCGGGGTCGACTCGACCGCCATGCTGGTGGAGTTCGTTCGCCTGGGCATCCGGCCGGAGCTTATCCTGTTCGCGGACGTGGGAGCCGAGAAGCCCGAGACGTACGCCTACCTGCCGGTCATGCAGAAGTATCTCAAGAAACACGGGTTTCCTCCAATCGTCACGGTCCGGTACGAACTGACCGAGGCCGGAAAGAAGGCTCGCCTGACGATCGCCAAGGACCCGACCCGAAAGCAGGTCGATCCTCGGCCCTACACGACCATCACCGACAACTGCCTGTTCAACCGGACGCTGCCGTCGCTTGCCTACGGGTTCCAGTCCCACGCGTGCTCCTCGAAGTGGAAGGTCACGCCACAGGTCGACTACATCGAGAAGGGGCCGTACTCGGACCGAGCGAAGGCAGCCTGGCGCGCGGGGCTTCCGGTCATCCGAGCTATCGGGTTCGACGCGAGCAAGGGCGACAAGGGGCGCCGGGAGCGCATCCCCGACGACCTCCACTTCTACCACTGGTATCCGCTCCAGGACTGGGGATGGGACCGTAAGCGGTGCAAGGAAGAGATCCGCAAGTCCGGGCTGCCGGTGCCAATGAAGTCCGCGTGTTTCTTCTGCCCGAGCACGCACCCGTGGGAGATCAACCGGTTCGTGCTGCTGAACGACCCGTTCGTCGACAAGCTCCGCGACATCGAGAACATGGCGAAGCCCTACAACCAGAAGGGCCCCAACCAGGGCTTGTGGTTCCTGGGCGACAAGCTCGTCGGGCCTGTCCGCGAGGCCCACCCGTACAAGGCCGAGTACTGGTTCGAGTCCGGCAAGCTCACGGCCAAGGAGATGGACTACTTCATCAAGGTCAAGTGGGGCGGGCTTCCCCCCTACGACCGCTCGACACCCAAGGGACGCAAGCAGATCGGACGCCCTGGGACCAAGCCGGGCCGGATCTCCGACTACGTCGAGGTGTTCAAGCGATTCTGCAAAAAGAACCATAAGCACCCCGAGTGCTCGATTGAGGTGCTTGGCGACACGTTCGACGCCCACCTGTTCAAGCCCAACCCCACTACGCCGCGCGTCCGTCTCCCGGATCCCTACGAGTACACGAGCGAGGGCTCCCCGGTGAGCTACCACGAGAACCCTACCTACCTGTGCCAGGACGAGCCCGGATCCGTGTTCGTGCGGCCCTGCCGCAACGTCCCCGAGGGCTGGTGCCGCCGAGGGTGCCCCAGAGGCCGCTGATGGCCCCATGGCCGTCGGACGACCGCACCCCCTGGTGGGTGGACCTACTCGCCGTCGTCGCGCTCGCAGGGGCCCTGGCGACCGCGCTGCGGTGGGCGCTCGGGTAAGTCCAGCGCGGCAGGCGCATCTGGTGTAGGATCGGCGGTATGGCAGACCTTCCCGTCGCATCCGAAGGCCAGATCGACCACCACACCATCGACAGGTACACGCCAGCGCATGCGGCAGTGGGTTTCGTCATGGGCCTGGCGAGGGCGCCGTGGTGGGTCGCGGTCAGCACGGCCGTTGGCTGGGAGGTCATCGAGGGGCGCCTCAAGGAGGCGCGGCCCGACCTGTTTCACCAACCCACTCAGGACACGCCAGAGAACGCCGTCGTGGACGCAGCGGCATGGGTGCTCGGGTGGGGGCTCGGCCGGCGCCTGACGGACGCCTATCCCCTGAAGGCCGCCAAGCCCATCGAGCCAAAGTTCATCGATCCCACGAGGTAGCTGATGCCCCGCCGACTGACAACACACGAGCAGAGCGTCGTCGAGACGGTCTACGAAACCATCGCCACGATGCTGCCGGCGGGCGACATCTGCGAGCACGTCTGGATCCCGGACCTCATCCGTGGGCTCGGGATGCAAGCGCGACCCGAGACGATCTGGCAGGCGATCCGGGACCTTCTGACCCACGGGCTCATCGAGACGCAGTTCGCGGACCTGGCGAAGGTGTCGAAGGCCGACTACCCCCTTCTGATGCGTGGCCCCAAGGTGATCGACCGGCCAAAGAAAAAAAAGAAGGACAAGACCGGCAAAGAGAAGGAAGTACCCAACGAGAAGCGGGGCGACCGCATGATGCTCGGCTACGTCAGCTTGGCGCACCAGCCAGGCGACATGTGTGGCACCAAGGGATGCAGCCGGCTCAAGGCCCACACGCTCAAGCGCTATCCGCACATCTGCTGCGTGGACAGGATGACCGAGAAGGACCTGAGCATCATCCGCGTCTCCACGTCAAAGAAGTCGCCCAAGGCCATTGCGGAGGCAGCCGCCGAACAGGCCCAGTCGCGAAAGAACGCCGAGGAGTGCCGTGTCGACCTGCGCGACTACGACATGATCGCCGTGAACTCCAGCGGCGGCAAGGATTCGCAGGCGATGCTCGATGCCGTCATGCGCGAGTGCTGCAAGCTCGGCATCCAGGATCGCGTCCGCGTGTACCACGGCGACCTCAAGGACGTCGAGTGGTCGGGCTCCAAAGAGATGGCCGGACTCCAAGCCGAGTACTACGGCGTTCCGTTCATCGTCGCGGCAAGCGACCGGTACGAGGACCTGCTCGACCACGTTAGCCAGCGGGGGGAATGGCCTTCGGGTGGCAAGCAGTCCCGCCAGTACTGCACGGCCGACATGAAGCGCCAGCCCATCAACAAGCAGATCACCGCGTTCGCGGACCAGTGGTGGGAGCAGGTCGAGTCGGAGATGCAAGACAAGCTCCGCCGCATCCTTGGGAGCCAGGCGGCGGTCGACAAGGCCCGGGGCGTTGGTAAGAAGGGCAATCCGACAAGCATACGCACGACGTTCAAGAAAGTGATGAAGGCCCAGGGCGAGACGGTCAACCTCGTGGACTATCGGCCCAAGATCCTGAACTGCATTGGCGTGCGAGCCGAGGAAAGCAAGCCGAGGGCGAAGAAACCGCCCTTCCAGCCGGACAGCAAGCAGCACGGGTCCTCCGGCGAAAAGAAGGTCGATACTTGGTTCCCGATCTTCACCTGGAGCCGCAAAGACGTCTGGGAGGTCATCGCCGCGAGCCGCGTGCCCCACCACTGGGCCTACGACCTGGGCATGATGCGCCTGTCGTGCGTATTTTGCGTCATGGGCAACCTGGCGGCCTTGGCGATCGGCAAGGAATACAACCCGGAACTGTTCCAGCGGTACCTCGACATGGAGGACGACCTGCACAGCCGCGACAAGCTCATTTGCGGTTCCAAGCTCTCGCTCAAGCCCGGGTGCAACCTCACGGCGAAGGCGAAGCGCGAGGCCGCCGAGACAGGCAAGACCAGAATCCCGGCTCTGGACGTCCAGGGCTCGTGTCCCCTCGACTACGAAAAGGGCCTGATCTGCGTGCCCATCGCCGAGGAGATGAAGGCTTGGAAGGAAGGGCGCCGGTCGAAGAAACCGACGATCGTTCCGGCTCGCACCCGCCAGTGGCGCTTCGGGATGGGTCACTCCATCCGGGAGGTTGCCGAGCGGATCAAGCGCTGCAAAGAGGATCCGACGCGCGCGGAGTGCGAGAAGCTCTTCGAGGATCCCGATTCCGCCAGCTTCCTGTGAGGGCCAACGATATGGAATACATCCTCCAATGCGACGGCTACCACGCCTACCGGTGGCTCAGCGATGGCGCCATCGAGGTGCACGGCCTCGGATTCCCAAGCTACGCGCCCGGGTCGGCGCCCGCGAACCAGATCGTCGAGTTCTGGGACAAGTACGGGTCGATCATGACCAAGTACGCCCGGCAGATGAACCTGCCCGTGTCGTGGGTGGTGGGGATCACCTACATCGAGAGCGGAGGCAACGAGTGGGCGTGCGCTCCGTGCAAGAGCCACACGTCCAGCGGGGCCCAGTGGTGTAGCCTTGCCCCCGATCGGTGCGGGGGAGGGGTCGCCAGCGACGGCAAGAGGTACTCGTGCTGCGCCTACGGCCTGATGCAGGTGATCGACTACAACGCCAGGCGCTACGGCATGGACCACGGGGCCCAGCTACTGGGCAATCCGGACGACTCGATCCGCGTCGGCACGAGCATCTTCCGGGACGCTCTGGCGGCCGGCGCCCAGGGCGACCCCATCGTGGCTTCGAGGATGTACAACGGTTGCCGGGGCTGTGGCGGCGGGAGGGCACCATGCGGCGGCGGAGGGCTGTTCGGCGTTGGCGGCCAGGGCAACTACAGCGAGAAGTTCGCCAAGAGCGTCAACACCTTCCTGGCTCTCGACCTGGCGCCCAAGCAAGAGAAGCAGGCTGGCCTTCGCCTGAGCACGGTTGGCGGTATCGCTTTGCTCGGCGTCGCGGGCATCGTCGCGGCCGGCATCTGGGACCGCCAGCGCGGCCAAGTCCCCCAGTGATGTCACAGTGCTTGAGCGCTCAAGCAGTGTGACATTCAGCGATAGTAGCGGTAGGCGGCCATCCCGGCCGTGCCGACGATCCCCCCGACAGCAATCGCCACGAGCAGCCCCTTGAGGGTACTGGCGTTGTCGGACTTGCCGCCGCCGCCGACGGTCGGCGGAGCTTGCGGAGGCACGTAGACCGGCGGCTGCCCTCCGGGAGGCACAACCTCGGGGGGAGGGGGCTCGACTTGAGGGGGAGGGGGTGGCTCCATGCCGGGGCACCATGGGAAGTTGGCGGCCTTGAACGCGCCATGGCCCTGCCACGAGAAGCAATACGGTCCCACGATCGGCACGTCCCAGGCGCGGCCCCCGAGCCGGTGAAGGTCATTGCCCTCCAGGATGAGCGGGGGCGTGGGCGACGTCGTATGGTGCCAGTCCGCTTCGAACCAGAGTTCTTCCCAGGGCCACGACGGGTCGAGGACAAGCTGGGAGGGCCAATCTAACGGCAAAGCCTGGCTGTTGTCCCATACCCGGACGTAGTCACCAAAGCCGAGGTTGCGTAGAACCACCGCGACGAACGTCGGATCGTCCATGTCCGACCACTGGCCGCCGGACAGGTGGAACACGCCGCGATGCCGGACGCCTGGAAGGATGGTTTGCTGCATCATCACACCTTGGCGAGTTCGGACTTGAGCCAACGCTTGAACTGGGTCGCGCTGCGTTCACCACCGATACGCCAGTGGTAGACCTCGCCTGGATCGTCGGACGCTGGCCCCGCGTCGTCGGTGTCGTAGATCGTGAATACCCCACCGGGGCCTTCAAACGCCCACTCGTTGAAGTTGCTGGCGATGTCGCTGTCGTCCGTGCGGTGGGGATGACCAAAGGCGGCGACCAAGTCGGCGTAGGAGGCCTTTACCGACCCTTGTCCCCTGGTGCCCATGATGTCGGCGTTGGGGCTCGGCGCAAAGGTCGTGCTCGACCGCTTGCCAGAGCCTCTCCCTACGAGCTTCTGGCCGCCAGGCCCCGTGTTCTGTTGGAAGGCGTACAGGCCACCGGCACCGACGGCTGCTCCTAGGACGAACCAAGCTGCACTGCTCATTGGCCCAGGGTACCACAAAAGCGAAGGCCGGAACCTGGACGGGGTAGGTTCCGGCCTTCAGACCACAACGAAGGGTGATCACAACGGGGATGATTGGAGGGTACCATTGCGCCCTGTCGTGTCAAGCATGGTGTTTGCAAGGGGGATCGGCCATGGCACTCCAGACCCTCAAACAGATCCAGGCCGACGCGACGCGCACGGCCATCAGGCAGGCGCTCCAGGCGGCCGACGGCAACCGGACACTGGCGGCTGAGCTACTCGGTATTTCCAGGGCCAAGCTCTACCGGCACCTCGACGAGCTTGGCCTGCTCCAAAAGACAAGCTCCGCCGGAGGGGGCTCGCGCAAGCCCCTGGGTGGCCGGGGCTAACCTGTGCCATATTTGCTACACCCACCTGTAGCAAAATTGATACACATGGACTCCCCAGCCCTATCCTACATGTAGGACCCCCTCAAAACCCCCGCGTTTTACGCTGTTTCATATCTGGCACAGGTCTTGCGTAGCCTCGCGATGGGTGAGGTTCGCCTCCCCCCTTCGGGATGACCCGAGGGCACTGACCCCATGAGGGGCCAACGACCGGTGGCATGAGCCGCCAAGGACACCGACACCATGACCACTTCCGATGTCTGCTTCGAGCTTTCCGACGGCACCGAGGTCTGTGTGGAGCCAGACGGCAGCGTGCTGGCCTGGGACTCCGTGGGCCACATCTACTCCCGGCGCCATAGCCTGGACGCCGAACAGACGCAGGAGGCCAGCCGCAAGGCCCAAGGCCTCCGCAACGGCACCATGCGCGTCTCGGCCGGCTTCGTCTACCCCCTCGGGCTCAAGGCGCTGGTCGAGCGCATCCAGGACAAGCTCCGCGATGAGGTCGCCAAGGTCACCCTGAACAAGGGGCCGGAAGCCTACAACGACCTCGACAACGTGGCGAGCCTCGCCAGGAACGCCAAGTCCTGGCTGGAGGACTCGGATGCGGACTACGGGTCCGATGCCACCGAGGACCCCAAGAGCGCCCTGGACGACATGCTCCAGCAGATCGACGACGCCAGGCGCGCCATCGACGACGACGGCTACCTGGACGACGACATCAACGAGGATGCGTTCCAGGAGGTCATGGAGGACACCGTCGGCACCCTGGAAGAGGCCATCGAAGACCTTCGGAGGAACTTCTCATGATGACGTTGGACGAGAGCTTGAGGCAGCACCCGGCCTATGAGAGCCACCGGGTCGTCAAAAGCCTGGACGGCTTCAGCCTGGTGCAGGTCAGGTACCGCACCGACCACCCCGACTACGAGGGCGGCACCCGCCTCGAAGCCTGGGACGACGAGGACGAGTACGTGTCCGACGTCAGCGACGCGGACGAGTTCGACACCCTGGTCGAGGACATCAACGAGGAGCGGGAAGAGCAATGACACCCACGACGCGCAAGGTCAGCGGCATGCGGATAGTCGACCTGTTCGCCGGCTGGGGTGGCTTCACCCTCGGCGCAGAGATGGCCGGCTCCCGCGTCCTGTGGGCGGCCAACCATTGGCCGCTCGCGGTGGAGGCCCACAAGGCCAACCACCCCCACGTCCAGCATAGCTGCCAGGACCTTCGGCAGGCTGACTGGACGTCGCTGCCGCAATACGACCTGCTGTGCGCGTCGCCGGCCTGCCAGGGACACTCGACCGCCAGCCAGCCCAAGCGCAGGCGCTACCACGATGCCATGCGCAACACGGCGTTCGCCGTCATCGATTGCGTCGACACGACGGAGCCGGAAGCGCTGCTGGTCGAGAACGTCCCGAAGTTCCGCGAGTGGCGCCTGTACTCCCGCTGGTGCGGAATGCTTGAGGCGTGCGGGTACCACCTGACCGAGACGATCGTGCGGGCCAGCCACCATGGCGTACCCCAGCGCAGGGACAGGCTGTTTATCATCGGCTCCAAGCGGCGAGCCATCAAGCCCCCCATCCAGATGGGCTTCGAACCCGCTTTCGGCCCGTGCGTCGACTGGTCCGAAGGCCGCTGGCGTCCGGTGGCGCAGGCCGCCCCTGGCGCTCGCAAGCGGCTGGAAGCGAGTCGGAGGTGTGGCCGGCGTGCGGTGGTCCAGCACGTGACCGGCCACAAGGGCAACCCCGTGACCGAGCCGCTGCGCACCATCACCACGCAGGACCAATGGGTCGTGCGTGACGGGGAGTTCTACAGGCCCTTGACCCTCCGTGAGCTTGCCAGGGGGATGGGATTCCCCGACAGCTACAAGTGGCCCCAGGCCACCCGCGAGAACACCATCAAGGGGTTGGGCAACGCCGTGTGTCCCCCCGTTGCTCGCGACCTCATCAAGCTCGTTCAGGAGGCAGCATGAGCACGAGCAAGCCTTGGGCGGTTGAGCTTTGGCTCAGCTTCGACGCACCGGACGAGGTGGAGCGCCACGACGACACCAGCGCTCTGTGCAAGGTGCATGTCGAGGCGACCTTCCGCGAGCAGCGATTGGGCGACGATAGCCCGGAGGCCGCGCTCCAGGCCATCGCCGGGCTTCGCGTAGCCAAGGCCACGTGCGACTGGACCCTGCGAGTTGGCTACGGCGTCAGCCGCCCGGACGAGATGCACCAGGCGGCCCGCAAGCGTCCGAGCAAGCGAGACTCTGCCCTCGACAACTTCGAGTGGACCGTGGGCGACGAGCCCCTGGCGCCCGCCATGCTCGCCGCCCTCGAAGGGGCGCTTGAGAGCGGGCTCACTACCGCCGACGTCGTCGGTGAGGGCGACGTCACCCAGCGGCTGGAGATCCTGCTTCGCAAGGCGCTGGAGGAGGCCGACACGGACAACCTCGGCATCGTGGAGGTCGACTACGTGCGGGATGTCCTGGAGACGAGAATCGGCTCGGACGGGGCGAACGACGTGGACAACGCCGGATGGGCTCCAGAGGGCCGATGGGGCTGCGAATGGGACAGGCTTTGGCTCAACGAACTGGGCCAGGTGCTGGAGTCCGAGGACACTGTCATCGGCGAACTGACCGTCTGGGGCGCTTTCGACTACGTGGCGGACCCGATGGGATACGCAGAGGACTACAAGGCGCAGTACGGCGCCGATGCGCTCGGTCGCATCATGGTCACCTACGGCGCCGAGGACGAAGCGTACGGCCCCTTCGAGAGCGAGCACGAGGCAAAACGTCGCGCCCGCGAAATCGCCGACGACGAACACATCGGCGAGTACGGAGAGAACGCCGAGGCCTACGACAAACGGATGGAAGAGGACCAGGAGGACGAATCATGGTGAGGCACAAGCACACCGCGAGCAAGACCGACACTCGGGGCTACACCGGTTCGGTCAGTCGTGACGAGAACCGAGCGGCACATGGCGGCGTCTGCGAGGTCGAGACGTGCGCCTGCGGCTACACGCGCCGCACGAACGTCAACGGTCGGCACGTGGAGCAGGGCAACTGGGAGCCGGGAGCGGACCACCGCAACGCCTGGAAGATCCGGGACTACCTGCGAGAGAAGGGCGACATGTCCCTGGCCGACATCCGAGACGACCTCGGGCTCACCGAGGTCGACGTGGACCTGGCGGTCCAGAACGGCGACGTTCGGTTCCGCGAGTTGCAAGACGCCACTGGCCGCTTCTGGCTGGGGCTGGAGGGTGGACGCTGATGTTCAAGGTCAAGGTCAACAGGTCCGGAGAGCGGGCGATCCTGTTCCCGCTGCCCAACCGCGCCAAGGTGAGCGGCATCCCGCTGGGCGAAACCGAGGTCCTGCTCCCGGACGGAAGCACGGTCTGGCTCCGGTTCGCCAAGGTGGCCGTCAACGTGGCCGTCAGGCCCCCCGCCAAGGGCAACTGCTTGTCCGCCCTGCTCAAGGGCTGGTTCGGGCCGGACGCAGGCGCTCCTGGAGGCATCAACGCCTACGTGCGGATCGAACAGCGCGGCGGCAAGTGGTACGCAACGCCGGAAGGGATCAAGTGATGGGACTTTTCTACGACAACGAGGACGCGGGCGATTACGACGGGATGAACCCCTTCGAGGACGAGGAGGATCGCCCTGTGGAAATGGTCTGCCAGGCGTGCGGCTACGGGTTCGACACGTCCGAGGACGACGACTGCCCCGAGTGCGGATCGGAGAACTGCATCCAGCGCGGCTCCGCGACGGTGCCGTGCTCGCACTGCGGCGCCCCCGCCGACGGCAACGCCCACTGCAATCGGTGCGGCGCGCGCATCCACTACGACTACGACAACCTGGATGCGTCGCCCATGAACGACTTCGCCCAGCCGGGCGGCAACAGCGCCTTGCGTGCCGCCAGCGTACGCAACCCGCGCATCTTCCCGTGTCCGGACTGCGAGACGCCGGACGTGCTCACGGCCGCCGACAAGGCCCTGGGCTACTGCTGCGACCGCTGTGCGGATCGCAAAGAACGTGGAGGCTACTGATGCTGATGCTTCAAATACTCAAGCACCTGGCGGAGATCGCCCGGATCGAAGTCGATCTGGAAGATATGTCCGAGGTGGCGTGCGCCAAAGCGGGCGCCGAATCCGGCGTCCTTGTGGACGACGACATCGTGGTGTGGAGCCGGGTCACAGACCAGCGCGAGTTCTGCACCGTGGAGGTCGGGGACCGGAAGCTCGGTCGGATCGACGTGCTCACGGAGGCCGCAACCAGAGCACTGCTGGAGGCCGTCCAGAAGCGCCTGTCCATCGAGAACCGCGTGGCCGTCCAGAAGCGCATGGCCGAGCCCCGGCAACCCGAGCCATTCGTCGCGAGATTCCGCGTCAGGAGCCGGAGAAATCTCTCATGAACAAGCCGATTACCAAGCAGCAACGCGCGTGCCTCGTGAGCTACGCGCAATGGGCCGGACGCCGTTGGAAAGCCTCCCTGCTGGCAGACTGGGAGCGGTCGGCCACGCTGTGGCGCCGAGGCGACTGGGCGTACCTGCACTCACTGCGGACCTCGCATGGGCCCTCATGGCTCGCGAGCTTCCGCCTCAACCCGGGGACCACGTCATGAGCGACAACTGGTTCGAGGTCGACAAGGTTGGATTGGGCAAACTGCTGCGCCGCAAGGGCATGGCTTGGCTCCTGTACGAGCTTGTACAGAACGCGTGGGACACCGAGGCCACGAGGGTGGTAGCCACCCTGGTGCCGGTGCCTGGGCGACCGCTGGCGGAGCTTGTGGTCGAGGACGACGATCCCGACGGCTTCAAGGAGATCAGTCACGCGTTCACGCTCTTCGCGGAGAGCAGCCGCAAGGGCAACGCGGAGCAACGAGGTCGGTTCAACCTCGGCGAGAAGCTGGCCCTCGCGGTCTGCGAGGAAGCCACCATCAGCACCACCACCGGGACGATCGAGTTCCAGGGCACCAGCCGCAAGAGCCGGCGGATCAAGCGGGAGGCCGGCTCGGAGTTTCGTGCTCTGATTCGCTTGACCCGTAAGGAGATGCAGCAGATCGACCATGCCGCAACGCTCCTGCTCCCGCCGGCCGGCGTACTCACCACGTACAACGGCGTGAAGCTCGAAGCCCGGACGCCCAGGCGCGAGATCACGACGACCCTTCCCACGGAGATTGCCGGCGAGGACGGGGTGCTCAAGCGCACAAGCCGCAAGACGCGGGTCCGGATTTACGATCGCCTTCCGAGTGAGCCCGCCCGCATCTACGAGATGGGAATCCCCGTCTGCGCTACCGACGACACGTTCGACGTGGAAGTCATGCAGAAGGTGCCACTCAACTCGGACCGAGACAACGTGACCGCCGGGTACCTCCGGTCGGTGCGCGTGGACGTGCTGAACGCGATGGCCGAAGAGATCGGCAAGCAGGACGCGCACAAGGCCTGGGTCGCCCAGGCCACGAACGACGAGCGCGCCGAGCCCAAGGCCGTGGTAGCCGTGCACGTCAAGCGCTTTGGCGAGCGCTCTGTGGACTTCGACCCGAGGGACAAGGAAGCCAACCACACGGCGGCGGCCAACGGATGCGCAGTGGTGCCATCCAACGCCGTGGGCAAGATTGCGCGAGCCAAGCTCCGCCAGGCCGACGCCCTACCCATGGCCGGCGACAAGTACCCGACCAATCCGGGGGGCAAGGCCAAGACGCGGTTCCTCGACGAACAGGACCTCACCAGCGGCATGCGCCAGGTGCGCGCCTTCACGCGCGCCGTGTCCGAGGCGCTGCTCGGCTTCGAGGCCCGCGTCGAGTTCTTGTCGGCGCCCACGGCCAGCGCGGCGGCCACCTACGGCCAGCGCACCGTGAGCTTCAACGTGGGCGTGCTCAGCGCTGCCTGGTTCGCCAAGGGCATCCGCTGGGAGGTGACCTCGCTGGTGCTGCACGAGCTTGCGCACGAGTTCGAGGCGAGCCACCTGTCTACGCGGTACTCGGAGGCCGTGTGTGATCTGACGGCCAAGTTCGCCCACATCATCGCCCACGACCCCATGCGCTTCGGCGAGTTGGAGCCGATGCAATGTATGTCTGTGAGCCCGCTGCTACGCAAGGGCAGCGACGCGAGGGGAACATGAGCGAAATCACCGTAGTGTTGAACAACACCGACGATACCGAGTCCGACTCCGTGCTCGTGTGCGTCTACGGCGACCAGGGCGTTGCCTGGGCCACTGACCAGCAGACCGTGTGCGGATGCCGCTGGGAGGTCGCGGACGGCACCATGGCCTACGCAATCGTCGACAACACCAAGAACCTCCCGGGAGCCATCGCCGACGAGTGCGACCTCGACGAGAGCCAGGTCGATGACGCGGCGTGGTCGCCACCGGAGCGGCCCGAGGGCTTCTCGCCAGAGAAGCGTCAGGAACTGATCGCACGCGCCGTCAAGATGAGCGCGTGGGCAGAGGAGGAGGACTGACGATGGACCTCAAACCTATCTGGGATCGCTTCGAACGCGGCGACCACCTCACGGACAGCGAGGCGCGCCTGCTCATCCACCAGGCCCACGAAGGGCACGAGTACCTGGCGGCGCGCGGCGAGACTCTGGCCGCGTCCAAGACGGCCCAGGACGTCGCCAGGCTCAAGAACAGGCTGCGTCATCCCGAGGCTGGTTTCCGCATGGACCTCGGACCGCGCAACGCGAAGGAAGCCCGTGTGTACAAGCGAGAGGGACTGCTCGTAGACGTGCAGCACGAGATGCACCGGGCGTTGCTGCGCGAGGGCAAGAGCCGTGCTGACCTGGCGGAGCTTGCCGGCATGACCGACGCCAGTGTCGAATGGCTGTTCGCCGAGGATGCCAGGCCGACGCTGCGCTTCGTCGCCCGACTGGCTCACGCGATCGGCTGCACCGTCCTGGTGTCGATCGTGTCGGACGACTGCGAGTGCCCCGTGTGCGGCGGACGACGCAGCAAGAGCGAGTGCCCGGCCAAGGCGGATTGGGCCGCCCCCCACGAAAGCGAGGATCGATGAGCAACCCGAAGAACAAGCGCACCCGGTGCGAAGCGACGGTGGAGGACTACGAGCGCCCCGCCTTCCACTGGCATGGCAAGGTCATGAGCCCCGGCGCCAAGCAGTGCTCGCGGTACTCCGTGGAGGTGATCGGGAAGATCGCCTTGTGCCGGACGCACCTGCGCATGGCGCGAGAGGGCTTCGTCGAGCCCACCGGAGACGTCCGCTCCAAGCTGGACATCCGAGCCGCGCGCAGCCACCCGGCCATGCACCCTCACGGCCTGTGCAACTGGGTGCACAAGCTGCCTCGCGAGCGAACGCTGCTGGGGCCCACCGCCGCCCTGCACGGCGAATTCGTCGTCAAGCTCGACGACGGCTGCGAGATCTGGCGCCTGAAGGCCAAGGACCCTCGATTTTCGCACTGCCTGGGCATCGTGCCCCGCGAGGACCTGACCAACGCGCGCAGCGGCAAGGCGGTCGCCCTGTTCGGGCTGCACGACCAGGACCACGTGGAGTGGAGCCAGATCCGCAACGCCCGGAGCCGGAGGTAGCCATGGCGAAGCAACAACGCGAAGTGGCCGTCTGCGAAAAGTGCGGCTTGGAGTTCACCAGGGTGCGCGAAGTGCAACCCCCAGGGCACGCGCCGTTCTACGCCGACTCCGACTGCATGCGATGCCGGGCGGCGGCCGACCAGGCCATCCGCAACCGCGCCGCCCTTCGAGCCCGCGAACGATGGGCCAAGGCCATCGCGGCCAACGACCGCGCCCTGGACCAGTGCTTGAGTGGCAAGCTCCGCTTCCTGGACTGCCGCACGGGCCGCAAGGACGGTGCGAAGTGAGGCTCTATACCGCATGCCACGCTGTGCTGTCTGAGCGGCGGCGGACGGTCGCGCTCACGGCCGAGGCCGTCGACTCGATCGTGGACGACGTCAGCGACCTGGCGATGGTCCACTTCGAGCCCGAGGAAAGGCGCAAGCTGTTGGAATCGCTGTGCGGCAATCTGGGGGTTCCGTGGTACGTCAACGCCTACGACTGCGAGCCGGCTCAGGGCACCCAGAGCATGACCCCGATCGCTAGCATCGCGGTGTACAACGAGGTCTTGCAGGCCGACGCCATGGAGGACCTCGACTCGGACCACCGCGCCAAGTACGGCGAGCGCCTGACCATCATCGCGGAGTTCAGGCCCGCCCTCCAACTGCCCCAACCGCGACCGAGGATGCGATGAGCACCGAACGCGACCGCGAGGACGCCATGCGTGACAAGTGGATCGCCAAGGGCTACCGCGCCAGGGAGGCCGGCAACGTCAAGCTAGTCAAGCTGTGCGTGGACAAGGCCCAGTACTGGCAGCGCCGGGGCGACGAGGAGTCACGCGACGAGGACTTCCGAGTGACCTACGGGATCTGTACCTGCCGAAGCAAACGGATCTACGGTCGCCGCGAGCTTCGCCGGTACGTGATCGCCAAGCTCAGGAAGTCCACCTGGGTCTGGGTGGCCGTGGACCAAGCGGGTATGCCCCTCGAACGCCTTCACGCGATCGTGGACCTGTTCATCGACGATCCCCAGTGGATGCGGCGCAAGACCGGCTGCGTAGTCAACTCGATCTTCGTGGACATTGAGGCTGCGTTGGAGAGGGATCCGCGCCTGTTGTGGGGCGAGGGCCCCCCGAGACGCGATCCGCCGTATAGCTGAGAGGACCGACTGAAACGGCGCCATGAGGCGCCAAGGACCCCATGAGGGGAGGACCAATGAAGTTCTACGAGATGCAGATGCACAAGTTCATTCCCGAGGGCAAGCAGGGCGTTGCCGAGGTCAAGCATGTAGACCTGAAAAAGCCCAACGCATACATGCTCACCCATCCCCAGGCGTACGTGCGGCCCGGGATCTACACGCACCTGCTGGTGCACGGCGCGCTGATGATGAGTGACACGGACATGGAGTACCGGACCAACCGGCACTTCGTCCTGGAGGCACAGGGCGACGTGCTCGTGGCGGGTCTGGGTATCGGCTACGCGCTGCTGCCTGTGCTCAACAAGGAGGAGGTAACGAGCCTGACGGTCGTGGAGCTTCACCAGGACGTCATCGATCTGGTCGAGCCCCACCTCGCGAAGGCCTCCTGGTACCCCAAGAAGCTCGAAGTGATCTGCGACGACATCAGGACGTACAAGCCCGCGAAAGGCCGGATGTGGGACACGGTGTACTTCGACATCTGGCCCTACGTCACGACCGACAATATCAAGGAGATGCAGGGGCTGCACCGCCGGTTCGGCAGGCGCAAGCGCGGCTGGATGGGCTCCTGGGAGTACGACCGACTGCTGCGCGAGCGCAAGGCCCAGGGATGGAGGAGGTGCTAACATGCGGTCCTTCGTCAAGGTACACGTGTCCCGCGAGGAGGCGTACAAGGTCGGACGCGAGCAGCACGGAACGTTCGAGGTGCCCGTCGATCCGGCTCTGCTGCTGGAACTGCGAGCCTGGGAGCGCGAGTGGCTCGCCGGCAGCCTGCGCGACGGACTGCTGCCCCACGGGCTCAAGCAGGGTCGCTGGCAGCACTCGTCCCTTCGTGCCGAGCCCCTCTGGCCTACGGACGACTGGGCGGTAGCCACGCGCCAGGTGGCCGAACTGATCCGCCAGCGCATGGACCAATGCCAACAAGCCAAGCTCCGCCACGAGCTTGGGATCGAACTGCTTGGCGGCTGGTTGGCGAAGTTCCGGCCAGAGCTACTGCACAAGTTCCAGGGCGGCCTGATCTCCGAGCATCAGGTCCTGGAGCTTCGGTGCGCCTCGTTGCTGCCCCCGGCTGGCTCCCATCCAGCTTTGCCGAAGTTCCTGCCGCTCCAAGACGGAGACGTCGAGTCGTGCGGATGCCGCCAGCGGCTGGTCAAGTTCTCGTCGGAGCCCTGCGAGCACCTCGCCCACGAGAGCCAATGGTCGGCGATCCCGCCGGCTCAGGACGCGGTAGCAGACGCCGTCAATGGAGCGGCATGGGTCACCCATGACGAGTTCGACTCCGAGGATCTGACCTTCGCCCTTCGCAAGCACGAGGCCTGGTGCGCCGCCTGTGATCCCGAGCGCCAGCAGGCTACGCTGCGCGTAGGACTCGTTGCCAGGCTCCAGTGGGGCCCTCATCAATTGGCTCGCGAATATGGGCTGGGAAGGATTGGATCATGAGCGACGTGGTAGGCAGACCGTGGAGCAACCGGCTCGCGAGAGGGCCGGTCGGACTGTTGTGGGCCTGGATTCGCGGGGTGCACAAGCCCAAGTACTGGCGCATGCGCTGCGCTAGGTGCGGGTTCACCGGGCAGGTGCACTACCCGTCCGCCCTATTTCCGTGCCGTCGCTTCGTGCCGACCAAGGGGGAAAGCCGATGACGGACCAAAGGATCCTAGAACGAGCGGCGAGGCTCAAGGCCTTGTCCACCTCCAGCAACGAGCACGAGGCCGCCAACGCCCTGGCAGCCCTCCAGAAGCTCGCGGACAAGCACCGGCTCAAGGTCGCTGGAATCCACCCCGACGGCGAGCCCATGGCCCAGTGCTCGGACAAGCCGGTGTTCGCGTCGGCCAAGCCGGCCACCTGGAAGGTCGACCTGCTGCTGGTGCTCGCGGAATTCAATGGCTGCGCGGAGTTCCACTGGCAAGAGCAGGGCGGCCAGACGGCCCACATGCTCGCCGGCCTTCCCAGCGACATCGACAACGTCCGGTACCTCTGGTCCCAAACCGTGGTGGTGCTCACCCGGCTGGCGGCCAAGCGCTTCAGGCGAGGAGGCAAGGGCCGCAACGCATGGCTGCTTGGCGCTGTCCATGGCATTGAGCGCCAGCTTAGGACCGCCCACATGGAGGCTAGAGCCGAGGCCACATGCGCCGCCTTGGAGGTCGTGGACGCCAGGCGTACCGAGGCCGTGGACGCGATCGAGCGGGCCCTGGGCTACGTCGCGCTGGAGCCGGCGCGCCAGACGCGCGGCGCCAGGCACTTCGAGGAGGGGTTGGAGGTTGGGGGCAAGCTGGATCTGGGGCTCAGGGGCAGGCTCAGGTGAAGCTCCGCCGCCCCCACAGGCGGATCGGAGGGGGTGACGCCCCCTCACACCTGTATCATTTTTGCTACACCCCGACCCCCGAGTCACGGACACACACTGTCCTACACGTCAAATTCACGCAGAAAACCACTGTTTCAGATATGGCACAGGTCTTGCGTCACCTCGCGATGGCGAGGTCTGCCTTCGCCCTTCCTGGCATGAGCCGGGTCGACATCTGCGGCATGAGCCGCTGGAGACAATCCGATGACCGACACCACCCCCGACACCACTGTTGCCGCCGTCGAAACCCATGATGCAGTCAGCCAGGCTCTGGCGATTGCCGTGGCGGCCGGCGTCCCCGTCGTACTGACCGGCAAGCCGGGTTGCGGCAAGACCGCCGCCGTCAACGAGCTTGCCAGAGCCCAGAAGCGGTACCTGGCCTGCGTAATCGCCAGTCTGCGCGAGCCCTCCGACTTCGCCGGCCTCCCGGTCGTCGAGGGGCGCTCGACGTTCATGGCGCCCCCCGCATGGGCCAAGGCCATGGCCGAGCACACCAACCCCATCCTGTTCTTGGACGAGGTCAGCACGGCGCCTCAGAGCGTCCAGGCGGCCCTGCTCCGGGTCGTGGACGAGGGAGTGGTGGGCGAGCTTGCCCTGCCGCCTGGCACCGCAACCGTGGCGGCAATGAATCCGCCCGACAGCGCGGCCGGCGGATGGGACCTGGCGGCGGCCTTTTCCAACCGTTGGCTCCACCTCGAATGGCGAGGGTGGGGCGCTCGGCAGTGGTCCCTGTGGGCCGCCCGTCAGGGCTGGGGGCAGCCCGGCCAACTCATTGGCGCCTTCCTCTTGGCCCACACCACTCTCCTGCACGCCATGCCGGACGATGCTGCCGGTCGCGGCCAGCCGTGGCCTAGCCACCGAACGTGGGCCAGGGCGTGCACCGTCGCCCACCAGGCCGACAAGGCGGGCATGGACTTGACCAGCGCGGTGGGCATCCACTTGACCAGCGGCTGCGTCGGCAACGCGGCGGCCCTCGAACTGGCGCAGTATGTCCAGGAGTTGGACTTGCCGGACCCGCGCAAACTCCTGGCCGACCCGGACTCCTGGGTGGTGCCGCAGCGCGCCGACCGCGTGTGGGCCACCCTGTCCAACCTCGCCCGTTATGTCCTGGAGACGGGCAAGCGCAAGGACTGGGAGAGGGCCTGGGAGGTCATGGTCATCGCAAACGCCAGCGACGATCCCGCGTACCAGCACGGCGACCTGGCCGTGGCGGCCTCGGTGGAACTTGCCAAGCACATGCCGCGTGGCGCCAAGGTTCCCAAGGCTTTGACGGAGTTTATGCCGCTGCTCCAGGCGGCCGGCCTGGTCGAGGTGCCCCAATGAGCAGGAAGGCATCGGTATTCGGCGCCGCTCGCCTGCGAGCATCCGTCGCTCGGCCTTATTTCCGGTCTGCCATGTCGGCCATGACCCCTGTCGCCGTCGAGGGACTCGGGACGATGGCAGTCGACAAGTACTGGCGCTGCTACTACGACCCGGTCACGACCGAGGAGTGGGGCGCCCTGGCGGCCGGCGTGGTAGTCCATGAGAATGGGCACCTGCTTCGAGGCCACCACAGGCGCGCCGAGAGCATCGGCTCCGGCCTCGACGTCGACGACTGGGGCTGGTCCACGGACGCGGAGATCAACGACTCCGATTTCGGCGCCGACCTGCCGCTGCCCGGAAGCCCGATCTACCCCTCCACGTTCGGCGAGAAGCCAGGCAAGCTCGCCGAGCAGTACTACGAGACTCTCCAAGCTTCTGGCCGGAGGACCGGTCAGAGCCAGCAATCCGCCGGCTCCAAGCGTTCGGACGCGTCGGGCTCCAAGCCCGGCGCCGCCGGAGGCAGCGGGTCAGGGGGCGACCGTCCCGGCCAGGCGCCTGGCAGTGGTGGCTCTCCCAATGACACGCAGCCGGCGAACGGCACCGGCTCTGGCCGGTCCTGCGACCAGAACGACAACCCGTGCGGCGGCGGCTCGGGCGTGGACGGCATTTCCAGGCCGTGGGAACTGCCGCCCGACGACAAGGACCGCCCCGGGATCTCCGAGGTGGAGGCAGACCTCATCCGCCGCCAGGTGGCCCAGGACATCCTCGACCATGTCAAGACCGGCGGCCACGTTCCGGGGAACTGGAAGCGGTGGGCCGACGACACCCTGGCGCCGCCGCGCGTCTGCTGGCAGCAGCAACTGGCCTCAACCCTTCGAGGCGAACTGTCCGCTGCCGGCCGACACGACTACACCTACGCGCGGCCCAGCCGTCGCGGCATCCCCCGTGTGGTGCTTCCGGCCATGCGGGCTCGCAGGCCCAAGGTCGGCCTGGTGATCGATACCTCCGGATCAATGTCCGAGCAGGACCTGAACGACGGCAAGAGCGAGATCGAGGGCATCTGCCGGTCCCACCAGGCCGAGGTGCTCGTCGCCTGCGTCGACACCCAGGTGCACACCAAGCAAAAGGTGACCAGCGCGCACAGCGTCGACCTGGCCGGAGGCGGGGGCACCGACATGGGCGCGGGCATCGCCGAACTCGACAAGGCCGGCGCCGACGTCACCGTGGTACTCACGGACGGGTTCACAGGCTGGCCCAGCGAGGCCCCCCGAGCCCGCGTCATCGTGTGTTTGATCGGACAGCGCTGCGCGTCCAGGGACACGGTGCCTGCCTGGGCCAAGGCGATCGTCCGCGAGGAGGGCAGGTAGGCCATGGCTACCGCTACCGAGTGGAAGCTGCGCTGCACGACCGGCATGCACCGAGTCGTGTTCGAGGACGGCCACTACACCGCCCCGGACCACGACGAGGCGGCCCAGGTGCTCGACGCGATCGCCGACAACGAGTCCAGGTGCGTGCAGGCCGCCAGGATCGCCAACCAGGCCCTGACGACGGGCTGGGTGCCCACCCTGAGCGGCCCGCTGGTCAAGCACGTGCAGGCCACCGCGATCACGATCGCCGAGCGCTACCTTGCCACGGCGGAACTTCCGTTCCCCGCCGAGCAGATGGTGGCGCTGCGGTGGGCACTGCCCGACGAAGTCGGCTCGATGGGACCCTGCGATGACCGCTGGCTCATCCAACGCGAGCTTGGGGCGCGCAAGTGCCTGGGCGAGGTCCACGAGCACGTGCGGCGTTGCTGGGACGCCAGCAGGCGCGGGGAGTTTTCTGGGCTTGGCTACGGGCTCACCGTCAGGCGCAGCGGGTCGGTCGCCGTGGTTGCCCTGTACGACGCCTACGACCGCGTCGTGCTGTGGCGCACGGACGCTCATGATGGTTCCAGGCACAACCACATCATCAAAGCCACCGCGTGCAAGTGGGGCGCCATGGCAACGGACAAGCGCCTCGCCCAGGGCATGCAGACCGTCATGCTCGCCAACTTCGTCGCCGGGCTGCTGGCTGCATGGCGCAACCGGGATCCTGGGACACCAGAGGACACGGCCAAGCCATGGCGCCAGTGGAGGAACCCCCCCGCCCACTCCCGCCAACCCGTGCCACACTGGTTACAGTTCTGGGCGGCTGCCACGAAGCGGTACGCCAACCTGACGTGCGAGGAACTCAACGACACGTCGATCACCGACAGGATGAGGGCCACGCTATGAGCAACACGAGCGCTGTCCAAAACATGGCGATGACGGTCGCCCTGGTCGACCTGATCGACGCGGGCGAAGCGCTCTTGCAGCGTACGATCCCCGCGACGGAGATCCCGAGGCTTCGGCAGTTCTCGATCGCACGCGTCAGTGGCGCCCCTGTCCTCGTGGTGTTCGGCGCCGACGCCCCCGTAGAGGTGCATCTGGTGGCCGCCCAGGTGCCGATCCGCATGTCTCGGGACCGCGTCGACTCCGAGGTCGACACATATCGCTCGCCGGCCAGCATCGCGGGGCTGCTCTGTGGCATGCTCGGCCGCAAGCCCCGCCTCATCCTCCGGGCCATCCGCCGGATCGAGGCCGCCGCCAGTTGGGCGAGGGAGCGGCAAGAAGGGCGCCAAAGGGAAGCCGCCAACATCCTGGCGGCGCAAGCCAGCCAGCAGGACCAACTGGGCGCCATCGCGGCCCTGAGCGCGATCGCAAGCCAGGACGCGCAGCCCCCCGCAACCCGCGCCATTGGCGTCGCCCTTGGCAGCGGCCCGAACAACCCGGCACCTGGAACGCCGGTTTTCATTGGCCCCGGAGGGGACCTAACCTTCAAGTAGAAGTAGGCCGGCATGAGCCGGCCTGTCACGGCCCCATGAGGGGCGGAAAGACACACCGATGGAACTTCATAACCTGAGACTGCTCGTCGCCGTAACCCACGTGCCCTGCCACGCCGACCTCGGCGCGCAGCGCATCGTCGAAGCCTACTGGGAGGCCCAGGTCACCTCGGGGCTGCCGGATTGGTGGGAGGGGGGCAAGCTCGCTGCCGCCGGCCCGAGCCGAAGCTCCGCCGTCCAGGGCTTGTGCGCGGTGCTGCGCCTGGCCGGCCTGAGCGGCACCCTGCGCGTCATCTACCCCCCCCGTGGCTTGGGGATCGGGAGGGTCGCATGAGATTCGCCGACCAAACCCAGCGCGAGGCTTTCGTCCGAGCCTGCAAGGGCGACTGGCACGTCAGGCCCCTGCTGCCCGAGCCCCTGCGCCAGGCATCCGAGAGGGCCGCGCGCCTGCACAACCAGCGAGGCTCCGTCGCCGGATGCGGCGTCGACCCTCTGGCACTGCGAGCCAAGTGGGCGCCCGCGTCCGACTGCGAGCACACGCCGGAGAGAAAGGCCCTCGCAGCCATCGCCGGCACGGCGCCCACCTGCAAGTGCCGCCTATGCCGGTTGCGGGAGGCCACCTCCCGGTACAAGCGGCTGAGCCTAGGCACCTCCGAGCCCTGGACATGGGGTGACATCTGGGCGCATCTGCCCGAGGCGTGCATCGCCGATCGCCGAGCCACGGTGCGTGGCTGGGAGTGGGCAGACACCGAGAGGATCCACCTGTGATGCCGTACTCCTCCAACAAGATCCTCACCGGGCGACCGGCCCTGCCTGACGAGGTCGACCAGACCAGCGTCGCCCAGTTCTGCGCCTCGTGCATGGAGACGTTCTGTCGCCAGGCCACGCTGGACGACTTTGTGCACTTCCACATGCGCTTCGAGTCCGGCCTGCGAAAGTACGCCGACGAGGCGCGCCAGGGCAACGAGCGCTCCGCCGGACCGCTCAGGGCCGAAGCCATCTCGATTCTGTCCGAGGTCGTCAAGCGCCGACGGGCAAGCGACCTCGAAGCCGGAAAGGACGCCCCCGATGCTCGTTAGGATCACGAACCACTGCCGGATGGGCTGCGTGCACTGCATGACCGAGTCCACGCCTTCCGGCGAGCACATGACCGACCAGACCTTCGCGGACGCACTGCGCCTCACCAGCGCGGTGGGGCTGCCCGTGATGCTGCTGAGCGGCGGCGAGCCCACCGACCACCCGAAGATCGAGGCGTTCATCCGCGCCTCCAAGGCCTGCGACATGCACACGACCGTGCTGTCCAACGGCATGTTCCTGACCGAGGATCCGCTCAAGCGGGCGGCGATCCTGGACGGAGCGGACGTCGTACAGGTGACCAACGACACCCGCTTCTACCCCAAGTTCATCCCCGACTTCTGGCACGGCAAAGTCGCCTTCGAGCGCAAGCTCCGCATGGTGTCGCCCTTCGGCCGCGCCAAGACCAACAAGCTTCAGACCAACCAGTCGGCGCCGTGCTGCTTCAATCTCCGCTCGATTACTCGGTCGTGCGGGGACATCCGGCTGGCTCTGCTGATGCTCGCCAGCCGCGCCAAGATGTGCTCGCCGTCCGTCAACGTCGGCGGCGAGGTCGTGGCCGGAGAGGCGCCCTCGTGCGCCAAGATCGGGCACGTGACCGACTCCCTCGACACACTCACCCGCAACGTTCTGTCCATGCGCTGCAACCGGTGCGGCCTGATGGACAACCTGGATGCCGTGCACCGCGCGGCGGTTGGAGAATGACCATGGCGTACATCCAAGAGACGGGCACGGGCCAGCAGATCAAGTACCTCAAGATCAACGAATGGGAGGTGGTCGAATGAAACGCATGCACCTTGTGGACTACATTCTCGGCGGGGCGTTCAAGACTCGCTGTGGGATCTACATCGACGGCGCGAACAAGGAGCATGGCTCCGCTCTGCCCAAGGAAACAACCTGCAAGAATTGCCAGCGCGGCATGAGCGACTGGGAGCGAATGAAGCTCCCCAAGCTGGCGACGGTTGCCCTGGCTACCCTGCTGCTCGTCATCGGCTGCGGCGGTGACGCCTTCGAGGCAAGTGGCTCGGGAGCGGGGGCGGCGGGAGCCGCCGGCATCGGTGGTTCCTCGGGCTCTGGGGGGG
>SWBX01006025.1_pt1 | contig 25102 bp, 23 predicted proteins | sample 4693051 | NCBI WGS metagenome assembly SWBX01 (sample SAMN10267272, study PRJNA491770) | bioreactor metagenome | isolation source: DHS bioreactor inoculated with marine | place: Japan: Omine Ridge, Nankai Trough | reverse complement strand
ATTGGTTTTCTTGCTCCAAAACTTATAGCAAAAAATGAACCTGTTCCCACATTTGCTATTCCTCCCTTTATAGAAAAGAAAGTTGTAATAACTGAACCTGTAAAAGTATGGCCAGTTCCTGATATGGCAAAAATGAAAACTAACGGCTGTGTTGCTGATGGACTTTTGAGTGGTTACAATCGTACAAGTAAAGATGTGAAAGTTGCTCATGATAGTGATTGTTACTATTTTTCACGTGCTATTGAAACATGGTTAGACTCCCCTGACTTTCGTGAGGCGGGGAAAATTATGAAGAAGGTAAATAGAGACGATGTCTTGTATGGAATGTTTATAGCTGAAGCTATAAATAAAAAAGAGAATTATGTTTACTACGAAGAAGATAGAAAGTTTGACTTTGGTGAGATGTGTAAAAAAAATAGCAAAAATTTTTGGGGTGAGCACACTTGTAAACCATCCCTAGCCGAAGAAGAATACCGTAAATATTTAAAACAAATTACTCATGAAGCTATGGATATGGGCCTACAAGTTTTTCTATTTGGTCAAATATACCATCAAGAAGAAGATTTGGATGAACCGTGGGCACCAATCGTACTCGAAGATATGCGTGAATATGCGAAAAGTAAAAATATGCATATTATAATTGGTGCTCAAACAAATGATATTAATGATTCTGAATATTTAAATTTATTTGACTTTATAGAAGGTGGTGTGGGACTTCATGTTGATGGTACTGTTGAGGATGGTCCTTGCTTCTCTCGGTGGCATGATGGTGAAAGTGGTTGGTGTTGGGCACTGCTATGGAATGATAAGTTCAAAAATGATGCAAAAAATGTATTTGTGCATTTTGATTGGAGTGGTGTCAAAGGTGATGATATGAGTACATTTGCTCGTATGAGCACAGAGTTACGTCATGAAACTCTATACAATTTATACCATAAATTTAATTCTCAAGATGTTGGCTTTCTCATGCCTATTATATCACCTCTTCCAAAAGACAATGGTGGTTGTTATGGTCCTCGCAAAAGCTTTTATTCACCTAGCATGAAATATGACTGTAAAGATTTAGATGCTATAAATGAAATACTACCTTAACTAAGTTTAAGGATGTATTTTTACAAAAACAAAAACCACTCTATAAAAAGTAGAGTGGTTTTTTATGCATGCGTTACTAAAATCTAGTCTTGAACAACTGGTGTCCAATTATCAGATCCTGTACATACGAATAGGTATACTTCTGAAGAATTACCTCCAACAGTAACCGTACTTCCATTAGTGTCCACAAATATTTCACCTGTAGAACATCCCGCTGGTGCAGAAGTTCCATGATCAATTATTGTATGTGCACTACTGAAGTCTGCATCACCATCAACTGACAAATCATTTGCAATAGTAACATCATTACTTACAGTAATATTATCAGCATCAAGGTCATCTACATCGTCAATATCAGTATCACCCATATCGATACCTCCATTAGCTGTAAGAAGTCCAGATAATGTAGCAGTTCCAATATTTGTAATATTGCCACCATTCATATCTAGTCCACCTGTGATGTTTAATCCACCTGATGAAACTGTAAGAGTGTCACCAAACGTAGATGTTGTTGTAACACTTAATGAATCTACATCAGCATTACTTGCAATAGTTATGCCTTCAAACATTGCATCACCAGTTGCTCGTATTTCCCAATCAGCGTCAAAGATTGCTGTATCAGCACCATTATGACCAATTCTGATTTGAGCTGCATCAGCTCCAGCTGTTCCAAGATTTATAACTGAATCAGGTCCTCCTGTATTATCAGCATTTGTAAGACCTGTTAAGAAATTCAATGAATCAGCATAGATTGTAGACCATCTAGATCCACTCGTACCAAGAGCATCACCAGTAATTACACCGTCAACATCAAGATTAGTTTTACCTACTCCTGCATTACGGATATTTAATGTATTACTTGTTGATACTAACTCACCACCAACCATAGACAATGTACCATCAGTTATTTCTGTTGCAGTAACTGTTCCAGTAGTTGTCAAAGCTATATCATCAGCTAAGTCATCATTTGTTATAGTCCCATCTAAAATTTTATCAGTTGTAACTGCATCGCTAGCAAGTTTTACATTTGTTACAGCAGTATCTGCTAATTTTGCAGAAGAAACTGCTAGATCAGCAATTTTAGCTGTTGTTACTGCATTGTCTCTAATCGCTAGAGTTGCATATTGACCAAACACATCACCATCAAAATTTGTAGTTGTATATAGACCATTTGTTACAGTGTCTGCATTTCCTGTTAGGTCTCCTATGAAATTAGGAGAAGTAATAGTACTAGTTGTAGCAATTGTAATATCATTTGCTAAATCATCACCTGTAATTGTATTATCTACAACCTTATCAGTTGTAACAGCATCACTAGCAAGTTTTACATTTGTTATAGCAGCATCTGCAATTTTAGCTGTTGTTACTGCACTGTCAACTATTTTAGCTGTTGTTACTGAATTATCTGCAAGTTTAGCAGGTGTAATTGCACTGTCTGCAATTTTACCTTCTACTATTGAAGCATCAGCAATTTTACTTGTTATTACTGAACCGTCTGCAAGCTTAGAAGTAGTTACAGCAGTATCAACAATTTTAGCTGTTGTTACTGAACCGTCTGCTAGTTTTATTTCTGTTATTGCGTTATTTAGCACCTTTGCAGTAGTAACTGCATCATCTGCTAAATCAATTGTAACTATTGTACCATCTTCTATTTTTCCACTTGTTACAGCACCGTCAACTATTTTAATAGTAGTCACACTACCATCAGCAAGTTTTACAGTCGTTATAATTCCATCTGCAAGATCTCCTACCAAAATTGTACCATCAACTATTTTACCAGTTGTAACACTATTATCAGCAAGTTTTATAGTTGTTATAGCTCCATCTACAAGTTTTCCGCCTGTGATCGTAGCATCAAGAATTTTTGCAGCAGTTACAGAACCATCAGCAAGTTTTACAGTTGTTATAGCTAAATCTTCAACCTTTGAAGTTACTACAGCACCATCTGCTAATTTTATTTCTGTTATTGCATTATCTTGAATCTTTGCAGTAGATACTGAACCATCTGCAAGATTTGTTTCAACTATAGTACCATTTGCTAATTTACCAGCAGTTACAGCACCATCAGCAATTTTACTTGTTATTACTGAACCATCTGCAAGTTTAGAAACAATAACTGCACTATCAGCTAATTGAATACTACCAACTCCCCCATCGGCAATACCTATATCATCAGTTCCAACAGTTATTCCTGTTCCTGCTCCAATATTTAGAGTTACTGTAGCAGTAGTTCCACCACCAGTAAGTCCATCACCAGCAACAACATCACTTATAGTACCTGTTCCAACATTTGCTTCTATTGTCCAAGAACCATCAACATTATTTGTAACAGTTGTGTTTGGACCAGCAACAATTGACTTCACCATGCTTCCATCAGAAGCAAGTTTATCTCCTGTCAAAGTTCCATCAGCTACTTGAGCTCCTGTGATTTGACCCACAATTTTTGAAGCTGCAACACCTGTTAACCAAGATGGATCATTGTATGAACCAGTTGTATAAACACCATCAGTTACAGTTTCTGCATTTCCTGTAATGTTTGCAACTACATCAGATGTGAATGTTTTTACACCATCTATGATTTGATCACCAATAGTATAAACACCATTAGTTACAGTATCTGCATTACCTGTTAAATTTCCATTTATATTTCCTGCTGTAATATCACCAGTTGTAGTAATGTTTCCACCAGTTAGCACTGTAGTTCCATCAGTAAATGATAGCGCTGTTACAGTACCTGTTGAATTAATAGTAATATCAGCAGCTAATTTTACCCCACTAATTTCACCATCTCCTATTTTTACATTTGTTACAGCACCATCGGCAATTTTCACTGTAGTCACAGATCCATCTGCTAATTTTACTGTTGTTACAGCACCATCTGCTAATTTACCATTAGTTACTGCTCCATTTTCTATTTTTGCAGTCATCACTGCATCATCTGCAAGTTTCACACCAGTAATAGCACCATCAGTGATTTTACCAGTTGTTATACTTCCATCTGCAAGTTTTATATTTGTTATTGCTCCATTCTCTACTTTTGCAGTAGAAACAGCACCATCGGCAATTTTGACAGAAACAACTGCTCCATCCATTATCTTGCCAGATACTATAGCACCGTCTTCGATCTTTACACTTGTAATAGATCCATCTTCAAGTTTGGTTGCAGTCAAAACTCCGTCTTTAAGATCATCCGCTTGGATTTGACCATCAAGATCAAGTTTTTTGTATGCAATTTTTGCATTACTTGAGATATCTTCGTTCTTAATTCGTTTTGCAAATGTAATCATTTGCGCAACAGTACCATCCTTAAGTACTACCGGCACCATACTCCTAACTATAGCTTCTCTAGTTTTTGCATTTGTTTGCAAAAAACTAATACCCACCACTAAAACAGTAACCATCGCAATGATTGTTACTTTTTGTAGAGATGATACTCCACGCTTCACATTTATGAAACGAGCTTCTCCTCTTTTATCGTTTTTTAAATTCATAATGTTTTAAATTAACAAATTAATAACATTTTAAAATAACCATATACTTTAGCATGTTTTATAAATTTTGTCAATACTCTATCTACACTAAAACAAAAAAACGCATCAATGCTGTGCATTGATACGTTTTTTATGTTTTCTTTAAATTTTGAAAATTATTTTATAAAATCAGATTCATTCACATTAAAATCTATTGAATTGAAAAATGCTTCAAAATCCTTTCTGAAAAAATCATATTGTTGTTCACCTGTTCCACATATCATAAAATAATTAAGATTATTGTTTGATACAAATACTTGCTCAAGCTGAACTCGTGCACCTATTGGATCAAGAAATGAAAACGAAACTTTAAAAGCATCTTTTCCATCAATTAACACTTTTTCTTTTGAAATTATTTTAAAATCCTTTGCATTTTTACTCATCTCACCTGTTATCTCTTGGGCTAACTCATCTATCTTTTTTGAATAATCAAGTTTTGGTCCATCTATACGCACATCACAGCCTGTTCTATTGTCAGTTTTCAACTTTATCCCAACAACATAACCTTCACCATATTTATTTTGTATATCTCCATCAATTTCAAAAATTGTAGAATACTCAAATTTTATATTTGGCGCAAGTCCCTTATATTCTTTTATTTCCACTTGTTGTAATTGAAAATTAAATCTCCACCCAAACATATCGTTTTGAGAAAAATAATACAAAAATCCAGAAATAATGAACAATGTAATTAAAATTCCTATTAACACTTTTATTGAACTTTTCATAATCCTACTTATTTAAAAACTATAATAATATAAAACTATAGCATATTTTTGAAGGATTGTCAATGATACAAAATTTAATTAAAACAAGGTTGGTTTTTAAAAACCAACCTTGTTTTACTACTTTAGCGTTCCCACTCCCCCTAAATATCCTTATTTAGTCGTACTAGTAAATATAACCCCTTATTACCCTAGCATTTTTACTAAGAGTTCTATTATTTACAACACCCCAACCTTTATAGTTCATCTCTGATACAGTAATTGTGTCTTTTCCTACTTTCTCTACAATAGCAACGTGCCCATACCTAGCATCTTCTGTTGTTACAACAATTGCACCCACCTTTGGTTTCGTACCAGTTTTACGACCAGCTGCACGAGCATTATACAGCCATGCACCTGCATTACCTCTCCATGTTACGCTTTTCTTATTTGCTACATAATATGTACAATATCCATATGGGAAACTATTTCCTGCTGTTCTTGTCTTTGTACTATTTTTAATAATGCTACTTCCCAAGTTTGTACTACCACTACCTGTTGCAACGTATTCTCTAGGAGTTAATAATGGATCTGGCTCGGGCTCAGGAATATCTTTTTGAGCTCCTGGTATTATAATTTCTTCACCTTCTTTTAATTCTCCATTAGCTGGCAAACTGTTGTATGAGATTATTTCTTTCTTGTTTGTCTCATATTCTTTTGCAATTTTTTCAATAGTTTCACCTGGTTTAACTTTATGCTTTAATCCTGAAACTGGCAAAATAAAGATGGTATCTCCTGGACTTATATCATTAACATCCTCAATTTCATTTGCCCAAAAGAGAGTTGCTGTTGTGACACTATGTTTTTGTGCAATTGTACTTAAAGTATCACCTCTTTTTACTGTATACAAAATAACATCACCTTCATTTTCAGGATCACTTGCGCCATCTTTTCTTGGTGGGATAATTGCTGAGTCCACAAGTAATTCTTCATTGCTTTCTGATGACATTGCTAGTTCTGTATTTGTACTCGCTTCCTCTTTTTCTTCCACAGTAGTAACATGTGTATCTGTGTCTCCAACAATACCTCCATCCAGTATCAAACTATCTGCCTCTTCAATTATTTCTTCTTTTATTCCCTTTTCACTCCAATGCCCTACCAAAAAGGTTTCATCATTATTATTTTGAGCTGAAATATTACCAAAAATAATTAAGGTTGCTATACCAACTATAACAGTTAGGCTACCGTTTTTTCTTATGAATCTACCTATACCAAAAAAAGAACGTCGACGAAAAGACGTGACGATAAAATTTTCGACTATATAAAAATATTTTTGAATTGTTTTTAGAACGTTATTTAAAAAATAACGTATTCTATTAAAGCGTTTAATACGCAGTTTTTCCTTATATACAACTTCTCACGTAAGGTAATTCACTAATTTATAGCTATTACCATCTGTGAAAGTCTTATTTTTTAACTTCATTCATTATAGACATATTCATTCATTTGTCAATGCAAACATAAACATGCTTATGGATATTATAGCACTTTTTTGATGCTATGTTACAATATAATTGTGGGACATAAATATAAAATAAAAATATGCAACAAAATCTAAAAAAACTTGTGTCTGACTATTTAGAATATTTAGAAGTTGAATTAAATAGAAGTCCTAAAACAATTGAAAATTATGATCATTATTTAACTAGATTTATTAATTTTATACAAAAAAAGTATGTAATTACTTCTCCTGAAAATATTTCTCTTGATATCGTACATAAATATAGAGTTTATTTACACAGATATGAAATGAATGATGGATCTACATTTAAAATCTCAACTCAAAATTATCATGTTATTGCCTTGCGAAACTTTCTTAAATATTTATCAAAACAAGATATTAAAACACTCTCTGCTGAAAAAATAGAGATAGGAAAAGCACCTCAACGAGAGGTGGAATTTCTAGAACCTGAAGAAGTTGAGCGGTTATTGTTAGCTGCTGATGGTCCAAATCGTAGCGCAAAAAGAGATCGCGCATTATTGGAATTGTTATTTTCAGCTGGACTCCGTGTTTCTGAATTAGTCTCAATTGATATTGAAGATATTAACTTAGATAGACAAGAATTTAGCGTAAAAGGTAAGGGTGCTAAAATAAGACTTGTTTTTATATCTAATACAGCAAAAAATGCTATTACTAAATATTTAAATGCTCGCAACGATATTGATCCTGCACTATTTATACGAGATAAGGTTGGCACAAATAAAGAAGCTGATGCCAAGGGATTGCGACTGACACCAAGAAGTGTACAAAGAATTGTAAAAAAATATGCAACAAAAGCTGGTATAGTAAAAAACGTTCACCCACATACGTTGAGACATTCTTTTGCTACTGACTTACTACAAAATGGTGCTGATATAAGAAGTGTGCAAGAAATGCTTGGTCATGCAAACATAACAACAACTCAAATTTATACACATATAACAAATAAAAACCTTAAAAATATACATGATAAATTTCATGGTAAAAATTCTTCCTAACTTTTTTATTTATTCATGTTTTTTATATACTTTGCATATTTTTGATCTTCTATAAGAATATGGTTTGTGAGCCAAGAACCCATAAAGTTTTCAATTTCGAAAACAAGTTTGTGTTTGTCAGCATCAGCCTCAGAACAAACTACTTTTAATTCCTTGTATTTATCAACAAATACTTGATGTTGTTTATGATGTTCTTGTGTTTGAGGATACCCTATATCTTTTAAATATTGCTCTTCATACACCAAATGACCATTCATGTATTTCTCAAAAAAATCAATAAGATCTATAACAACATTATCTGCTGTTTTATCAACAATTGCGTCTAACAGAGAATTAATTTTTTCAAATAATTGCTTATGCTGTTTATCTAAAATATTATGATTGACTGACATATCCTCAGTCCATTGAAATTTAATATCCATACTTTTTAATTAATATATTAATATATTAATTATACTATATCTATAAGTAAATATAAAAAGGTAAGAAGTCGATTTCGACTTCTTACCTTATTTTATACATGAATATATAACTAATACACTGACAGCACTAGCTAATATACAACCAAAAAAAATTCCAACACTAAATCCCAAAAATAATAATACACTTATGGGACAAACAATAAAAAATATTGTTATTATTTTATTCATTGTAGCCCTCTCACCAAAGATTCTAATTGATTATAAAAAGTAATTTTAAAGTACATGCATATCAGCATTATAACCATTAAATTTAACTACAGTCAATTACCTATGTTTAAATTTTTTCTATAGGTGCTATGCTTTTTGCTAACTTTTTAAGACCAAATCCCTTAAATACAATATGAATAATAATATCATCCTGCCCCACAACGATTCCTTCCCCAAAATCCCTGTGTTTCACTTTATCACCATCTATAAATGTATCTCTATCATCATCTATTATCAAAACACTTTCTGGCTTTTTTTCAAAGAAATCATCGGCTTTTCTAGTTGCTTGATTACTTTCACTTTTTTCTATTAGATTTTTTGACATATTATCAAAAAATCTTGATGGCATATTTGCCTGAAGGGAGCCAAATAATAATCTCTGCCGAGCATGCACAAAAAATACTCTTTCTTTTGCTCTTGTAATTCCAACATACGCGAGCCTCCTTTCTTCTTCCATTTCAGCATTATCAACCATCGCTCTATTATGTGGTATCAATCCTTCTTCAAGTCCTATCATGAACACAACTGGAAACTCGAGTCCTTTGGCGCTATGCATTGTCATGAGATGCACCATATCAGTATCTTGATTTATTTTATCAGTATCACTTGCAAGAGCTACCTCTTCTATAAATTTTTGTAATGCATTATCTATTTCATCATATTTAGTTGCTACCGATAACAACTCTTGTACATTTTCATGTCTTGCTTCACCTTCTATTGTCCCATCTAATAATGATTTTTTAAATCCACTGTCTTCATATAAATGTACTATCAAATCTGTTAACGTATTTTTCTTTGCAAATTTACCAGAGTCTATTATAAACTTACAAAAATCATTTATTATTTTTTGCTTACTTTTAGCAGTTACAAACTTTAATAATTGATCACTAACACCAAATTCAATAGCACCTAGCCCTGTCTCACGAGCCCCGTCAAACCACTGAGCAAAAGTCTTACCTCCTATACCTCTACGTGGACTTGCCACAGCTCTTTCAAGTGAAATACTATTGGCATTATTTGAAATTAACTTTAAATACGACATTATATCCTTTACTTCTTTACGTTCATAAAATTTTATACCTCCTACAATTCTATAGCTGATACTATTTTTCAAAAAATATTCCTCTATTATACGAGATTGTGCATTTGTCCTATAAAGCACTACAAAATCCTTACCCGCATACCCGTCCTCCATAAGTTCTTGAATTTTTTGTACAACATGCATAGCCTCTTCCCTTTCATCATGTGCTTCAAAAATGCTTAATTTATCTCCACTGCCTGCGCTTGTCCATATTTTTTTATCACTTCTATCACTATTGTCATCAATTACAGTAAAAGCTGTATCTAAAATATTTTGAGTTGATCGATAATTCTGTTCTAATTTAATAGTTTTTGCATTTGGAAAATCCTTCTCAAAATTTAAAATATTACCAACATCTGCACCTCTCCACTTATAAATAGATTGCCAATCATCACCCACAACAAACAAATTATTATGCTTCTGAGTTAACAGTTTTATAAATGTATATTGTGCATGATTTGTATCTTGATACTCATCTACTAATATAAATTTGTATTTATCTTGATATTTTTTTAAAACTTTTGGATGTTCTTTAAAAAGAGCAATTGTTAATCGTATTAGGTCATCAAAATCTAAGCTATGATTTTCCCTTAATGTTCTTTGATAGATATCATATACGCGTGCAATTTGTTCTTCATGAAAGCTACCCACCTGTGATGTAAACTCATCTGATGACATTAAATTGTTCTTTGCTCTTGAAATATTTTCAATAATAGCTCTTGGAGCAAATTGCTGTTTTGATAATTCTAATTCTTTTGCTATTTTTTTTATAAGAACTAATTGATCATGCGTATCTAATATAGTAAAGTTTTTTTCATATCCTAAGTGTTGTATGTCTTCCCTGAGAAATCTCACACAAACACTGTGAAATGTGCCTATCGTTGGATTTATATATCTAGAATCAATCAACTCTGATACTCTTGCACGCATTTCAGCCGCAGCTTTATTTGTAAATGTTACTGCTAAAATATTATTTGGTGAAACAGCTCTTTCTCGTATTAAATAAGCAATCCTGCGAGTTAATGCTGTTGTTTTTCCTGAGCCAGCACCAGCACTCACTAAAAAAGGTCCTTCGAATGCCTGTACGGCTTCTTTTTGTGGTTTATTTAAACCTTCTAATAATTTTTTCATATTTAATAATTGTAACACACATTGCGCTTAAACCAATCGAGGTATATAGTATGTATAATTGATATACAAGCTAACCTATACCTTTATGAAAATACAAAATTTACAAAATTTTTTTTCAAAAACATTTACTAATGATGTTTCTCTTTATACAATTGCTACCACATTTTTAATGTTAATTCTTGTGAGATTAAGTGTTGAAAATTGGATTATGGGATTTGCAACTCAAAAACCAATCTTTTATTTATATGAATTTTTACATACATTTCTATTTTTTTATATCTTATTTATTGTATGTGTCTTTTTGTCTGTAGTAATCGCAAAGATTTCCATACGCACAAGTATTACAATATTCCTACTTGGTTTTTTGTTAATAATAATTCCACCTATCATAGATTCGATTATATCTACACTATATTTTGATGGTATTCACTTTAAAAGTTATTATTTATTTGATTCTATACAAGGTCTTTCTCAAAGTTTTATTACTTTTTTTGGTGATAAACCTCGTGATGGTATTACCTACGGCACTAGAGTAATGATATTTTTATCATTATTATTACTTACTTTTATAACCTATGTAAATACAAAAAAAATCTATCTATCTATCTTAATGCTAATTATTGCTTATACACTTTTCTTCCTTCTTAGCTCAATGCCTTCACTCATAACATTTATGACTGTACCAGAACACTTAACTGCAACTCGAGCTGATGTTGCTGGATTAATCGCATCACCTACAACGATTTTTGGAAATCAAATAACAAATTTACTTAGTGCAATAAATATAAAAATGTCACTTGTCTATCTATTACTCAGTATACTAATAACTATTACAATTTTATTTTTTACTTACAAAAAAACTACCATTTCTCTTGTAAAAAATATACGCCCTATTCAAACACTTTACCATTTAGGATTATTATTAATTGGAATTGGTCTTGCAATTATTTTTGCAGATTCTGTTTTATATTATTCTTTTTTTAATCTCCTTGCATTTGTACTATTATGTATCGCAATTATTTTTGCTTGGTATAGTACCGTGATTTTCAATGATTGCGTTGACCAAAAAATTGATGCCATAAGTAATCAAAATAGACCTCTTATACAAAAAACTATTGCTCTCAGCGATTACAAAAAAATAGGTCTAATATTAATGTTTTTATCAATTATAATGATTGCCGCAATCAATCCTTATGCCTCATTATTAATAATTGCTTATCATGCATTATCCTATCTATATAACATGCCACCACTTAGGTTAAAAAGGTTTCCTATTATAGCAACGCTTCTTGCTGCTATTGCATCATTTTTTATAGTCGCAGTTGGCTTTGTAACAGTATCTCCAGAACATTCACTAACAGGCTTTCCTCCTTATATTGCTATACTATTAATTATTTCTTATACTATTTCACTTCCTATAAAAGACCTTAAAGACATTGCTGGTGATAAAGCTAATAATGTTTATACTCTACCCGTCTTATTTGGAGAAAAAACTGGTCGCACTATAATTGGTATGAGTATATTCTTTTCTTTCATGCTTAGTATTTTTACCCTTGGCACAAAATCTATTCTACTGCCAGCTATTTTATCTGGAGCATTATGTTTTTGGACACTAGTTGGTCAAAAAAACAATAAATTTATATTTACACCAAAACAAACACTATCACTAGTGTTTGTTATAGTATCTATTTATGGGATGATTCTAGTCTTTACTTTATTTGGTTAAACTCCTGCTTTGCTAAAGACTGCCAATCTTCAATAGCCAATTCCTGAGCCCGTATATTTTTATCAAATCCTAAATCAAATAATATATTTTCTACATCTTTCTTATCAAGATGAAATCCATTTGCTAAATTATTTATAAGTGTTTTTCTTTTTGCACTAAACCCGATTTTTACAACTCTAAAAAATTCTTTTATTTCATCATCTGCTAATCTATTATTTTTAATTGTCAATTTAATAATTGCACTATCAACTTTTGGTACTGGATCAAAATCTTCTCTCGAAACTGTAAATAAATACTCAACATTTGCATAGTATTGTGCTGATACAGCCAATAGACTCATTCCACCAGGATTTGCTGATAAGCGTTCTGCTACTTCTTTTTGTACCATAAGTATAATTTCACTTGGCTGATTTTTTGATTCCAAAAATAATCTAATTATAGGCGCTGTAATGTAATATGGTATATTTGCAATTACTTTATATGTCTTATGTTTTAGTTCTTGTGTTTTTGAAAATTCTTCTATATTTAATTTAAGAATATCATCATGAATAATTTTTATATTATCAACACTTTCAAATTCACTTTCTAAAACAGGTATTAATCTATCATCAAGTTCAATTGCAATAACCTTGCCTGCTTTTTTTGATAATGCCCTTGTCAAAATTCCTTGACCTGGACCAATCTCCAAAATAATATCCTCATTTGTAATATCTGAACTGTTAACAATGTCACTAATCACACTATCATTTTTCAAGAAATTTTGTCCCAATGATTTCTTATGTTTAAATTTTTTCATAATTTTTCTGTCATTCCCGCGTAGGCAGGAGTCTTACTAATAAATATGGATGAGCTTTAGTACTTTATTTTATCACTTTTCTCTTCCCATTTTTTAAATACCTCAATTGCATCATTACGCATTAATTGTTCCATTGGCAACTTTCTGTTCTCCTTAGTTAATTCTAATTCCTCATAAATAAATTCATCATCAAATTCAATATTGGCTGCATCTTCTTTTGTATTAGCATAGTATACTCTTTCAAACCTAGACCAATATACAGCACCTAAACACATCGGACATGGCTCGCAGCTAGTGTATAGTATACAATCTGATAAATCAAATGTACTCAATGTTTTACATGCATTACGAATTGCAACAATTTCTGCATGCATTGTAGGATCATTTTGTGATGTGACCTCATTATTACCTTTTGCAATAATTTCATTATTTTTCACAACTACAGCTCCGAATGGACCACCATCATCATTTTGCATTCCTTTTAATGATAACTTTATTGCTTCTTTCATGAAATATTCATGATTCTTATTTTTTTGCATATATTATATAAAAATATTATTTCTTCTATGTATCATAACCAGAAATCTGTAAAACTGCAAAAAACATGTTAAACTGTGAGTATTGCATTAAATAAAAAATGATGAAAAATAAACAGAATATTTCTCATAGAGAATTACTATCCCATGAAACAAAGCGTCATTCTCTTATTAAATTTTCACTTATACTATTCCTATTTATAAGTTATTTTCTTTTTATAGCACTAAAATATGGAATGGAACAGGGCTTTCTTGTAGCTGCTCTAACTTGGTCATTTTTTGTGCTTTGTACACCCATTGCTGATGCTGGATTTCTAATAGATTTTCCATTGCGACTAATTACAAATATACGCATGTTTATTTTAGAAATTTTTGTATGGCTTATTGCAATTATTCTTAATATTTATATATACTTTACTTCACCTGAATTATATTCAACTACTACACTGCTGCAACTATTTAAACATATTTTAGATCAACCCATTCCTTTTTGGAGTATTATACTTTTATCTCTTATAGGCACATTTGTGTCAATTGGTTTTGGTGATGAATTGATGGATAAAACAAATCATCATGAACGAAAAAAATACCATACGCATAAGTATAATTATCGCATGATTTTAATGGTTTTTCTCTTTATAATTACATTTATCATATATGATTTTCTACTGAAAGCCCTTAGTATAACTATCCCCTTATAATCTACCTATTATACCAGGTTACTATATGATGAACTTGCATATTATTATATTTTTATTATACTAAAAACCACCCGTAACTTAAATAATCACATTTTTATGAAAGCTATAATTTTTGATATGGATGGTGTACTAGTAAATACGCCCTACATTGCATGTGAAGTCACTAACACCCTATTACAAAATGAGGATATTACATTTACTCAAAAAGAGTTTAAAAAATATCTTAAATTTGGAATTGAAGATAGAGTTAAAATTTGGAATAAGGAGTTTAATAAAAATATTGATATCCAATTATTTTTTAAATCATTTATTGATTTACAAGTACAAGTTTTAAAAAAAGATCCCAATAATAATACTAGAAAAGATATTTTGACTCAACTAAAAAATGACGGCCTAAAACTAGGACTAGCTACAAAAGCAAAACGTGTAAAAGTTGATAAAGTATTAGCTGCACTAGATATACAAAATATTTTTGATTCTATAGAAACTGGTGATATTACAAAAAATCACAAACCCCATCCAGAAGTATATTTAACTACTCTTAAAAATTTAAATATTACATCTCAAGATGCTATTGTAATTGAAGATTCTCCCCATGGAATCGTAGCTGCAAAAAAGGCTGGGCTCAAGGTTCTTGGCTATAAAACAAATGTATTTACCGATGAAGACTTAGCTGAGGCTGACGTCATCATAACTGACTTATCTGAAATTTTTCAATATATTAATTAACAATCTCTTCCATTTTTACATCTATCACACCCGCACCAATTGATGCTATTTTTGCAAATGCTACCTTATCTAGATCTATAATTCTACCTGGCACAAATGGACCTCTATCATTTATTTGGACAATTACAGACTTCCCATTTGCTTTGTTAGTTACTTTTACATATGAACCTTTTGGTAACCATGGATTTGCTGCACTCATTGTGCCAGTATATGCATACCATGAACATGCTCCTGTATGTTTTTTGCCAAGCTTCACCTTTGTTCCTTGTATTGTGACTTCATCAACTGCTTCTTTTACAATTTTTTCCTCTACCAGTTCCCTATCTACTTCTTTACCATCGTGATAAGCAATTTTATAAATAGTTTCTTTTTTACCATTTTCACCTTTTTGATCTACATATTTTTTCAAAAAATTTACATCTTCATCCTCTTTTAAAACTGTTTCAAATGGAATCTTTTCTGTAACAGACTCCTCTTTAAATTCAACCCGAGTTATCTCTGCATTAATATCTGTATTTATAATAGTATCTACATGTGGCATAACAATATCATTTTCATCTAATTCTACACTATTCCTCGCCAAAACATTATTTATACTATCTCCAAAAGTTTTAAACTCTTTTGCCTCACCATCAACACCAACTATTAATTTTTTACTTCTATTTATATTAATAACATCTCCAGCAAAAACCTTTTCATCTCTATCGGGAAATACTCTATCATTATCAGATAACTTTTCATTGTATGTATTCAATGCCCCTGCAACATCCACAGATTGCACATTATATAAATAAGAAGTTTTGCCGTCATCAATGATTTTTACAACTTCAATACTAGTCCCTTGAATAAATTCAGGGGATTTTTCTTTAAAAATAAAGAATCCACCAATTAAAAACCCCATTATCAATACGATGAAAATATATTTTCTTCTCCTTTTACGCTTAACTCTTTTGTGCATCTTTTAATAGCTATTTCAAAAACTTCGTATACACATTATAAATGATTCTGTGTCTTTGGTCGATACCCTATCAATAAATATGAAATGTGTAAAAGTCCTTCTTAATTACTGCATAGTATTTTTTCTTTCAATTTCCAAAGATCTGTCTTGTAAATCTCAATTGGAAAAAATTTATAAAAACTATTTTCCTTAATTTGAGCCATTTTTAACATTGCATGTTGCGGAATACTACCCGTTGTTTCACTTAAAATATATGACTTTAAATCTTGTATTTGAACTTCAACAACAAAGTCTCTTGGATTATTTTTAAAGAATTTTATTCGATCATTTAGCATTTTGTATGCGGTAGTATTTTTATCAACAAACTTTATTGTTTCTCTCACCTTTTTTATTGAAGGATGTGATAATGCAACATCATATATAGCCTTCCAAACAAAATATTCACCCGTTGACTGCTCACTTAATTTTCTTTTTCCAGTTTTATCTACAATATTTTTTTCTCGTTTTCTTGTTGAACTTCCTCCCAAAAATATTTCCAACTCATCAATTACCTTTGCTATATCATTTATATCTGGCACAATAATTTTCAACCCAATTATATCATGTACTTGATTTGGAAATTCTAAATTTTTTCTAATCATTTTTTCAACTACTGATGTAAGCTTTATTTCACCGCCTATTTTAAATTTATTTCTAATTTCAAAATGTAAAATTTTATTATTTTGCTTTGTTAAGAATGGCGTTGTTTTAAACACTTGCATATCATACACTTTTGAGGCTAGTTTTTTGCGCATATCAGAAGCTTTTTCATATTCAATCTTTGCTAATTTTTTATCATTTAAATAGTGACTTTTGTAAGTGTGATCTGCCCAGAAAAAATAATCGTCTGCCGCTAGACTTTCTGCGAATAGATTGTCTTTAAAAACTGTTTCAATTTGAGATGTAGCAAAATCTAAATCCTCAAATGAAAAAGACCTCTTAATTCTTGCCATCAAAATTATCAATCCAATTCTCCTAAGAATTGCAAATTTTATTCTTGTCTCTATTGTGTTTTTATACAAATTATGTAAGTCACAAATGTCATGACAATTTTGCAATTCTTTCTTTTCTCTTAAAATTTTGATAACTTTTTCTGGAAACTTAGCTTTTAGTAATAACTCTTCCGTCAATGCAGCAGCTATTCTAGAATATTTTTCAAATATTTTTTTATTATCTTTATATTGTTTGTGAGACCCGACAGAATTAAATTTAATATTTAAATAATCATTAAATTTTTTTTCAACATCATCACTAGAATACTTTTTATCAACAATCTTCAAAAAAGTTATGCCCTCAGTAAAATTATCAATTATGTCAGGGTCAAAGTGACAATACTTTCTCTTAAATTCCTTGATGCTACTATTTGACGGGAGCTCCAAATATAACGTATCAATTAATAATAAAGTACCCAAATCATCTCCTTTTAATTTAGGGTTTGTTTGTATATATTGACAAATTTTTTCATTAAAATTATGTGCTTTCATATATTTATACTTAAAAAATGACCACTGATAAAATCAATGCCTAAAGAATACTATAATATTTAAAGTATCGCAATATATTTGTAAATATAAATTGTGCAAATTTTATTCAAAATTATTAGACTTCTACCATTTAATTATCTTTTCTCCCTTTCTTTTCAAATAAGTATTACTACTAGAAAAATGGTTACAACCAAAAAATCCATTGTATGCTGAAAATGGCGATGGGTGTGCTGATTCTAATACTAAGTGTTTTTTTCTATCTATTATCTGACCTTTTTGTTTTGCATAATTGCCCCATAGTAGGAATACTACACCATCTTTTTGTTCTGAAATTTGTTTTATGACTTCATCTGTAAATTCTTCCCAACCTTTTTTTGCATGACTACCTGGTTTTGCTTTTTCTACAGTTAATACTGAATTAAGTAAAAATACACCTTGATTTGCCCATTCTTCTAGATTTCCATTACTCATATTTTTTTTAATTCCAAGATCTGACTCGATTTCTTTATAAATATTTTTAAGCGAAGGTGGTGGTGTAACTCCCTTCTGTACAGAAAAACAAAGTCCATGTGCTTGTCCAGGACCATGATATGGATCTTGACCTAAAATAACAACTTTTACCTGCTCAAAAGGTGTTTTTTCAAATGCATTAAAAACATTTTTTGGTTTAGGGTAAATAGTTTTATTTAAAAATTCTTCTCTGACAAAATCACTCAACTCTTTAAATAAATCAGTTTCAAAATATTCCCCTAAAACTTTTTTCCAAGACTTCTCTATTTTTACTTCCATATACTTTATTTAATGTTTATAGTTTACGGGATACTATATATTTATAATAATTTCAAAAATAATACTGCTTTTGGTATATCTCATCCTCGCGAAGGTGGGAATGACAACATAATAACATATATACAACAACTTACACTTTTGGTCTATATTGCAAAGCTTCTGCTATATGATTCTTTGTGATTTCATCTATTCCTTCTAAGTCTGCTATTGTTCGTGCAAGTTTTATCATTCTGTAATATGCTCTTGCACTTAAATCTAGTTTTTCAGCTGCATTTCTAAGCAAATCCTTTGATTCTTTATCTAAATAACAATATTTTTTTATTTCCACATGATTCATTTCTGCATTTATTGTCCCCGTATTTCCAAATCTCTTATCTTGTTTTTGTCTTGCTTTATCTACTCTATCACGAATACTACCACTATCTTCTGACAAATCATCATTATCCAATTTATTTACATGAATTCTTGGAACATCTATATGCATATCAATCCTATCCAATATTGGGCCTGAAATTTTTTGTGAGTATCGTGATATTTGAGCTGGTGTACAAGTGCACTCCCTATTACTATCTGTTGCAAATCCACATGGACATGGATTCATTGCAGCTATAAGTGTAAAATTTGCTGGAAATGTTGCTGACGCTTGGGCTCTCGCAATTGTCACAGTACCATCCTCCAGTGGTTGTCGTAAATTTTCCAAAACAACTCTTGGAAACTCTGCAAACTCATCTAAAAACAATACACCTCTATGTGCAAGTGTTATTTCACCAGGTTTTGGATTTGATCCACCTCCTATAAGTGAAACTGCTGATGAACTATGATGTGGACAGCGAAATTGCCTATTACTTATAATTTGTTCACTATTTGATAATTGTCCAGCCACTGAATATATTTTTGTAATATCAAGAATTTCTTTTTTGTTAAGTGGTGGTAAAATCGTTACAAAAGTTTTAGCAAGTAATGTTTTACCTGATCCAGGAGGTCCATGAAAAATTACATTATGACCACCAGCCGCTGCAATCTCCAATGCCCGCTTTGCATGTTCATGACCTTTTACATATTTAAAATCAAGGCTACTGGAAAAACTTTCCTTTTGTGTTTTTAACTCTCTATGCTTTGTTGGTTGCAAAACTTCTTGTCCACTCAAATGCAAAACGAGTGTCCGCAAATCTTTGACACCTATTACATCAATGCCATCCACTATCGCAGCTTCATTTACATTTACTTCTGGCACATAAATTTCCTTCACACCTGACTCTCGTGCAAAAAGCACAATTGAAAGCACTCCATTAATCCCACGTACTTCTCCATCTAATGCTAACTCTCCTACAAATAATTTATCTTTTGCATCAAAAATTAATTGTGCGGTAGCAACGAGAAATCCTATTGCTACTGGCACATCATAAATAGGACTGGATTTTTGCAAATCAGCGGGAGCAAGATTTACTGTTATTCTTCCACATTGGTGTGGCGGCTTAAAACCGCTATTTTTCAAAGCACTTGAAACCCTATCTCGCGACTCCTTCACAGAAGTATCTGGTAATCCTACAATTGTAAAAGCATGTAAACCACTAGATAAAACATCTACCTCAACTTCAACCATAGCGCCAGAGAGTCCAGTAATTGCAGAAGATAAAACCTTTGAAGACATAACAATTAATTTTAAATCTTAGAATAGTTTAAGTTTACACTGATTTTATATTTTAAGACAATTCTTTTAATGACATTTCCCTATTGTTTACAGCATTTCAAACACATCTGCTCCTCCTCATGAGGGGGAGATGTCCGAAGGACAGAGGGGGTTTTCACATCAATCAATCCCTACTATCCCTAAAACTCTGCCATAAAATCAACCCAGCTCCAATAGTGATATAAGCATCAGCAATATTAAATGATGAAATATTTAAAAACGGAATATAATCCACAACACATCCATAATAAAATCTATCAATTGTATTACTTATTCCCCCAGATAAAATTAAAATATATGGTAATTGATTTATAAATTTATCAGATGTCTTTTGAACCCAAAAATAAATTACACATAACATTATGAGTATCCAAAGACCTACAAAAATAATCTGTGGTAAAATTATACCCATTGCAATACCATAATTACACAAACTTTCAATGGCCTGTGATTGCAAAATAAAAAATTTAATAACTTGATCAATTACAATAAGTCCTATGATTGAAAAAATCCCACACAAAACTGTATGAGATTTTTTCTGTAAGCAAAAAGACATAAATTATTCTTTTGTTATATTTGTACGAGCAGCAGGATATGCGTTTAATCTATTTACATCTATATCATCTCCTGTCTCTTCATCTTTTCCATAAGTACCCTCATCCATTTTCTTCAGAGCATCCAACACATCTTTCAATTGTGTTTCAAGTGTTTTTTCCAATGCTAATTTGTCGGTATATTCCTCAACTTCAGTAGCATTTTCATCATTTCTATCACCTAAATCATCAGGAAATTCAGTTTTATATTCTCCTTCTCCAGTCTTCTTTGCAAATTTGCTAAGCTCTCCTTCAAGCTGTTCTTTTTCTGCTACAAGTTTATTTTTAAATTCTTCTAATATTTTTTGATCCATATTTTTTAGTAATTAGTAAGTTAGTGATTAGCATTTTAGCTATTTTGATATATTCAGTGTACCAAATTCAATTCTCTAAGACAAGGTCTAATAACTATTTGTCATTCCCGCGAAGGCTGGAATTCAGAACTACAATAAAATTATTTTTAAATATATACTAACTTACACAGAATATTATACTATTACAAAAAAATACTCTCAATATGCTTAATTCTAGGATTTTTCTCAGCCTCCATAATAATCACGCTCACAGTATCAATTCGCCACATTACATCCCACAATTCATTTTCTTTAATATAAACCTCTGCAATTCTATTTAACTTATTTAATTTTGACCTAGTAATTTGTTCTTCTGGTAATACATCATTTTCATTTTTTTCAACATTTCTAGTTTTCACCTCAATAAAAACTAAATAATCACTTTTTATATCTCTAGCAATAATATCAACCTCCCCAATGCGTCGACCATTCTTATTACACCAATTCCTATCAATAACCTTATAGCCCTCTTTTTTCAAAAATTTCTCAGCCATCTTTTCACCTTTATATCCAACATTATTTTTATTCAATTTAAATATTCCCATAATATAAATTTATATTTTTTCTATGATACACTATTATTATACATGGAACTTATTATATGAAAATATGAAAAAAATAATTTTAGCATCTAGCTCACCTCGCAGGAAAGAACTGCTTAAAAATATAGGACTTAATTTTAATGTTGTCTCTAGTGATTATATGGAGGATATGACACTAGACATGAAACCTACTGAACTTGCAAAATATCTATCACTAGGCAAAGCTCAAGATGTTGCAAAAAATCACATTAATACTATTATAATTGCAGCTGATACATTTGTAGTTTTAAATGATGACTTACTTGGCAAACCACATACGGAAGAAAAGGCTTTTGAAATGTTACAAAAAATCAATGGTCAAACTCTTGAAGTAATCACTGGTTATACAATAATAGACACTTCTATGAAGTACTCTATTTCAAAAGCTGTCACAACAAAAATTTTTATAAAAAAATTAACTGACGATGAAATTAAGTCGTATATCAAAACTGGTGAGCCACTAGACAAAGCTGGTGCCTTTGCTATTCAAGGATATGGCTCAATTTTTATAAAAGAAATACAAGGAAGCTACACAAATGTTATAGGCTTACCAATTTATTCACTTGCTGAATCACTTAAAAAATTTGGAGTTAGTGTTTTATAAAAAATATCTTATTACGATTTTTACTTTATTTCACACTTTTCCACTGCAATTCAAAGATTGCTTTAAGTGTATTATAAATTTTTTTACTTTCTATAATTAATCCAAACTCCTCTTTAAATGACATAATCCCAATCTTATGCCCAGCATAAAGATTTATTTCTACTTCAAAAAATAAATTGTCTTCAAAATCGATGAGTTTCATCTGACGTAAATGTTTTTCGTCATATTCTTTTACATGTTGCATTCCATCTGTATTTGGCGCAAACGACCTTGTCCAAATTTTATTTTTCAATCTCTGTGGTACATATTCTTTCCATAAATACTCAATATCAAAATACTCAATAGCCTCTGGAGAAGCCCATGCCAGAATTTCTTGATTTTTATATTCTAGCGTATCCCTGTAAATATTTTTTATACCTTCAATACCTTCAAAAAATTGAATTTTTGGTTTTCTATCTATCAAATTAGCAACAGATAATAACTCTGGCAATATTCCTTCTAATATATTTATTTTCTCCTTAAAAATTGTTTCTATTACTTTTGGATTTTCTGCGTAATAATATATTCTTTTACCTTTTTTTGTTAAACTCACAAGTCCTTTTTCCTTTAATGAATCTAAAATATCATATACTGTTGTTCGTTTAATTTTTGATTTTTCAGAAATTCTCTGTAAATTAACTTCCCCAAGTTCCAAAAGTGATAAATATAATCGCGCTTCTTTTTCAGATAAATTAAGCTTTTCTAATTCTTGTATAAGCATAATGACTAATTTATAATAAATGACGTAAAAAAGGTCGTTATTTATAATATACAAAAAATACCCTCAAAAGTCAATAGCTTAGGCAACTATCCAAATGATACTATCTTTTACATAACCAATATGTCACTATTTAAGACATTATTTGTTAATGTGTTATTATTTATCGTTACGAAATGAATCGTAATAGAAACTAATGTACATTTACAATTCAAAAGGAGCTTCTAATGAAAAATGTCGAATGGTGGAGTCCTAAGGCTGGTTTTTTTGGTAATTTTTATGTCAATGGTGACAACTCCAAAAAAGGTTACTTAATAAATAATGATCAAACCTTAGGTGAGCGAACTCTCACTGAAGTTAATGGGGTTGAAAAGTTATTATCTTTACAGCCTAACGCTAAAATACTTGACTGTCCGTGTGGTTATGGACGTCATAGCATTGCATTAGCAGAAAAAGGTTATCACGTCACTGCATCTGATATTAATCCGATACATCTAAATATCATGTCCACAAATATTAGTGCTTTTCATAACAGAAAAATATCCGACCGTATACTGTTTAACATTTCGGACATGCGTTATTTACAGGTAAGTACTGAGTTTGATGCTGTAATTAATATGTTTTATTCATTTGGCTTTTTTGAAACTGATGTAGAAAATGAATTGGTATTGCGGAATTTTTGGAAGTCTTTACGACCTGGTGGAAAATTTCTGATGCACACAGATGTAAATTTGCCTAGAGTTTTATCAGGTAATTACAAAACAGATGAGTTTAGAAATCTAAACTCAAAAAACACGCTCCGAATAATCGATAACTATAATCCAAAAACAAAACGAATGAATGGTGAATGGATTATTAATGGAGTCTCCAAGCAATATTCTGTACGAGTATATTCAAAAAGTGAATTTATACGTATCTGTCTAAAAGTTGGTTTTACTTCATGCGTAGCCTATTCAAATTGGCAAGGCAATGATTATACGGAAGCTTCCGAAGACATGATTATTGTCGCCACAAAATAAACCTACTGACAAAGGTGTATTAAATGAAACCAGAACATTTAACTATCATGTTCAAAGGACGTTGTCCTAAATGTGAATATGAAAATAACTCTAAAGAAGTTCGATATAATGGATCATCAAACCATTATGAACATAGAATACCTTGTGCGAATTGTAAACACTACTTTACAGCTCATTTAGAAGTAGAGGGATCTAATCCCAAAAATCTTGTTTATTTAGATTATAATCAATTATTTCAAGCCATACATGATGCTGTATTGAGTCATAAAAGAAAATTATCTGGATACTCATTTTTAAAAGAAAACTATCCAGAACTATTTTGGAATTTATTACATCGTTACAGTCAGTATCGTTCTGGTGCTTTTATGTTTCGTATATGGCGAGAACGGTATATTGAAAAATTGTATGGTTGCAAAGTTAAACACTGACAACCTAACTCGTTAGCTACTAACACGTATCTAACGAGTTTTCTTTTCTCAAAAAAAACAAAAAACACCTGCTAATTGCAAGTGCTTTTTGACAAACATTTTTCGATGAACCTTATTTATTTCCTCAAGAAATGTTTAAAATAAGTTCACCGAGCTCCAAGTGGCCCGAATAATATATTAACTTGGGCATGGAGCCCGGCTAGTCCGCATGCACGAACATGTGATCCAATGAAGCTTTTTCGTACCGGGTGAGAATACAATTGGCTTACTCTGATCTCATGTACTTTCTGTACATACTAAATCTTCATGACAACATTCCCTATTATTATTGTTATCATCTACCTTTCACCGTCCTATGGATTTCCCCTCAAATTGTATTAAAGAACTACTCTACTTTTATTTTTTTATTTGTTTTAGTAGATACTACCTCCGTCAATGCGAAAGCAATAATTTTTATTTTTGTTTTGTTTGCGAAGTTGGGAATTAGAAATTTGTAAACAAATTTCAAAAAACTACGCGATAGACAATTGCTATGAATTATCTATATAGGACAG
>SWBX01003350.1_pt1 | contig 25382 bp, 25 predicted proteins | sample 4693051 | NCBI WGS metagenome assembly SWBX01 (sample SAMN10267272, study PRJNA491770) | bioreactor metagenome | isolation source: DHS bioreactor inoculated with marine | place: Japan: Omine Ridge, Nankai Trough | reverse complement strand
CCGTCCCCGGGAATGCTGCATCTTGTCAGGCATCCGCAGGGACCCGGTGTCCGGGTGGATTCCGGCATCGAAACGGGTACGGAAGTCACAGTATATTACGATCCTATTCTGGCGAAGGTCATTACCTGGGGTGAGGATCGGGATTCTGCTATTGTCCGGATGATTAAAGCACTCGGGGAAACAGTCATTCTTGGCGTGCGGACCCCCATTGAATTCCTGGTTGATGTCCTGGATCATCCGGAATTCCGGAACGGAAACACCCATACGGGATTTTTGATGGAACATGGATTTCTGACAGAGTCGGATCCGGAGGAAACAGATATTCCTGATGAGGTACTGGCCGCGGCTGTGCTCTGTTCACAGAAAACCACCGGATTTGTTGAAACCGCGGATCATGCCGGAACAACACCCTGGACGGAACTGGGTTCCTGGAAACCGTGGAGGTAACCATGGAAAACGTATTTCAAAACCGAGGATATGAGGTTCGATTCGATGCCGGTATCAATTCTGATACTGTTGAAATCACCCGGGAAGACCGTGTGGTGACGTATCAGGTAAACCGAATATCAGATACGGAATGGATCCTGTCCAATGGATCAGAACAGTTCCGCGTGTTTGCCGCAGCGGATCGCGAAGGAAAGCGATTTATCCATAGCCGGGGACAGACATGGTGTCTGGATCCGGTGGAGGATGATTTTGATGGCGCCGGGGATGCCGGCGGCTCCAGTGACGGCCGGCTTATGGCCGCCATGCCGGGAAAGGTTATAAAAATCCTGGTTGAGTTGAACCAGGAAGTCAGTCGGGAAGATCCGGTTCTGATCCTGGAATCCATGAAAATGGAAAGTACACAGGAAGCACCGTTTGACGGAAGAGTTGTTGAGATTAATGCCAGTGAGGGTCAGCAGGTGGACGCCGGTACGGTGATTGTTCTGCTGGAACCTCTGGAGGATCCTGAAGAATAATGAGTTTACCCTAAAACCAGGAGGTTTGATATGGATTTCAGTTGGAGTAAGGAACAGATAGGGTTCCGCGAAAAATGCAGGGAGTTTGCTGAACAGGAGATCAAACCTCTGGCTTCATGGATTGAAGGCCGGGATGAACCAGGCAATCTGGGTAATTTCCCGCGGGATCTGATTCGGAAGATGGGCGCTGAAGGGTTTATGGGTTCTCTCTACCCTGAAAAGTTCGGTGGATCGGATCTGGGTCTTGTTTCAGAATGTATCGTTGCTGAAGAGTTTGCCCGGGTCAGCCCGGCAGCGGAACTGTCACGCTTGGTTTCATGTGCCCTCTTTGGGTTGCCGCTGTTCCTCTTTGGTTCCGAAGATCAGGTGGGTGAATTTCTTCCCGGCGTGATCAAAGGCGATTACATTGGCGCCATCGGCATTACGGAACCGCTGGTCGGGTCTGATACAGCCCGCATGGTGACTCAGGCGGTCCGAGACGGTGGTGACTGGGTTATCAGTGGCGAAAAAAGATATATCACCAATGGTGGCGTAGCTGATCTCATCAGTCTGTTCGCTATAACCGATCCTTCAGTAAAGGCGCACAAGGGGATGAGTACATTCCTTTTTGAGACGTCCACGCCGGGATTCGAAATGGTGAAAAATTATGAGATGATGGGTATGCACGGCTGCCGGGTTGCGTATCTGAAACTCAATGATTGCCGGATTCCCGGCCATCGTCTGCTGGGGGAACTGAACCGTGGATTCAAGCAGTTGATGATGGAACTTGACCGGGAGCGCATCGCGCTGGCTGCTGAGGCTCTGGGCTGGATGCGGCATTGCATTGACGCCGCTCTGAAATTTTCCAATGAGCGCATTCAGTTCGGTCGCCCCATTCGACAGTTTGAGGCTATTTCGTTTAAAATTGCGGAAATGGCGACAAAACTGGAGGCGAGCCGGTTATTGGTTTACAGTGCTGCTGCCAAGAGTGATCAGGGAATCCACTGTACTACGGAAGCCGCCATGGCAAAACTGTTTGTATGTGATGAAGCAATCCGTGTATGTGATGATTGCCTCCAGATCCTTGGTGGTGAGGGATATACATGTGACTCCACTGTGGAACAGGTGTACCGGGATGCCCGGCTTATGGCTATCGGCGGCGGTACCCGGGAAATTATGAAATTTATCATTTCCCGGAACGTTTATTCACAGGCGGGCTATTGATGTGATATAGTGCGTTGGAAAGCAATTTGACGGATGTGAGATAGAGAGGATATCGGTGATGAAAGAGTGCACATTTTGCCAAACTCAGGTTGAAGATTCCCATGGTTATTGCCATTCCTGCGGTTTTGGGTTTCAGGGAAATGATTATGCGCCGGATATTTTACAGGCGTTTCGGTTTGAGAAATGCGGTGAATTCAGCAAAGCGATTCAGACTTATGAAAAAGTGCTGGAACGCGGTGATATCTCCGGTGAGACACATAAACATCTGGGTAATGTACTGTATCGTCTTGGATGTCTGGATAAAGCCGTTGATGCGTATCATAAATCCATTGAGTTGCTGCCGGAGTTTCCCACGACCTATTACGACTGTGGTGTCGCCTATTTTATGCAGGGCAGAATCAGTGAAGCCATCACCTATTTCAAGAAAACGCTGGAATTAAGTGATGTGTTTATCATGGCCTGGTACAGGCTCGGCGTCTGTTATCTGCATTCCAGTAAATGGACTGATGCAAAAGATGTGTTTGAAAAGGTTCTGAACATCAATCCCAGGGTCCATATCGCCCATTATCATCTTGGGGTGATTTACTGGCGCCTGTATAATTATGAGAAAGCTATCGAGCATTTTGAGATTGTTGTTGAGAAAAATCCCTGTGATCTTGATGCTCTGCTACATCTTGGATATCTTTATTCAACAACCCGTCAGACCGGAAAATCGATTCAGATGTACAATAAAATCCTGGAAGTGGATCCGTTAAACCGTGAAGCCAAACGCCAGCTTGAGATTTTAAAGTCATCTTATTCATTATTGTAAAACTCTGAATGGAGAATCATATCCGGTCCGTCCGTTGATATCCGAGTAAGGTAACAGGTATCGGGAAAGGAATTGTTTGTATGCAAGAGGTCATAAAACCGGAGTTATGGGATGCCTTTATCCGGGGAAACAGATTGGCCTGCTCTCAAATAATCAGTAAAGTTGAAAATTACCCTGCCCGGGTGCCTGAGATACGGGATCGTCTGATTCCCATGCAGTCCGGTGCTATTCGCGTGGGGATAACCGGTCCGCCGGGAGTGGGGAAAAGCACCGTCACGGCTGCTCTGACGCACCAGGCGCGCAATGCCGGGAAAAAAGTTGGGATCATCGCAGTGGATCCATCCAGCCCCTTTACCGGTGGGGCTTTTCTGGGTGATCGTGTCCGGATGCAGGATCTGGTGAACGAACCGGATGTGTTTATACGGTCTCTGGCATCCCGGGACGGTCAGGGTGGTGTATCCCCGGCAACACCATATGTTGCTGAGGTTCTGGATGCCTGGGGCATGGACCTGATCTTTATCGAAACCGTGGGTGTGGGCCAGGCGGAACTGGATATTTTAAATTGCACCGATCTCATTATCCTGGTGATGCAGCCGGGAACCGGTGATGCTATTCAGGCAATGAAAGCCGGTATTCTCGAAGCCGGTGATATTATTCTGATCAATAAGGCGGATCTGGACGGGGCGGATATGCTGGAGGAAAGTCTCCGGTTTATTTTCGATCTCAGCCCCCGGGACAGTGACGGAACCGCACCGCCGATACTACCGTGTTCCGCAAACCGTGGTACAGGCATTGACCGAGTGTTTGAATCGCTTCAGGAACAGATCCAGGTTTTACGCAAATCCGGCCGGTTGCAGAAAAAACGGCAGGAACTCATGGCCCGGGATATTCGAACCGGTGTCCTGGATTTGCTCTGGAAACAATTTATGGATCTTACGGGTGTGGAATCCGAGGTTCAGACGACTGCATCAATGCTTGCGGATGAGGGCTGTTCGCCGTATCCGTTCATTCAGGATCTTTTTTCAAGAATAAATATGACCAATTCCGGTGGGGGAGTTATTTCATGAGTCAGGGAAACGAAAAAAAATGGCAGGAACAGTTTACCGGCAGCCGTCGCCGGGATGCCGACTTTACTTCACTGTCCGGTCGTGAGCTTAAACCGCTCTACACCGAAAGTGATTTGAATGACATTGACGCCGGGGATATCTCATACCCGGGGCAGTACCCTTACACCCGCGGTGTGCATAGCTCCATGTATCATGGAAAGTTATGGACTATGCGCCAGTTTGCCGGGATGGGGACGGCGGAACAGACCAATGAACGGTTCCGCTTTTTGCTGGAAAAAGGGCAGACAGGATTATCTGTCGCTTTCGATAACCCGACACTCTATGGATACGATTCGGATCATGCTCTGGCGGAAGGTGAAATCGGGAAAACCGGAGTGGCCGTAGACACAATGAAGGAAATGGAGATCCTGTTTTCCGGGATTCCCCTGGATAAAGTTTCCACTTCCATGACCATAAATGCGCCGGCAGCCTGGATATTTGCTTTTTTCCTGGCAAACGCAGAAAAAGAGAATATCCCCTTTGAAAGGCTCCGAGGTACCCTCCAGAATGATATTCTGAAAGAGTATATTGCGCAGAAAGAATGGATTTTCCCTCCGGAACCCCATCTTCGTCTGATCACGGATCTTATGGCGTTCTGTGCCGACCATGTCCCTCAATGGAATACCATTTCCGTCAGCGGATATCATATTCGGGAAGCCGGTTCCACGGCAGCTCAGGAACTGGCGTTCACTCTGGCTGATGGATTCACTTATGTCGAAAAGGCAATTGCCGCCGGGATGGATGTGGACGATTTTGCTCCCCGGCTTTCGTTCTTTTTCAATGCCCATCTGGATTTTTTCGAGGAGATTGCCAAGCTCCGGGCGGCCAGACGCATCTGGGCCCGTCATCTCAAGGATCGGTACGGCGCGAAGAACGAAAAATCCTGGCTTTGCCGGTTCCATGTCCAGACAGCGGGATGCAGTCTTACGGCACAGCAGCCGGAGATCAACATTGTCCGAACAGCCATGGAAGCGTTGGCCGGTGTTTTGGGTGGTTGTCAAAGTCTCCATACAAATTCCATGGACGAAGCCCTGGCGCTTCCTTCGGAGAAAGCTGTTGAAATTGCTCTGAGAACGCAGCAGGTGATTGCTTTTGAGAGTGGTGCTGCCAATGTGATTGATCCGTTGGGTGGTTCGTATTACATGGAAAAACTTACCCGTGAACTGGAAGAGGAAGCAGAAGCCTATTTTGAACGGATTGAAAAAATTGGCGGCGTGGTAGCCGCCATTGAGAAGGGATATCTTCAGAAGGAGATTACCCGGTCTGCGTACGCATATCAGAAAGCGCTTTCCAGAAAAGATAAAGCCACTGTGGGAGTGACGCATTTCGTCAATAAGGATGAAGAGGTTGAGATACCTGTTCTGGAGATCGATGAAACGGTGGGAATTGATCAGCTCCGGCGGTTGAAGGAGACCCGTGAGAACCGGGACAATATGGCAGTTTCCCTGGGTTTGAAAAAGCTGGAGGCGGCTGCTCGAACCCGGGAGAATCTGATGCCGTATCTTCTGGATTGTGCCCGAACATACACGACAGTCGGGGAAATTTCTGAAGCATTGATGAATGTGTTCGGTGATTATCAGGAACCGCCGTTCTTTTAATAGAAGGAGAGTTGTTATGGCAGGTGAAAAAATCAAAGTAATTATCGCAAAACCGGGATTGGATGGTCATGACAGGGGCGCCAAGGTAGTGGCCCGGGGCCTGGTCGATGCCGGGATGGAAGTTGTGTATCTCGGACTGCGCCAGACACCGGAATCCATTGTCAATGCTGCCGTGGAAGAAGATGCGCATATCATCGGACTGTCCATTCTGTCCGGTGCCCATCTGACCCATTTTACTCGGGTCAGAGAATTAATGATTGAAAATGGACTGGGCGATCGCTTGCTCACCGGCGGCGGGATTATCCCCACCAAAGATCGTCGGAAACTGGATGATCTGGGCGTGGGTAAAGTGTTCGGTCCCGGCGATGAAATACAAGAGATCGTTGACTATATTAAACAGTGGTATCAGACTTTATCAGAGTCTTTTTAAACCCGTCACCAATGGAGGTTAGATATGGATTTTTTATTTGACGAAGATCAACAGATGATTATTGATGAAGCCCGGAAATTTGCGGAAGCTCAACTGGCGCCTCTGGCAGAAGAGTTGGACGAAAAACAGGAACCAAATATCAAAGCCCTGAGACAGCTCGGGGAACTGGGATATCTTGGTATGACGGTTCCGGAAGAGTATGACGGGTCGGAACTGGGTTCCGTGGCGTATGCTGGTGCTATGATCGAGTTCAGTAAAGCGGATGCCGGAACATCTGTCGCGGTATCGGTCCAGAACTCCCTGGTGAATGACGCCGTTATGAAATTTGGAACAGATGAGCAGAAGAACGAATATCTGCCCAAACTGGCCACGGGTGAATGGATCGGTTGTTTCTCATTGACGGAAGCCGGTGCCGGCAGTGATCCTGGAGCACTTCGGGCAGCAGCGGTAAAAGATGGTGACCACTATATTCTTAACGGAACGAAAAATTTCACGACTAACGGTGCATTTGCAGAAGCGATGATCGTATTTTTTGTTACTGACAAGGATAAAGGATCCCGGGGTATTTCGGCGTTTCTGTTGAAAACCGATATACCGGGTTTTGAAGTGGGAAAACACGAAAATAAAATGGGAATTCGATCTTCCAGCACAACAGAGATGGTTTTCACGGACTGCCGGGTGCCGGCAGATACGCTTTTGGGTGACGTGAACAAGGGATTGAAAATTGCCTTGGCAACACTGGACGGCGGCCGGATCGGTATTGCCGCTCAGGCCATTGGTATTGCTGAAGCGGCTCTGGAAGAATCACTTCGGTATTCCAAAGAAAGGGTCCAGTTCGGGAAACCTCTGTGTGAATTGCAGCATCTCCAGTTCATGCTGGCGGATATGGCCACGGAAGTGGAGATAGCCAAGACATTTCTTTATAAAGTTGCATGGATGAAGGATTCCGGTATCAAACGGTTCACGAAGGAGTCGGCCATGCTGAAACTCTATGCAGCGGAAATGGCCAACCGTGTTTGCGACAAAGCGGTTCAGATTCATGGCGGGTACGGGTACATGAAAGATTACAAGGTGGAACGATTGTACCGGGATCAGCGGATCACGGAAATTTATGAAGGCACATCAGAAATTCAGCGGTTTGTCATCTCCCGGTTTATCCTGGCGGACTGATCGCGGTTACCAGATAAGGAAGAATATCTCATGAAGATAGCGGTCATTATAAAACAAGTGCCGGATACGGAAGCGCGTATCATCAAAGATCCCGGAAATCCGGCGGGTATAATTGAGGACGACATTAAATTCGTCCTGAACCCTTTTGATGAATATGCGGTAGAAGAAGCGCTGGCCATCAAGGAAGCCGGTGATGCGGAAACGATAGGCGTCTGCATCGGCCGGGAGCAGGCGGAAAAAGCCATTCGAAGTGCTCTGGCCATGGGTATTGACCGGGCAATCCACATCACCGACCCGGATGCCGTAAATGCCGATGTGATCACTCAGTCGCGGATTCTGGCGGAAGCCATCCGTCCACTGGAGGCGGATATTGTCTTGTGCGGCAAGGAATGGATTGATTCAGCCGATGATGCTGCCGGCGCGGCAATTGCTCATTTCCTGGATTATCCCCATGTCCTCAATGTGGAAAAAATTGAGATGGAACCGGGAAAAGCGAAGATCTTCCGGGAAGTGGATGGTGGATCCCTGGAAATAGAATCGTCACTGCCATTGGTGATTTCATGCTCAAAGAATCTCAATGAACCCCGATACCCCACACTGATTGCCATTAAACGATCTAAACGAAAAGAGATCAAGACTGTGTCACTGAGTGATCTGGGTCTGGATGCCTCTACGCCGGCTGCGCGGGTCGTGGCATTTCATGAACCGCCTGTCCGGGGCGATAGCAAAGTGGTCACCGGTGAACCGGCAGATGTTGTTTCTGAGGCAATCCAATGGTTGTCGGAAGAAGCGAAGGTAATTTAATTAGTTTTAACGAGATGATATAGGGGAAAAATCATGGCAGGAATACTTGTTTGGGCTGAAACCCGAAATGGAGAACTCAGGAAGAGTACCCGGGAAGCAGCGGCAACTGCGTTGAATCTGGGCGAAACACTGGGTGTTCCCGTCTCAGCCGTGCTGCTTGGTGATCCCGGCGCCGCCGTTCAGGTCGGTGCTCTGGGTATCCCAAAGCTGTTTACGCTGGATGTGGAGTTTTCAAGTGAATCTTTTACCGATGCAATTGCTCTGGCGGTGGATACCGCCGGTGCAGACACGGTGATTATCAGTGCCACAGCCATGGGGCGGGATGTTTCCGCGCGGCTGGCGGCAAAACTCAATGCCGGACTGGCAGCGGATGTGGTGGAATTAAAAGTTACACCAGAGACGTTTAATGTGATCCGCCCGGTTTATTCCGGGAAACTTCTGGCGGAAGTTGAATTACTGGCTGACAAGAAGGTGCTGACCCTCCGACCCAATGTCTTTGATGCAGCAGAGCCTGGCTCAGGGAGTGCGGAAACGGAATCACTGGTGGTTGAAGATTTGAATATCCGAGCCAAAGTGGTGCAGGCCATTGCCGCCGCTGAAGGTGTCATGGATATTACGGAAGCTAATATTATTGTAGCCGGTGGCCGGGGTGTCAAGAGTTCGGAAGGATTCGGCATCATTGAAGATCTGGCCAAAACTCTGGGTGGTGCCGTGGGCGCATCCCGGGCGGCTGTGGATGCCGACTGGATTCCATATAAACATCAGGTGGGACAGACCGGTAAGGTCGTGTCACCGGTACTTTACATTGCGGCAGGTATTTCCGGTGCTATCCAGCATTTCGCCGGAATGGGATCATCAAAATTTATTATCGCCATTAATACTGATCCGGATGCACCGATTATGAGTAAAGCTGATTTTGCCATCGTTGGTGATTTATTTAAAGTTGTTCCGATCCTTAAGGAAGAACTTGCCGGAACTCTGAATCAATAACTCAGGGAGGCATGGAATGGATTACACAATATTAAACCGAGAAGACCGGAATGGCGTTGCGTTTGTGACTGTCAGCCGGCCCAAAGCGATGAATGCGCTGAATTCAACTTTTTTCAAGGAAATGGATCAGATGATCCTGGATATCCGGGATGACAGTTCCATCCGGGTCATGGTGATCACCGGTGACGGAAAAGCCTTTGTTGCTGGTGCGGATATCGCGGAAATGGTGGATATGACCCAGGAGCAGGGCGCTGCCTTCTCCAAAATCGGACAGAACACGTTCCGGAATCTGGAACTCCTGGAAAAACCCGTCATTGCTGCCGTCAACGGATTTGCTTTGGGTGGTGGCTGTGAACTGGCCATGGCATGTGATTTTCGGATCGCCAGTGCCAAAGCCAAGTTTGGTCAGCCCGAAGTCACTCTGGGATTGACACCGGGATATGCCGGCACACAACGGCTGGCCCGGTTGACGGGATTGGGAAATGCACTGATGCTTCTGATGACCGGAGACATGATTCGGGCTGACGAAGCGCTCCGAATCGGACTGGTTCAGAAAGTCGTGGAACCGGAAGAATTGATGACGGTTGTGGAGACCATCGCCGGGAATATTGCTGCAAAAGGACCCGGAGCGGTAAGATTGGTCAAGAAACTGGTCCGCCGGGGACTTCTGACGGATTTTGACACGGGATGTGAGATGGAATCGCGGGATTTTGGATCGTTATTCCAGGGTGAGGGCGAAGAAGGCATGCGTGCTTTTCTGGAAAAACGTCCTCCAAAATGGGATTAAGATGCGGCACTTTGCTGTATCACAATCAAGGAGAAAGATATGAGTTTTACTGAACGACTGGAAAATGTCACGGTAATCGGTGCCGCCGGTAAAATGGGTAGCGGCATTGTATTGCTTACGGCCATGGAAATGGCTGGTCTTAAAATGGATCCCAGGAATGCGTCTATGGAGTTTGCTTTAAACGCCGTGGATGTTTCACAGAACGCCCTGTCCGGTCTCATGAGCTACCTACGAGGACAGGTCAGACGGATGGGTGAAAAGAAAACAGGACTGCTCAGGAGTATCTATGCCGACAGAAAGGATCTCATCGAAAATGAGGATGTGATCAGTCAGTACATTGAAGATGTCATGTCGGTAATTCGGCCGGGCACCAACCTGGAAGTGGCCCGGAAGTCATCACTGATTTTTGAGGCTGTAAACGAGAATCTGGGCCTCAAACTCAAACTGATTGATACCATAGAATCCGGGAACTCGAAAAAACCATGGTACCTGACCAATACGTCATCCATTCCCATCTCGGAACTCAACAAAAAAGCCGGTCTTGGCGGCCGGGTTATCGGGTTCCATTTTTATAATCCGCCGGCGGTACAGAAACTGGTGGAGGTTATCACCGCTGAGGAAACATTGCCGGAGCTTTCCGTTTTTGCCGCTGAGTATGCGAAGACCATGCGGAAAAAAGTTGTCCCATCCAATGATATTGCCGGATTCATCGGCAACGGACATTTTATGCGGGATATGCTTCATGGCATCGCCGAGGTGGAAAAACTGACAGCAACCATGTCCTTTCCGGAAGCTGTTTATACGATCAACAAAGTCAGCCAGGAATACCTGGTGCGTCCCATGGGTATATTCCAACTCGTGGATTATGTGGGTCTGGATGTCTGTCAGTGTATTCTGAGTGTTATGGATGCCCGGATTTCCAAGGAATCCCTGGAGAGTTCACTGATTGATGAGTTCGTGAAAATGGGTGTCAAAGGCGGTCAGTTTTCCAGCGGCGCTCAAAAAGACGGATTTCTCAAATATGCCGGCGGAAGACCTTCGGCGGTATTTGATCCTGAGGCAATGGAATATGTTCCGGTTGAATCTCTGGCGGCAAAATGTGATGCGGTCCTGGGGCAGCTTGAAAGTCGGCCTCCGGCGTGGAAAATGCTTCTGATGACCCCGGATAGAAACGCTCTTCTGGAACCGTTCTATGCAAGTCTGATGAAATCGGAGACCATGGGTGCGGAACTGGCAATCCGGTATGGAAAACGGTCCCGGGAAATTGGTTTGAACCTGGTTTCCGATGGTGCGGCTGCCAATGAAAATGATGTGAACACGGTATTACTCACCGGGTTTTACCATGTGTACGGACCCATAAACCCCTATTTCGGTGAATAAGAGGTGACAGAATGAAAAAGTTACGACGACGCGTGTTCATGACCGGTGGTTATAATACGATATCTCTGGGTTCGGGCCGGAAGGAATTCCGACCGAAAGGCGCTCGACCGGGTCTTGAGGAATACATCAAGGAAGCCGGACAGGGATGTCTGGAAAAGATTGGTGGCGCCGGGCATGTGGATGAAGGTGTCATTGGAAACTTCATGGCCGCCCGGTTTAATAAACAGGGTAATCTGGCTGGTTTTATCCCCATGGTGGATCCCGGTTTGAAATGGAAACCATGCACTCGAGTTGAGGGTGCCTGTGGTTCCGGTGGACTGGCACTGACCGCTGCCGTGAAATCTGTTCTGGCGGAAACCGCTGATGTTGTTCTGACCATCGGTGTGGAAGTCCAGAACACGGTGAAAGCCATTTATGGCGCCGATATTCTGGCGGGAGCCGGCTGGTACAAAGGCGAACGGAAAGCCGGACATGCATATTTTTTCCCGGCGAAATTCAGCGATCGGGCGGGTGCATATTTTGAAAAATATGACCGTGAAACCGCTCGAAAATCGTTTGCCCGGTGGTATCGTAACGCCGTTGAAAATGCCCGTTTATGCCCAACTGCACAGGAACATCACAATCGGATTCCTGACCTGGAAGCTCTGGCCATGGGTGAACCGAATCCCAGAGGGTTCGTGGATCATCTCACCGTATTCGATTGTTCCAAAGTATCCGATGCCGGATCCGCCATTGCGGTGGTTTCGGAAGACGGATTGAAACGGATCGGGGTTCCGGTGGATCAGGCTGTGGAAGTTCTGGGTATGGGTATCGTGGAAGCCGATCTGACGGAAACACCATCGGACCTGACCCGACTGGAAACAACGCACAGGGCCGTGCAGAATGCCCTGGCCATGGCAGGCATCACCCCGGCGGATCTGGGGACGGTGGAATGCCATGACTGTTTCACCGTGTCGGGTATCATGTCGGTGGAAGCAATTGGTCTGGCGGCAGCCGGCAAGGGTCCGGAATATGTTCTGGCCGGGAATACCGCGCGAGACGGCGCTGTACCGTTTAACACGTCAGGCGGTCTTGTGGGATGGGGACATCCCACGGGAGGCACCGGTGTGCGCCAGGCAATCACGATCTGGGAACAGTTCACAGGTAACGCCGGTGACTGGCAGATCGATGTTGCATCTGACAGACCTTACGCTTTAAGCATCAATATGGGCGGCAACGATAAAACCGTTGTGGCTCTGGTCTATCGACGAGGTTGTTAATTCGACGGGATCGAGATCCCGGTTACGGGACACCCATATACACTATTGGCAGACAGTGTTCTGCAAAGGGTGATCTATTGCAGAATGAAGGGATGATCAAACAATGAGCAATCGTTCTGAATCAAACGAATCATTACGAAACGAACTCCGGAAACGGGAGAACCAGGCGGAGATGGGCGGGGGTGCGGCACGCATTGAGAAGCAGCATAAAGCCGGTAAGTTCACTGCCCGGGAACGCCTGGAAATTCTCCTGGACCCCAACACGTTTGTGGAACTGGACAAACTTAAAACCCATCGATGTGCTGATTTTGAGATGCAGTCAAAAAAGATTCCCGGTGACGGCGTAATCACCGGATACGGTAAAATTGAGGATCGAACCGTTTTTGTGTTCTCCCAGGATTTTACCGTATTCGGCGGATCCCTCAGTGGCGCATACTCAGAAAAAATCTGCAAGATCATGGATCTGGCCATGCGGACCGGCGCTCCGGTGATCGGTTTGAACGACTCAGGCGGTGCACGGATTCAGGAAGGCGTGGTCAGCCTGGCGGGATATGCCGATATCTTTTTGAAAAACACGCTGGCTTCCGGAGTTGTCCCGCAACTCTCGGTTATTTTGGGTCCCTGCGCCGGTGGTGCGGTCTATTCGCCGGCCATCACCGATTTTGTGTTAATGGTGGAAAAAACGTCTTATATGTTTATCACCGGTCCGGATGTAATCAAAGCGGTCACCCATGAGGAAGTCACCAAGGAGGATCTGGGGGGCGCCATGACCCATGCATCCAAAAGTGGTGTGGCGAATCTGACGGCGGAAACCGAGGAACAGGCGCTGTTGATGCTGCGGGAACTGGTGAGTTACATGCCTGCCAATAATATGGAGGATCCCCCGTTTGTTCCCACGGATGACCCGGTGGATCGGAAAGAGGAGAGTCTGAAGACGCTTGTACCGATCAACCCCAACAAGCCATACGATATCAAGGAGTTGATCCGGGCCGTGACGGATGATCAGTATTTCTTTGAGATTCACGAGCATTACGCGCAGAATATGGTGGTGGGGTTTGCCCGAATGGGAGGGTTTTCCGTGGGTATCGTAGCCAACCAACCCGCCCATCTTGCCGGCTGCCTGGATATTGATTCATCCATCAAGGGCGCACGGTTCATCCGGTTCTGTGATGCTTTTAATATCCCCCTGATTATTTTTGAGGATGTTCCGGGATTTCTTCCGGGAACGGATCAGGAGTTTGGCGGTATCATCAAGCATGGGGCGAAACTCCTCTATGCATTTGCGGAATCCACTGTTCCCAAAATCACCATAATTACCCGGAAAGCCTATGGCGGCGCTTACGATGTTATGGCATCGAAGCACATACGTGGAGACATCAATCTGGCGTATCCTACTGCCGAGATTGCCGTGATGGGACCTGACGGCGCCGTGAATATTATATTCCGGAAGGAGATTGCCGAGAGTGACGATCCCGTAACAACCCATTCTGAACTGGTGGAAAACTACAGGAAAACGTTTGCTAACCCCTACAAAGCGGCGGAACTGGGTTATATTGATGCCGTTATTTATCCGGAAGACACACGGATGCACATCATTCAATCACTGGAAATGCTGAAGAACAAGCGCCAGAAAAATCCACCCAAAAAACACGGAAATATTCCGTTGTAGAAAAATATCGGGCAGGTGAGATATGACAATGGAAAAAATTAAAAAGATACTGATCCCCAATCGGGGAGAAATCGCTGTAAGGATACAACGCACCTGCCGGGAATTGGAGATTCCGGCTGTAGCCGTTTACTCCGATCCGGACCGGCATGCACTCCATGTGCGTTACGCTGATGAAGCGTATCCCCTTCATGGTTCAGCGCCGGGGGATACCTACCTGGATATGGACAAGATTTTTGAGATTGCGGCCCGGTCCGGTGCAAATGCCGTTCATCCCGGGTATGGATTTCTGAGTGAGAATGAAGCATTTGCCCAGGCTTGTGAGGATAGAGGATTAATATTTATCGGTCCTTCTCCGGAAGCCATCCGGGTCATGGGAATCAAGACCGTGTCCCGGGACCGCATGAGTGCTGCCGGTATTCCCATCGTTCCCGGAACACCGCCGCTGGAATCTGTGACGGAAGCGGAATCTGGAGCCGCGGAAATGGGTTATCCCGTACTTTTAAAAGCGTCCGCCGGTGGTGGCGGTAAAGGTATGCGTCGGGTGGATAAGGCTCAGGATCTTCAATCCGCTCTGGATGCATGCCGGCGTGAAGCCATGTCCGCCTTCGGTGACGATCAGGTATACATGGAAAAATATCTTCTGGAACCGCATCATATCGAGTTTCAGATCCTGGCGGATCATCATGGCAATGCCGTGCATCTGTACGAACGGGAATGTTCCATTCAGCGCCGTCATCAGAAGATCATTGAGGAAACCCCATCGCCACTCATGACGGATGAACTGAGACAAAAAATGGGGGATGTGGCGGTAAAAGTGGCTCTGGCATGTGATTACCGGAATGCCGGTACTGTGGAATTCCTGGTGGATGCACACCGGAATTTCTATTTTCTGGAAATGAACACCCGGCTTCAGGTGGAACATCCCGTAACAGAGATGATCACCGGTGTGGATCTGGTGCGGGAACAGATCCGGATTGCCGAGGGTGAGCGTATCAGCAGTGAACCGGTGCATCGGCGGGGAGCATCCATTGAATGCCGGATCTACGCAGAAGATCCCTGGAAGAATTTCATGCCGTCTCCGGGCCTGATCCGGGGACTGAGTCATCCCGGTGGGCAGGGTGTGCGAGATGATACCGGTGTTTATGCCGGATACACCATTCCACTGGAATACGATCCTATGATCTCAAAACTGGTGACATGGGGTGAAACACGGGAGCAGGCTCGGGCAAGAATGCTTCGGGCCCTGGAGGAATATCATCTTCTGGGTGTCCAGACCAATATCCTCTATTTGAGAAAAATTCTGACCCATCCCGATTTTGTGGCCGGAAAGTACGACACACATTTTATTCCGGACAACAAGGATCAACTCCTGGAAAGAGAGAAAAGCCATGAGGAGGGCATTGCTTTGACGGCTGCCGCTGTTCTGGCGTGGCAGCGGGACCAGAAAAGCCGGCAATCCGTGAATCCGGAATCTTCAAAAGGATCCGCATGGAAAAATTCCGGTCGGCCGGGAGGACTTTCGATATGAAATACACGGCACTGCTCAATGGGGACGAACGTGAAATCGAAATCACACCGCTGGATGAGCACCGGTTTCGTGTTACAGTGGATGGGGTTACTCACGAGGCGGATGTACGGGATTGTGAGGCGGATGCCATCTCCCTGCTTATCGACAACCGGTCTTATGATCTCTCCTATTCATTCACCGACGATTCCCTGGAACTGAATTTCTGGAACCAGTATTTCAATATGGATATTCTGGATGAACGGAAATTGCGGATGCGCCGGGTGAAATCCGAGATGCTGACCAGTGGTCCGGAAACCGTCTTATCCTCCATGCCCGGTAAAATTGTCCGGGTTCTGGTGAGTCCCGGGGATGAGGTGGAACCGGGTGCCGGTATCATCATCATGGAAGCCATGAAAATGGAAAATGAGATCAGCTGCAAGAATGCAGGGATCATTAAATCCGTTCATGTCAGTGCTGGTGATACCGTGGAAAAGGATGTTATCCTGTTGAAAATTGCGCCGCCTGAATCCGATGGAGATACCGGTTAATGGATGGGATTTTTAAAGAAATTGACCGGCTGCAGGACGAAATAAACCGGCTGAGACCTTTAGGTGCATTTCATTTTAAACAAGTCAGGGATTACTATCGTATCGGTTTAACTTACTCCAGTAATGCGATTGAAGGGAACTCTCTGACGGAAACCGAAACGAAGATTGTTCTGGAAGAAGGAATGACTATCGGGGGAAAACCTCTTATTGATCACTATGAGGCTGTTGGACACAGTGATGCATATGACAGGCTTTACAAACAGGCAAAAAGCAAGTCAATATCGGAAAAGCAGATCAAGGAATTGCATAAACTGTTTTATCGACGTATCAGTGATAAGGATGCGGGAAAATATCGAAAATCAAAGGTCATTATCACCGGATCAAAATACCCATGTCCGCCACCTCAGACAATTCCTGGTTTAATGAAAACCTTTGTTGAACAATTGTCGGAATCCAGGGGGAATATGCATCCTGTCACTTTCGCAGCAAAAAGTCATAAGGATCTGGCATTTATTCATCCGTTTATCGATGGAAACGGCAGAGTCTGCAGGCTTTTAATGAACCTTATCCTTCTTCAGGAAGGTTATAACATCGCCGTCATTCCTCCGGTTGTAAGAAAAGACTATTTTGAATCGCTGGAAAGAGCCCATACGGACGATACATTGTTTATCGAATTCATTGCACGAACAGTGAGAGAAACCCAGAAAGATTATCTCAGGCTTTTTTCGGATTGATACCCGGTATGTCAAAGGGGCATTTTCAGAAATCGACGGTAACTGTTCTGATTATTGCCGTGATCCTTTCTATTCTGCCCTTTGTCATTCTCAGCGGATATGCCCGGCCTTCAGGGGATGATTACCGGTACATCAACAAACTCAATGAATACGGATATTGGAGTGTTCAGAAATATTGGTTTATGAGATGGTCCGGCCGGTATTTTGCCACGGTTGTGATCAGCGCATTTCTTCTGATGGGTGATCCCGTGAATGTTGCCCGGATACCGGGATTTATTATCATCGCGGCCCAGTTGGCAGCGCTGATCGTCCTTGTGGCGGTGTGGCGGCGGCGTTCCATGACTGCCATGGAAGTATGGCTTCCGGCCATGGCGCTCATGGCGGTTTTTCTGGGCAGTATGGCGGCTTACTACGGAGTGAAGGAAATTCGCGTGGGCCGGAGAAAAGTGCCGTTTATGCTCAGAAAGAAGTGAATCATCTTGCATATCCCGATAATTGGTCCAGGTGAAATAAGAAAAATTTACTTGACCAGAGATCAATACTTTCTTGTTCCCGGGCGTTGATGAATCGTCTGACATCATTCTTCACTAATTCCCAGTCAATCTCATTAATTTTGCTTTTCATTACTTCGTAATACCAATCAACATCAACCTGGATGTTCTGATTCGCCCATGGACCAAGTTGATTTATAGCATTGGTTAAAAGTTTTAAATCCGGAATTCTTTTCTTTGAAATATACCAAAGAAAATCATACCAGTCTCTGCCTTTGGAATATCCCCGGCATAAAAGCGCATGAGATTTCAATGAAAAACCGGAATTTAGGGTCTGTGAAGTGATTGCGGCTGCAACTGGAAATGTGATGTAGCGCGTTTCAAAAGCAGAACCTGGCGGTGGGTTGGTATCAATCTCCAGTTTTATTTTAATTATTTTTCTGACGTCTCTGCTGTATGGCAGGTCTATTAGCAAAATTTTTCCAATAGAGTCAGTTTTAAGAAAAACCTTTTTCACACGGGTTTTCAGGTCTGATTTGTCTTGAATTTCGAATATTAATCCATCGTTCCGGAAGTCGGTTTGTATCCGTTGAAGATACGGCTGCCATTTGAATAATGGATCAGGAAACTTTAACAAAAAATCCAGATCCTCAGAAAAACGGTTTAATCCATAAAGAATTCTAAGACATGTGCCGCCATGAAACCCTGCTTTTGAAAAAAATCCAGCTCGAGAGAGACTTGCGAGAATGTATTGCTGCATCAATTCTCCCAAAAGGGATTCTTGTTCGATTGTATTCGATGGTCGATAATCCTGAAATTTATTATACAAAATGTCACGGATCATTTTCCAAGTTCCTTCCGAAGTCCCTTCATATACAATTTTGTTCGCTTGCTTTTAAAACCTTCAATGATTTCCTCATAATTATGCATTTCCATGAGATCTTCTCTCTCGATCCTCATGGACTGTGTTAAAAAAGAGATACCATCCATTTCCCAATTCACTTCTTTCCTAAGATAAACAAGGTCTGCAATCGCCCGTAAAGGCGTTGCCATGAATATCCATGTATCATTCCCTATTCGCTCGACTCGAACACCTGCCTTCGGACTCTTTGTAGATACGCATTGAAATGTGAAATCACCCATCAACGTTTTGAAGGATCTACTCCGGGCAGCAGTCACGCTGCTGATCTGGAATACGGTTTCCGGGATCAGTTTGTGGAATGATAACGCCGACTCCAGACTAATATGAGATGGTGAATGGAGAAAGGCGGCAACAACGAAGGGATGCGGGGTAGAATGACTGAATTTTTCAGAGAGACAGTACTTTCCGGGAAGCAGTCGCAGAACCTCACCTTTTTGCACCGCTCTATAAACAAGAAGCTTTCTGGCACCTGTGGAAAGAGCGGGAAAGAGGTTTCCCACAACACTCTCATCAAACAACCCATTCGGGGGTGATAATTGATGGATTCTTTCTGTTAAAGTCTGCATGAGAATTCTCAAGCTGCTAACAAAAAACTGTCATTAGGTTACGAATATCGTAACCTTGTCGCATTTATTTATAATGAGGCAATGCGGAGGTTATGTCAAATCAGTACTATTAATTTAGATAGATGATCTAACATGGGGCATTCCCGGGCTGAGCAACTACACTTTCAAAGCATTCATTGCCGCATCGTAATCCGGTTCCTGAGCAATTTCAGGCACCAGTTCGGTGTAGACGATTTTCCCGGTTGTATCCAGAACGACAACTGCTCGGCCCAGAAGGCCTGTGAGAGGACCGGTAGTAATACTGATTCCATAATCTCTGCCGAACTCTGAAGACCGGAACACTGAGAGTGGAACCACATCCTTAAGACCTTCCGATTCGCAGAACCGGGCGTGTGCAAAGGGCAAGTCCGCGGAAATACTCAGGACGACCGTGTTGTCCATCTGAGAAGCATCCTGATTGAACCGCCGCACTGAGTTTGCGCATACCGGTGTATCCAGGCTGGGGAATATATTGAGAACGACTTTTTTCCCGGAAAAATCTGCCAGAGCGGTTTCTGAAAGATCTGTTTTAACGAGTGTAAATGCCGGAGCGGATGTATTCGTTCCGGGCAGTTCGCCGATAGTATCGATGGGATTTCCCTGTAACGTAATTTTTGCCACTATTTTCTCCTTTTTCAGTCAATTTTGACGGTTTATTCACAACAAAACTTGTCGTCATTATTGTTTAGAGCCTGATATCACAAAATGGTTACGTGAATTTAATATATCAACGTTATTTAATCATGCTCTCAGGCATCTCCACCGTGACCACATCGCCTTTTGCACAGACGACACCTTTGGCGGAGAGTGTTATGGCGACGATGACTTTCCGTCCCTTCAGTTCCTTGATAACGCCCCGGATCTCAAGGGGACCGTCAATGGGTGTTGGTTTCAGAAAGTCTACTTTTAGGGATGCTGTTACGAACCGGAACGCGGGTTCCGTGTCCATGGCCCGTCCGGCGGCGCGGTATGCGGCGGCTGCGGCTGTGCCGGTGGCGTGACAGTCAATCAGAGAAGCCACCAGCCCCCCATACACATAACCGGGAATGGCGGTGTGGTATTCCCGGGGCGTATAGACAGCGACTGTTTCGTCTCCGTCCCAGAAACTTTTTATCTGCAATCCATGTGGATTCAGGTGACCGCATCCGTAACAGTGAGCAACATCATCGGGGTAATAATCTTGAAACGCTTTTTTTGTCATTGTCTGTCTCCTATTCTATATAATGAGATGTTTCAATTTTCTAAAGGATACAAGGTTTTCGGTCTCGGATTCAATATTTCTTTCTGAAGATGCGGGGTGGTCCGGTTTGACCCGGACAGGGTTAATTCTTATTCTATATCAGAACAGGATTTATCAGGTTTTGAAACTGTGGGGGGGACCGATGAAATTCACCATAATGATCAGCGCGGCACTATTTATAATCACATGCATGGTTCCGATATGCACACAGTGTATTCCGACCGTGTCAGCTTTCTCTGACGATGGGATTTTCACGATGGATAATCCGATACCTGACGTCTTGCAGGATTCCGGATCCGATGCAGAAGTTGTGCGGCATCGGTTTGCCGGTATTCAGGCGGAGGAACTTTCCAGATGGCGGCATCGCATTAATCTGAATCTTTTTGAAGATGTCCGGTTCACTGCTGAGCGCAGCCGCACAGAAGATCTCTGGTTGGAACATACCGGGGACTCGGGGTTTATCTGGGTTGGTGTTCTGGCGGATATTGCGCACAGTCAGGTCATCCTGGTGGTTATGGATGGCACCATCACTGGGAATATTGTCCTGCCCGGTGGGTTTTATCAGATTCGATATGTCATGGACGGTATTCATGAGATTCGTCAGATTGATCAATCCCGGTTCCCGGATTATTGCGAACCCGTTGAATCTGTTTCTGATGATCAGCGTATGGAAAATACCGGAACCCGGGATGATCCTTCATCAATTGATGTTATGGTGGTCTACACTCAGGATGCCGCTGCGGCGTCAGGTAATATTGTCGCAGAAATTCAACTGGCGGTGGCGGAAACAAATCAGTCTTATCTCAACAGTGATATCACTCAGCGTCTGACCCTGGTGCAGGCTGCTGAGATTCCTTATGTGGAAACCGGGAATTCCAGTACGGATCTTTACCGGTTGCAGGGAACCACCGATGGGTATCTTGATGAAGTTCATGGCTGGCGTAACACCTATTACGCAGATCTGGTCTGTCTCATCGTGGAAGATATGGCCGGATACTGTGGCCGGGCGTTTCTTATGCAGACGGTTTCGCACAGTTTTGAAAGTTATGCGTTTTCCGTGGTTGCGCGTAGTTGTGCAACCGGATATTTCAGTTTTGGTCATGAACTGGGTCACAATATGGGGGCGCATCATGATCATTATGTCAATCCCGGTCCGGCGGCGTATCCGTTCAGTTATGGGTTTGTGAATGTTACGGACCAGTGGCGGACAATTATGGCTTACAATACTGAATGTTCCGATAGCGGGGTCTATTGTACACGAATCCAGTACTGGTCCAATCCCAACGTATATTACGGCGGTGATTCCATGGGAGTGCCTGCGGGACAACCAGGCGCCGCAGATAATCACCTGACCCTGGATATGACCGCCTATACCGTGGCCAACTTCCGAAACTCCCCGGCACAGATCGATCTGCCGTCTATGGGTACAGGCGGTATTCTGGTTGTGCTTATGATCTTTGCCGGGTTATTCGGGTGGATGAAACGGCGGGGTTAAAAATAGTGCCGCTGACATGTAACCCCTGACCCTTTTCAAGGGGGTTTGGTTTGCACCCCCCCCCGATATAAACCTTACTTCCCGGAAGCAACAGCTTTTGCGGCATCTTTGATCCCGCCGGGCGCCCCTCTGATTTTCATGAACTGTCCCATGCTCAGATCAGGAAAACTTATGGCAATCCGGAATTTACCGTGAAGCATCAGGACTTTTCCTGATGAGACCAGAATTTCGTACGGGAAATATGCCAGGTGTTTGTTTTCACCGGTGAATGTATTCAATACTGACATCGCTTTCCGGTCGGCGCCGTCATGGTTTCCTTTGAGTCCCATTCCAAAAACGGTTTCCTTACCTCCTGGAATATCCACTCTGTAGACAAATACCGTATTTCCTTTACCCGCTTTCAATCCGGCTTCGACGGTTTCCACTGCCTTGTTATGGTCGTCATACCTGGCCAGTTTCACCGGATCGTCAAAATACGGCATGGCCATCATGTAATGGTATTTCCGTAATTCTTTTGAAGACAGTCCTTCTTCAGACCCAAATTCCAGGGAATTGCCCAGTATTTTTTCCAATGATGTTCTAATGCCTGACAGATCGTCATTGAGCCGGAACCCCTGTGCCCAATACATCGGGTTTGTATAAATTACCCGGTCGGCCGTTACGGCCACCCGTTCTACAGCACCCAGACCACCCATTGTGGATTTTGATGCGGTATTCTTCAAACTTTCGCTGGTAATCACAAATACTTCAACACCCTCATATGGGACATATTCACCGACAATCTCAAACTCTGAACCTTCGAGTAGTTCCCTGACTTCGCCGGATCCTGCCGTACCCAGAATATACGGTTGATGAAGTGTTTCCATTGCCAGACAGCTGGTGGTAACCATAATCAGTAACATGATCCAAGCATTCTTCAATTTCATTCTTCAATTCCCCTTTTCAAGTAATCATCCCGGAAGAACAGCGCCAGATTATGACTTTCCGGAATGTAATCAGACGTTTACAGACCCCATCCAAACTCACAGACCCCGATATTTCCGATAACAGTGGGGATGTTATCGGACATTTATATACCCCATCCAAACTCACAGACACCGATATTTCCGATAACAGTTGTGAATGTTTCATCGGTCATGCCCACATAGAACATGAGACCGGAGGCTGCAGACCCGGTTTCCGGCCATATGAAGAAAAGCACGGTTTCTTCGACGCATGAGCAAGGCGGCACCGGAATCTGGTAGTAATCCCATTCCTGGGTCCAGTCCGGTGCGAAAAAATACTGGCCATACACATCCAGGATCAGAAAAACCGGGTTGTTAATGGTTTCCTCTTCATCACCGTTACAAATTGTGAGGGTCAGTTCAAAGGTGTCACCGGCCCGGAAGTTTTCCTGATTCAGAGCACAGTCAGCGCCGGTTTCGGGGCAGGTGGGAGTCGGGGATGGTGTGGGTGTGGAGGATGGTGTGGGTGTGGGGGTAGCTGTGGGAAAGTCCTGGATGATTTCGACGGAATACGCCCAGCCGCCTAATCCAAAGTCCCGGGCATGCGCAGATTTACCTCCAGCAGTGACACGGGAGCCATCACTGTTGATGGCGCAGGCAAACAGGGATCCGGGTGCAGAGCCATCCATACCATACAAGATCGAGTCACTGACCCGGGAATAGACGATCATGTCCCACCCGTTCTCAGGGTTATTCAGCGGTCCCCAGCCGGCACCCACAATGATACTGCCGTCAGGGGAGATATCCACGGCGTCAACGGTGTCCCCGAAGTTCGGGGATTTGTACAGCGGTGTATTGCCTGATGCGACATCGAACACATACAGGTAGCCTTCCGTGTTGTCCGGTTCATAGCTGCCCATGGCCAGTGTGGTGCCGGAATCACTCACCGAGATAGCGGTGACCCAGGGATAATACGTACCGATGGGGATGCTGAACATCCACAGCAGATCATATTCCTGGTTCTGGGCATTGAACCCAAACACCCGCAGCTTCCCATGAAGATCACCTACGGCAACAATACTGCCGTCGGCGGAAACTCCCAGAGTGCTCTGGGGCGGGCTGTTGCTGATCTCCCAGGAATAAACCTCAGTAAATGTATCCAGATCCCAGACTTTCACCATATGACTGGGATTGCTTCCTTTGCGAAAATCCACCACCAACCGGGAACCGTCTCCGGTTATTTTCATGTCATTGATATACATGATATCCCCGGTGGGATCAGTAATTTCGAAGGTATGAACCAGGGTGCTGAGTCCGTTGTAGATGTATATATGGAACGGATCATAGGTCGTGCTTCGATCACCGGTTGCTGCTACAGCTATTAAACCCCCGAAATCAGCCACATCCAAATGGGAGATCCGCTCGGTATTACCGGGATCTCCGGGTGCTTCCGGCATAACAATCGTGTGCTGGATATCCCCGTTGGCGGGATCGTAAATGAACAAAACGGATTCAACAGGATCCAACTGGGTTTTCTGGCGGTCCGTAACCGTTCCTGCCACATATACACCGTCAGCGGATGTATCAACGTTTACCGCCCAACCCACATTGTAAGTGCCGTTTTCCAAAAGATCGTGTTCCCAGAGTGGTGTCCCGTCACCGGTGCCGTTGTATGCGGAAATCCGCTCGGCATTGAGATACCAGCCCACATAGATCCGTGACCCGTCACCGGTCACAGCGACGGATTCAGCGATGGCTGCAACGTCTTCGGAACTCCAGGTGATACTTCCCCCGGGCACCATTGACCGATGTGATCGGACCGGAATCAGGCCGGATGGTTTTTCCCCTGCAATTTCGAGTTGCGTCGTAATGCGTTCCTCATTATTTACAGACATCCGGACAACTCCCGGTGCTGCCTGGGACAGGGAAACCGCAATCAATATCATCGTGGTGATCAGTATTTGAAATTTCATTTGTCAGACCCTCCGGATTAAAAATAACACGAAAGCAGCCTGATGCCAACGAATGAAACTTCACGCATGGAACAGGCACATTTTCCTGGACAATTATACTATAAATCGATAGGATTCAGGCGATGAAATGGATGAAACTTTTCCTCATATTGATGTTCTTGTTTCCCGCAGCCGGGTGTGATGATGATTCATCGCCGTCCTCAACCGGTCCCGGTGATGAGCCGTCGGGTGATTACGATACGCGAACGGCTGTGGTGACGTACGTATATGATGGCGATACCATTCAGGTCGACAACAGTGAAAGAGTGCGTTACATCGGGATTGACACGCCGGAAAGAGGGGAGTGTTACTACTGGGAAGCCACGCAGCGAAACCGCGAACTTGTTGATGATCGTACGGTAACGCTGGAGGTGTGCAAGGAAGAATCCGAGGATCACTACGGCCGAACGCTGGCTCACATTAAAGTCGATGGGAAACTGGTCAACGCAATTCTTATCGAAGAGGGATTTGCCAATGCGCTCCGTATCCCTCCCTGTATCTCCCGGGCAGATTATTACTTCGATCTTCGGGACGAAGCCAGAGATGCCAACCGGGGCATGTGGGGCGATTGCCCATAGCCATCCCGTTGTTTACTCAAAGTAATTTGGAATTTTCACATCAGAAGGTGCGGAAGTGTCTAGTCCAGGCACCGGCTTCCGTTGAGAAATCTGAACTGCCGGAGAAGTTGAAGGAAATCTTCAGCTCCCCAGGCTTC
>SWBX01002199.1_pt1 | contig 25695 bp, 18 predicted proteins | sample 4693051 | NCBI WGS metagenome assembly SWBX01 (sample SAMN10267272, study PRJNA491770) | bioreactor metagenome | isolation source: DHS bioreactor inoculated with marine | place: Japan: Omine Ridge, Nankai Trough | reverse complement strand
GGGGCCGGGAACCACAGGAGTTGAAAACGGTGAAATTTGACAGGATATTGCTGCTGCTGATTGCGGGATGGATCCTTATGACACCGATTATCTCATTTTGTTCCGCCAATCCCAGCCTGCCGGTTCCGGAAGATATTGCCGCTGATGGGGCTGAACCTGTACTGAATCCCATTTTTGAAGAGGGTGAGGAGTTGGTGTACCAGGCGTCGTGGATGGGTATCAAGGCCGGTACCATCACCATTACGCTCTATGAAAAAGAAATCTATCTGGGCCAGCCCGTTTTTAAAGCCACGATTGTCGGCAGAACCTCCAAAACATTTTCGAAATTCTTCGAAGTGGAGGATGTCATCGAATCCACGTTCAGTCGGGAGACATTCAATTCAATTCATTATGTCAAAAATATCCGGGAGGGTAAGTACCGTAAAGTAAAAGAAACGGTATATGATCAAGATAACAGAGAAGCCTGGAATCCCGACATGCTGGAGAAAAAATATGAATTGCAACCGAATTCAATGGATCCCATCGCCTGTATCTTCAATCTTCGGCGGAAACCACTGAAACCCGGTATGATAGTGAAAATGAATGCCAACTCTGAAGGAAAACACTGTTATCCCGTTGAAGTGCGCATTGAGGAGAAAGACAGAGTGAAAATCCCTGCCGGCAAGTATATGGCCCTGGTGGGGAAACCCCTTCCCACGTGGGAAGGCCGCATGTTTGAAAAGCAGAAGAGCAAGCTCATTGTCTGGTTGTCTGATGACGAGTATCTGGTGCCGCTTAAGATCAAGATGAAAGTGAAAATCGGATCGCTTAAAGCGCTGTTGATCTCCCGGAAAGGACCGGGTTGGGAGATTGAAGGGGAGACGGATATATGACAAAAGTAGTGGTTACCGGTGCTGCCGGATTTATCGGATCACATCTCACCGAAAAACTGCTGGATGACGGTTATGATGTCGTGGGTATAGACTGTTTCAGCGATTACTATCCCCGGCAATATAAGGAAAACAACGTCGCAGTCGCTCGAAACCATTCCCATCTGAAATTCCTGGAAGCGGATCTGCTCACAATGGATCTTGTCACCGTATTTAAAGATTGTGATGTGGTCTTTCATCTGGCGGCTCAGGCCGGGGTCCGGGCCAGTTGGGGGGAATCATTCCGGGTTTACACCGATAATAATGTCCTGGCCACACAGCAGGTGCTGGAAGCCGTTCGGGACGCACATGTCAGGCGGCTGGTGTTTGCCTCGTCATCATCGGTATACGGTGATGTGGATGCTTTCCCCATGAAAGAGAGTACCCCGCCGAAACCCGTCTCACCGTATGGTGTGACCAAACTCGCCTGTGAACACCTGTGTTCACTCTATGAGAAAAACTATGGTGTTGAATCGGCGGGACTCCGGTATTTCACGGTATACGGTCCCCGGCAGCGACCGGATATGGCATTCCATATTTTCGGTCGGGCGCTGTTGATGGGGGAGACTCCCGTGTTTTTCGGCAACGGGGAGCAGACCCGGGATTTCACGTTCGTTTCCGATGCTGTTGCCGCGACCTTTGCTGCGGGATTTGCGCCTGATGCCGCCGGAAACGTGTATAATATCGGCGGTGGATCCCGGGTGACTCTTAACGATGTGTATGCGAGATTACAGACCATTGTGGGTTCCCAGGTGGAACCGGAGCGTCAGGCGCCGAAAAAAGGGGATGTCCGGCACACGGCAGCGGATACCACCCTGGCGGCGAAATTTCTGGGTTACGCCCCGAAAGTTGCCCTTCAGGAAGGTCTGGAAAGAGAAATGGAATGGTTGAAAGAGGTTTACCTCAATAACACCGGCAGGAGATAGATCATGGCTGTTGATAAAGAATTACTGGATATTCTCGTCTGTCCCAAATGCAAGGGCGAACTGGAACTTACGCAGGGTGAAGATGGACTCGTCTGTGGCGCATGCGAGGTGATGTATGAGATCAAAGACGATATCCCCATCATGCTCATCGAAGAAGCCAAACCACTGAAAAAAGACGCTGAATAGTTTCGTGTTTCGAGACTGAATCACGTGGGTTCTGTCGTTCATATCGATACGGAGCGGACCTGGCGGGGCGGTGAAGCCCAGGTGTTTCACCTGGCAAAACGGCTGCCGGAAGACCGGTACCGGTCCGTCATTGCAGCGCCGAAAAAAAGTGCCCTGCTGGATCGCACGGCAGCCGCAGGGTTCCCGGTTATCGCGCTTTCATCACGGGGTGAAATCAGTCCCCGGATGATCCTGGATCTCTGGAGAGGGGTCAGTAAACACCAACCGCAAATTCTGCACGTGCACACCTCCCACGGACTCATTGCCGCCGGGCTGATCCGGAAATTTTCTTCCGTTAAACCCCGAGTGATTTTCTCCAAACGGACCGATTTCCCTCTCCGAACAGGATTCATGGGAATTTCATTGAAAAAACATCTCTGGAGCGCCGATCACATCCTCACGGTATCCGATAAAATCCGGGAGGTGATGATTGCAGGTGGTATCCCCGGCGCCATGGTGAGCACGGTTTACAGCGGGATCGATCTTGCGGAATTTGACCTGAATGACAGGGGTAAATCGTTCCGGCGGGAGATGGGGATCGGACCGGAAATACCTCTCATCGGCAAAGTGGCGGCCCTGGCGGATCATAAGGATCCCATGACGTTTATCCAGGCGGCGGAACGTGTGGTGGAAAATGTACCTGATGCGGTCTTTGTCCTGGCCGGTGGCGGAAAAATGTGGGATGCGCTTTCGGCGTATCTGGAACAGTCCCCGCACCGGGAGCGGATCCGGCTCCTGGGGTTTCGCACGGATGTAAAGACGATTCTGGCGGCTCTGGATATTTTCTGCATGAGTTCTCATATGGAGGGTCTGTGTACGTCCGTTCTGGATGCCATGGCCATGGCGCGACCGGTGGTGGCAACCCGGGCCGGGGGTATTCCCGAGGCTGTGGGTGAAGGTGAGGCCGGAATCCTGGTACCCGTCCGGGATCCTGCTGCCATGGCTGAGGCTGTTACCGCCCTCATTCGGGACCGGGATAAACGGCTGGTGTTCGGAAAGGCGGGGAGGTGCAGGGCTGAGACGATTTTCAGTGCGGATATTACGGCGAAAAAGACGGAAGGTCATTATGATCGGGTCCTGGGTGAAGGGGAATCCACATCATGACCCGGATAAAAGTAGCTCGCATCGTGACGGGGTTATGGCGGGGTGGCGTGGAGAAAAAACTTGTAGCGCTCCTGCCGAAAATCGACCGGTCGAAGTTTGATGTTTCCGTGATTTGCATCCGGGAGGCCGGTGCTCTGGCCGATGATCTGAGGGAACAGGGGATACCCGTTCATGTCTGTCCCGTAAAAACCCGGTGGAGTCCCTCCGGGCTGACCCGACTGAAAAATTTAATTAAAAAAGAAGGGTTTGACGTGGTGCATACTCATATGTACCGATCCAATACATCCGGGACCGTGGCGGCAAAATGGGCCGGCGTGCCGGTGATTATCAGCCATATCCATAACGTCAACACCTGGGATAAGTGGAGTCAGCTTCTCACGGACCGGTTCCTGGCGCGGTTTAAAAGTAAAACCATCTTTGTATCCGGTGCGGTCCGGGACAATTTCCTGGCGAAAGTGACGCTTCCGGATGACAGGCACACGGTGATTTATAATGGCGTGGATACGAAGGTGTTCTGTCCCGGGGATGACAATCCCATGAATCTTCCGGGAACGGTCCGGATCGGGGCGGCGACCCGTCTGATGCCCCAGAAAGGACTGGACAGGCTCTTTGCCATTCTGAAAGATCCGGACCTGGCGGACACGGACCTGCGAATCTATATTCTGGGTGACGGCCCCCTCCGCGGGGAGTTGGAAACCATGATCCGGGATAACGGCGTGTCGGACCGGTTCACCATTCTGGGATTCCAGGATGATGTGGTGAGTTTTCTCCGGTCCATCCATGTCTTTACCATGCCGTCTCTCAAGGAGGGTTTTTCCAACGCCCTCATCGAGGCCATGGCTGTGGGTGTACCGCCTGTGGCCACGGCGGTGGGCGGCAACCCCGAAGCTGTCCGGGACGGGCAGGACGGATTCATCGTGCCTCTGGACGATAAAGGGCTGTTCACGGATCGGGTGAAAACGCTGGTACTGGATGAAAATCTTCGGCACCGGATGCGGACAAGCGCCATTGAGCGGGCGGACAAATTCTCTATTACGCGGATGTTGGACCGGACGACTGAGCTTTACGAGTCACTGCTTTAGGCCTCTCCCCCTCCTGTCCCCCACTCCAGGAAACCTGGAGCAGGGGATGATTGTTTGCCTTAATCTCCCAATGTGTGACAGGCTTTCCAGGCTGTCCTCTTTTCGATGTCATGTTGATTTTGAATGTTTGTTACTTTTCATAACTTTTATTACTATGAAATCAGATCAGGAGGATTCACGATAATGAGGATTAATAAATCAGGTTTCATTTTTACAATGTGTCTGCTGTCTGTATTTCAAGTTCAGGCTACCATAATACAAGTACCCCTTGATCAACCAACAATCCAGGCAGGAATTGATGTAGCGGTGGATACTGATACGGTGCTCGTGGCGGATGGCACGTATATTGGAAGCGGTAATAAAGATATCAGGTTTAATGGCAAGGCCATCACGGTTGTTTCAGAAAATGGACCTCTTAATTGCATCATTGATTGTGAGAATACCGGCCGAGGTTTTATTTTTGATAACGGTGAGGGCCTGGATTCTGTTGTAGAGGGTTTCACCATCACCAATGGGGAGACCAGCGGTGATGGCGCGGGAATATTTTGTGACCGTGCTGCCGCCACTATTCTAAATTGTCGATTCATCAGCAATCTCGCAGATGACTGGGGTGGTGGAATTGCTTGCATAATTGATGCGGCTGCTGAGATCAGGGATTGTTGTTTTTATGACAATGCCGGGAGTTTTGGCGGTGGAATAGCCAACTTTGGTATAGATTCAGGCATGACTGTGACAAACTGTATCTTTGAGTCGAACCGCACGTGGACTACCTTTAGTAATGGATACGGAGGTGGGATTTTTTCGAGTTCGGTTGGAGTGTCGATTGAACAGTGCACGTTTACAGATAATCAAGCGTCGGATGGTGGTGCCATATTGTGCCAATATGACATACTAATAAACCTCTGTGATTTTTCAAATAACGGGGCACATTATGGAGGTGGAGTATCGTGCAATGATGCAACTATTTCCAACTGCACCTTTTACCAGGAAACGGCGAACAATACTGACGGAAATGGTGGGGCTATTCGTTCGTATGGCAAACTGACGATGACAAATACACCGATAACCCAGTCTTCCGCAGGGGGATCGGGCGGTGGTATTTATTCAGAGGATGATGTGAATCTGACTGACTGTTCAATAACCTCATGTACATCAGGGGCACAGGGTGGTGGAGGAATCTATTCAGAGGGTCATCTGGATCTGAATAATTGTCCCATTACCTTATGCACGACCGAAGGACAAGGCGGTGCCATTTACTCCACTCCAAGAACCATCACTTCAACGATAACGATCACAGGCGGCACGTTTTCTGATAACTCCGCCGGAACCCACGGTGGCGCCATCGGAATGTACCAGATGGCGGCTAACATAACGAATGCGACTTTCTCCGGAAATATCAGTGCTGATAAAGGGGGGGCAATTTTTTGTAACGATACCGGTGCGGTCGTGATCGGTGGTGCACCGGGTAATGGCAACCGGTTTGAGAATAATTATGCTCCGGCGGGTACGGATCTTTGTGCTCAGGAAGTCGGTTCAGTAATTGATGCGCGTTACAATTCATTTTCCGGATACCACCTGTCAGACTATTACGTGGCAAATCAGATATGGTTCGATCTCACGGATTGTTCGTCGGATCTCGTCCCTGTTACGCAGGATGTCTATCTTTCGACATCGGGAAGCGACAGCAATGACGGGTTGAGTTGGGCCACAGCATTCAAAACAGCACACCATGCCATGAGCCGGGTCTATGCTTCAGCAGCCAACCCACTCACACTGTATGTTGCTGCAGGTGATTACAATGTCACTCAGACCGGTGAATCATTCCCAGTGCCTGTGGTGAACCATGTCAGCATTATAGGTGAATCGCCTTCAGCTAAATTTGATGGAGAATTCGCGGGTTGCATGTTTCATGTGTTTGAAGATGATTCTGTGACGCTTTCAAATCTGACCATTTCAGGCGGACAGGCCACACGAGGTGGCGGAATGCACCTGGAATTATCAGAATTGATCATCCAGGATTGCGTTTTTGACACCAATGGTGACATGCCGGGCTGCGAATACGGGGGAGCGCTCTATATATTGAAGGGGGCGCCTGAGATTACACGATGCAGTTTCACGAATAATGAAGCATGGTTTTATGGAGGATGCATTTATTTTCGGGAGACCGGGTCCTCTATAATTACGGATTGTACGTTTTCAGGCAACCGCAGCTACGGCGGCAGCGCCGCTTGTATCAGCGGCGCTTCCGGAGGTCTGTTATTCCAGAACTGCATGTTTGATTCCAATGAAAGTTATAATAATGTCGGCGGGGCTTTAAAGATCAGTTCATCTGACGGCATTGTGTTTTCAAAGTGTATATTTGACGGAAATACATCTGATCTCAGCGGGGGAGCGATTGCTGCATCTCATTATTCAAGTCCTGAAAATCAATCCTTTTCAATCATTGACTGCGTATTCCGGAACAATCACAGCAACAGAGATGGCGGTGCACTGGCTTTATCCGGGGATTGTACGTATCAGATTATAAACTCCGTATTCACATCAAACAGTTGTCGTTATTACGGTGGCGCCATTAGAGTGAACGGTGCGATTTTCAATATGTCACAGTGCATTGTCAAAAATAACTCTATTGACTGGGACTACAAAGGAGGTGGAATCTATCTGGAAAACTATGCAACCGGGACCATCAGCAACACAGTAATCTGGAACAATACGACTCCCTCCGGCGACGGGAACAATATCGGGCTGTCAGGTTATGACTGGAATCCAAGTGAGCTTACTATAGAGCACTGTGATGTGTCCGGCGGTTCTGCGAGTGTTTATGTGGATCCCGACTGTACCCTTAATTGGGGATCGGGTAACTTTGATTCTGATCCGCTGTATATCACAGGACCGCTTGGCGATTACTATCTGAGCCAGACCGCATCGGGACAGGGCGCAGACAGTCCATGCTTAGATGCCGGCAATGATACGGTTTCCAATATCACGATTCCGTATCCTTCCGATCCGCGAACCCTTTTGGAGATGACCACACGCACGGATCACGTGGGGGACAGTGCCCTGGCGGATGTGGGGTATCACTATTATTCTCCGGACATCACTACGCCCCTTCCCACTTTCACCCCCACCGTGACCCCCACCCCGACCATCACGCCCACGCCTACAATAACTCCGACCTCGACAGCCACACAAACTCCGACTTTGACGCCAACTCCGACTGCAACACCCACGGCTACTATGACATCAACTCCAACACCGTCTTTCACACCCACCTGCACCCAGACACCACGTCCAATACCCGCTACGGATGCCGGAGGGGTTACGCTTCTGATTACGATGATGACGATTCTCATGGGAGGCGCTATTATTCGACGCCGGCTGTAGGGTTTAAGCACACTTCTTCACCGTGGTTGCAGCCACCACACCTTCTATGATCACAGGCGTATCATCAACAGTTTGCAATTCATCAGACGTGTCATAATTCATTGTAATTAAAGGATTTTCTATGACTTTTTCCGTCTTCTGATGAAATATGCAGACTAGACCGGCGGCTTCTCTCATTGCTTCAAATTACAGTTTTCTATACCTTGAACTCCTGCCAAGTCCAATACGTTCTATCTTTTTTAGCCGCAGCAAAACTGCAATGGCCTGTTTAACTGTTCCCTTGCTATTTTGGTGTCTCGGACAATTTCTCCAGTGCCGGCAACCTCTGTTTTTTTAATAAGTCCAAACTGCAAGCTGCTTTTTAGACAAACCTTTTCCTGATTCCGATTCCAACACTGAGAAATGATCGGGTGTGACGCGTTGTCCCGGGTTGACGGCCCACTTCGCGGGGGAAAGGGAGATCATGATCCGGAATAACGGCGTGGGGTGATTGTTCGTCCCGGTATCCAAGCTCTGACTGAGGAAAGATAAAATTAATTTCAACATAATTTGAACCTTGAACGCTTCTGCGGTGTCATATAGTATGATGATACTTTCAACTTGCACAGACGAACACCTCATACAACGCATTATCCAGCAAAATTCAGATGCGTTTGATATGCTCATGGACCGATATTACGAGCCGGTCCACAGAAAAATAACTGGGATTGTCAAAGATAAATCCATTGCTGAGGATATTGTTCAAGATGTTTTTCTCAAGGTGTGGACCCGAGCGGATCAGTGGGGCGGTCAGGGATCGTTCAGCCATTGGCTGTTTCGGATGGCCACCAATATGGCGTTAAACAGCCTTCGAACGGTGAAACGCCGGCGAAGTCAATCCCTGGATACAGTTCCTGAAGCTGTATTAAACCATGAAGTGTATGTGTGTGATAGTCAAGGCATCGGTGCAGATGCACTACTGGAGCGGATGGAACTGTTGGAACAGGTTCAGACCATGGTTGACACTCTCCCTGAGCAGCAACGTCAAGTCATTCGGTTGGTGCATAATGATGAAATGGAAATCCGCGAGGTCGCGGATCTGTTGAATATTCCCAGCGGAACAGTCAAGTCCCGATTGTATTATGCCCGGGAAGAACTTGTTCGCCAATGGAATGCTTTTTTTTAAGGAGGTATTTATGTCGCATAACCCGTTAGGTTCACCTTGGCACGCAGAATCGTTTAACCGATTCATAAATGAACAGTTGCCTGAGCTGATCTCCGCACGGATTCCCATAGAATCATACGCTGTGGATACTCAAGAAGGGAATATCTGTAGTATTGCCATTGCGATTTCAAGCAGTCGTGACGATCACGGACTGATCCATGCTGAGATCACAGAAATTCCCTGTCCGGACAGCCAGGGTGTTTTTCATCTGGATAAACGGGAATGGGTGGTGGTACCTTTGGCGTCATGTGAGGATCTTAGCCGGGCAACCGTTCAATGTGTAGGTGATCTGTTGATGGAGTATGTTGATCCCAGGTTGGGTGAAGCACCGCCGGATCTGGACTGGAATGAAGGTTTGATCAGATCCTGGTTGCCGGTAGCGAAATGGGTCAGAGAATTTCTTTTGGATACGAAATCTCTGGGTACAACCGGGTATACCGGTGCCCAATCTCTGGACACACAAAACTGGATTTCACGCCATGAACATCTCCGGCGGGTGCTGATTCCCAACAGGGAAAAGATCGTATCAGAAGGTCAATTAGGGCGTATGTGTCCGATTCAGACACCGGAAGGCCCCAATATCGGCCGTGTCGCAGCATTGGCACGTGGTGCTCGAATTTCCGGGAATACGATTGAAATCACGAATGCTTCGCCTGTGGACAAACTATCGCTCACCGCAGCATTGATTCCATTCCTGGAGTATAACGAGCCTGCCCGATCGCTCATGGGTGCCAATATGATGCGGCAATGGGTTGTTCAGGATGAGCCGGAACCGGCATGGGTGCAAACCGGCTATGAAACGAATGAACCGAGATTCTGGAATGGCCGCAATCTTCTGACTGCATTCATATCATTGGGCGAGGACACGTTTTATGATGGGATCGTGATCAGTGAATCTGCTTCTAAACGCTTTTGTTTTGAAGGTTTGATAGAACCCGGCGATAAATTCTCAAACCGGCACGGCACAAAAGGTGTGATCAGCCGGATCCTGCCGGATGATGAGATGCCGCATCTGTCTGACGGTACGCCGGTAGAGCTTGTGTGCAGTTTTATTGGTCAGCATACGTGCATGAATTTTGGTCAGATCCGTGAAGCTGTTTTTAGTCGAATTGCTGAAAAAGAGGGACAACCCATTATATCTCCACCGTTTCAGGGACTGGATAATGAAGCTATTCGAGATCATCTAACGCGTTCCGGTCTACCGAAAACAGGCATGGAGACGCTCCGGCCAAACCAAAATGGATCCGCGTTTCCACGGCCCAGTGTAGTGGGTTATGTATATTGGGGATTGACCATTCACCTGGTCGGAAAGAAGATAGTGAATGGTTCGAAGCGACCGCAACGACAGGGACAATTGGAATACTATGCACTCCGGGATCTGGATGCATATAAAATCATATCCGATACGTATAACACAGGTTCTTCTTTTCGAGATGATTCGGATACTCTGCTGGATCGCATTTCACAAGGTGATATCAACGACGCGGATGCTCCTACACCTGCATTCAGACAGCTCCAGGCAAACCTGGCTGCAGTCGGCATTTCGGCTGATCTGAATAACAATAAAGTCCGGTTTTCATTTTCAGACAATGGATCAGACGCCATTGAGTTGGCCTGTCCGGTCCAACATCCCTGGTTGCCGAATCGTGAATTGCACCGTATTGGGAGAATGCCGGATTGCCCGGGTTTTGAACTTTTTATTCAGACCAATACTCAGATGAAACGTATGCTGAATGGGCGTGCCCCGGATCGTTTGAAGGCGCGATCCAGGGAGAACCTCCAGAAAAGAGTGGATCAATTATTCAGTGAGATCCTTATGCCCAGGCAGCTTCGACCGGAAACACGTGTTGTGTTGAGTGCAAGGACGATTTTAGCGCCGGGAAAAGATCTCAGACATGATCAGGTCGGATTGCCGGACACCGTTGCCTGGTATCTGTTCGGACCATTGGTAGCCCGTGAGACCGGTCGGCAAGCTGTGGAAAACCGGACGGATCACGCTGTAGAGATTTTAGATCGTATCATGGCCGAGAAATGGGTTATCGTCAATCGAGCTCCAACTGTTTCACCAACAGCGCTCCTGGGGTTTCATCCGGTCCGCATCAATGAGAAAGTTATCCGGCTGCATCTTATGGCCTGTCAACTCATGAACGCTGATTTTGACGGCGATCAGGTTGCTGTCATACTTCCTGTTACTGATGCGGCTCAACAGGAAACCCAGGAAAAATTGTCAATCATGGGACATTTGAATCGTGATGTGTCTCTTCTGGATCTGTTGTGTCCCACCCATGAATCCATGTGGGGTCTGGCCGCATTGAATCTCACGCCGGATGGTCGTGATATGCTCCGGAATACTGTTGGCGAGGATATGTCAGGCGATGATGAACTTCTGGTCCGTTTCATGATCCAGCGCGTTATGCAGGGGATCCTGCAAAACCATGGTCCTGATAACGCGATGGCAATTCTGGATCAGCTCTGGAAAGCAGGATTCAAGTGTGCAGGGAAATCCGGCGCTTCGATAAATCCTCTGGTTGAACCTGTGCATGTGAATATACCGTTCCAATCTGATGCGACTGATGCTTTGAACTGTCTGGAGAGATTGACGGATCAGGTAATGATCAGAAGGGATTTCAATGCACATGCGGACGGTGTGCAAGTGTTGGCGGTCCTAAGTGAAGCCAGAGGTAATCCCGATATGATAGTCCGAGGGTTCCAGGGATGGGTTTTTCAAGCTGTTTCGGGTGAATGGATGGGTGTGGATCGAGGATTTATCCAGGGTTTGGAACCTGATGACCTGTTCCAATGTGCATTTACCGCTCGTGAAAAACTCGGAAAAATCTGTAACAAATATGTTGAAATGGGTCAATCCATCTGGAACTCCGCATCACCACGCGGGTTCAATGTTCTGGCCCGGGCTGCCCGGTTAAAATCACCAGGTCCTGTGCTGGCTCGAGCCGCCGCAATTGAAGAAGTCGACCCTCTTACGGATCTGGATTCGCAGTTGTTTGTCGGAATTCCTGCCGGAGATGTTCATCCGATCGCATAACTGTTTGAAAATCTCCACCATAGTAAATTGTGTATGTTTGAACCTTGAAAACTTGAGCATATACAAGGATTTGAGGTTAGCACTCATGGGAAGTATAATGGAAAAGTTACGGAGGTGAGGATGGATTTATTTCCATGACAAATCATGAATGATGTTGTTAAGAAGCATGAAATCAGTATTTTAAAAAAAATTGCCTTTTCATTGCTGATCATGTTTTGTGCTTGGAAACTCTTGGATACAATGGCCTATAAATATATAACAACTCAGAAAACAGATACCAAAGACGACCTGATAGCGGATAATAAACTGCCTTATGAGTCTGAGTTTGTAGAATCCACCACCAACTTTTTAGAAGGCAATGGCGTCCCATATGTGAGAGTGGATATAATTTTCAATGAATATCTTCATGAACATCCAAAAATTAATCTTGAAGAATTATTTTTGAAAAACGACAGATGGCATCCATCACAGATGGGAACGACTATAATTGCAGATTATATTCTGTCTCATGGTTTCTTTGATTTTGATTCAATTAGAGACTCTATGTTGTTTTAACCATAATGTGCTAGCAACTAGATAGACCTTATCCGAAAAGGTAATTCAGGATTGATGCTGATCAGAAATTCAGGTTATATCTCGAATCCAGGTTCGATTGATTTACGAACAGGGAACATGGATTTTTTCGTTTCACCGTCCAACCATAACTTCGCGTGATCAGTGATGCCAGCGGATGATGATCAAAAAACGATTCCCGTTTAATCAATCCAACTGAACTCAATTTCGTCGATTGATCCAAAAATCCGGGTGATGTCAGAATCGGTTATTGCCGCTATAAATTTCACTGTTCCGCTGCCCGTGTCTTCCGGCCATTTCAGCGGATCGAATATGACAACTCTGGTCATCCCCGATCGAAGAAATGGTATCGTCTGCCAGTTGACCCCCTCTGTCCAGGCGGGATAATACAAGTACTGTTCACCGATTTCCAACGCACAGAACAAAGGTATGTTTTCCAGATCCTCTTCCGTTGCATTGCAGATTGATACTGCCAGTGTAAAAGTGTCTCCGGGCCGACATGTTGAGTTGGATATTTCCAGAACCACACCGTCAATTCCACACAATACCGGGGTTTCCGGTGTAGGGGACGGTGTTACAGGGATTCCCGGTGTGGGCGATGGTGTTACAGGGGTTTCCGGCGTTGGAGAAGGGGTTGCGGTGAGCTTCGGACCGGATGGTTGACTGTCTGAGATCTTACTGATTGGTAAATCTTTCGTGGTAGATTCTGGAAAACCATCACTATGGACAATATAAACACCTTCATTTGTACTATATGAAATCCAGACGGCATCATTTTGATAGCACATCTTTGAATGATTTACGAAATCCGTTGTAACAATTTCCGGAAGCTGCCATTGAAATTCATGGCAACTATTGTACACCAGCATGGGTGTATGATAAATCACTGCCGACGAGGTAGAATTCAATCGAATCAGATCTTCCAACGGTCGTTGACTCATCAGATATGCACCTCCGTGCATAACCGTCCAGAACTCACTCCCCTGCAACCAATGGGCAATCCAGCCACTCCCGATTCGATCATGAACATCCAGGGATAGTTCCAGTCGATTTTCCTGATCCTGATTTGTCATACCTGTAAGTGAAATTTGAGGAATCTTCACAGTTTCACCCCAAATAGGATCATAACCGGGTATATAACTGGAAAACTCAGAAAACTCAAAATGTATTCCTGCAGAGGCGACGACGCTCCGCCGGGCAACAGAGTCACACGCTCTGAAACAGTACCAGTGACTATGCAGTTGATCCAGAGGATAATTTGCTGATATTTCAAAAGTCGAGGTGTCAAGCAGCTTCAGAAACAGGGTTCTGTCTTCAAATCCATGATACTCGTATGATTCATAACCGGTAATCTCTGATTCAATAAGCCAGAATAAAGCATTTTCCTCATCCATCCAGATCGAGTGATAGTGCGGATAATTAAAAACATTCTCCCAGTCACCCATCTCATTTCGTTGAAAAAGAGAAAGGCCGTTTGAATCATCGTAATATACCAGAATCGGTTGTCCTTCCGCACCGAACAGGATTTTTTCCGGCGTTCCGGGAACCTGTTCTATAAACGGCGCATCCGGATCCGAAACCCACATCATTCTGGATTGATCATCTGTAGTGAGACAAACCCAGGGATATCCAGCCCATGGACCGAATGACGGCACTTCAATATCAACGATTACCAGATCCTCATCCTGTATATTGACCTGATGAATATCCCATCCAAGTGCTGTACTGGTGACAGACAGAAACATAAGCAATACGGTGGTAACTCTATAAAAACCATTTGGATCGTGACAATGTTGGAACATGACAAACCTCCTGTGCATCGTCCCCAAAACAGATATATCAGTTATTGTACGCTCAAGGTTTACCGGAGTCAATTGACCGGCTCATCGACAGTTGGAACTATACACCCATGCCTGTTAATGACCCGGAAAACCGGGCTATCCTCAATTTCCTGAGCCTTTTCATACCAAAACAGAAAAATTGAGAATCAAACGTGCCAAATTTTAATCTATACGGCAAGTTTACTCGACGGGAAGAACGGGATGGTCGATTGTACGGGTATGTGGCATTCATTCAGGGGAAAGTATCTTTTTGGACGAAACTGGAATACAATAAGGGTTAAGAATTTACTAAGAGAGGAACTTATGAAAAATTTTGAAGTTAAATCCATTTTTTCAATCGCTCTGTGTTTGTTTATCGTATATACATTCAATTCAATTACTGATGCGTCGACGACTGCACACTTCAAAATCCAGCGGATTGTTGCTCTTTGCTATGCCCATGCTGATTACGATCAATGGCCATTGGGGGAGGCTCCTGAACCTGTTTATCGCGTATCAATTATCGATTCAGTGGATGACGTGTATTATGATTATTGCAGTTATACGACAGACCTTTGCGGTGACTGGGATTTCCCTGACTACACCCTTGTAAAGGATATACCCGCAAACAGCGGTGCTTCATTCTGTTTCAGTATTTATGATTATGATTTTTTGGAACAAATGGATGCCGTGGGGAATCATTGGATGTCTCGGACGAACTCCATGACCAGTTCGGCTTTTGTTTGGAACAATAACGGTGCTATTGGGTGGTTTGCACCTGATTGTGGTGGTGGAACAGAAGGGGGAGGTTGGGCTAATAATTATTATTTACTTCACAGAATCTGGTTTGAGGATGATACACCTCCGCAAATGACAGCGGATCCTTTGCATACGGATGATTTAATAACTGATACGATATACGACAATGATACCCGGCTGGACTTTACCTGGTTGCCTGCCACTGATCCCGACACGGGCATTTCCGGGTATCTGTTTTCCATCTATGATGTCACTGACGGGTTTTATATTTATGATTCGGAACCGGTGCCGGCAGGTGAGAACATCGCGTTGTGTCCTGCCGAATGCGACGCGATGATGGTACCGGAACACAATCATGAGTACCGGTTTCAAGTTGGAGCCATAAACGGTGATCTTCCAGGGATAGTCAACCCGGGGACTGATTGGTCCGAAAATGTCCATACAATAGTTGATCTTGTTGATCCGGTGACTTTGATTTCAGGACCATCCCAATCGTCCTGGCAAAACGCCAATTTCTCGCTTGATTTTTCGGATTCCGATGATGGCGTGGGTCTCAATCCGACAGAATGCAGATGGCGTGTGATCAGTGATGGTGGGGTCACACTCGACTGGACATCCCGGACATGCAGTGGCAGCGATATTGTGACAGTGGGACCCAGTGGTTATGCCGATGTTCAGGGTCTTGACACATGTATGGTATATGCTGATTCTTCCGATCTTGCCCGCCGCAGTTCAATACCTGCAATCCTGTCTGTCAGTATTGACTGGTCGGAAGACATTGTTTCAAATCTCCAGGTGTTCAGTGAGGAAGGCGGGAGTATGATACCGGAGGGTACCTGGCAGACGGATAATGATCCCTGGATAACCTGGGACACGGCCGGCACGATTTCCCCCATAGAAGGATATTCAATCCGTGTGGATGATCAACCTCCATGCCAACCGGATTTCTCTGAAAACAGTTATGCATTTCCGACGGATGCCATTTCTGAAGGTGAGCATACCATTTATGTGCGTGCAATTGATGAGGCCGGTAACTGCGGACCCGTTGCTTCGTTCGATATCTGGTATATTGTTCCAACGGCTACGCCAACCTCTACACCCACTCCGACGAACACACCCTATCCCTGTATCCATCATGGTGATGTGAATCTCAATGGGTCTATCACAGCAAGTGATTCGCAAATGGCATTTGAAGTGGTTCTGATGATTATTACCGTGGATCCGGAACAGGAATGTGCAGCAGATTGCAATAATGATTTAGCGATTACTGCCGGGGATGCCCAGGCTATTTTCAGTGTCGTTATGGGAACGGGTTTGTGCGCGGATCCGTTACCCTGAACATGAAATGAAATTTTGATGACAGAGTTCAAGCTCTGAACGGTTAAGGATAATCTGCAGAGGGTTCGTTTTGATTTTTCTGAATCACTATTTTTCTGTCCGGTTCATCCGATTGTTAACTGTCCTTCTCTTTGTCTTTCCCAAAATTCTCCGGATTGTTTGCATCATCCAACCAGTTTTTCGGATTATCCAAAATGTGATTTCTGATCCGGTTCAAATCGTTTTCGTTTCGAATAATCTGATCGTGATAATTTCTCTGCCAGATTTTTCCGATTTCATCCAATTTATTTTCCTTGATACATGTCAAATTATCAAGAACACATCTGGATTTGAACGAACCTATGACGGATCCTAACGTCAATGGAGGGGCGTCGCTTGCCGGCGCCCTTTCGGATGCGGCATCTTCTTTGTTTACGGATTTGATTATCAATATCCCATGAAAATGGTTTGGCATTATGACGTATTCATCAATGTCAACATTGGGAAAAATGTTGGGTAATTCGTTCCAATTTCGATCGATAATCTCACCAATCCGGGTTAAAATAGGGGTTGCCGCATCATTGAGGGTAGGGGCAAGCCCTACCCCTCCATTGTCCTTGATTTTTACCAAAAGGGGTTTGCGATCCCGGGTACAAATCGTTATGTAATATATGCCATTTTGGGAATAATCATACCCTTTTAATCGATTGGATTTCCGCTTGTGCCTTTCAGGATCATATCCCATTCAATCACGGCCTTGGACAGTTAACAGTATTATTCTGCAACCAGTTCATTTCACCAATTATCCCGTCCAATCCGAGGGATGTCAATTCGAGATGCTGATGAACAATATCCCCTAATAAAGTAATGCCGTTACCGCCGCCATCAAGACGGTTATTGCATTGGCAGCAAGCACGACCATCACCCATCTGCGTTTCCAGGGCATCCCGAAAATGAGCCAGAGAATAAAACACTCGATACCTGTTGTGACCACCGTTATTCCTGCCCAGGTAACGATATATGTTATGGGATTGAACGTTCCGATCATGTCGTACAACGGTGTAGGGATGGGTCTTGTGCCCATCCTTTCGGACGCGGCAATATCATTGTTCGTCCTCCCGGATACGGCAATATCATTTTCCGACGTGTCTGCGTTGGTTTTATCACCATCAATGGGACCATTTTCCACGGATTCATCACCATCATTGAGGACGGGCACAAGACCCGTCCCTACTGATGGCTATGGCGGGTTGCAACGTCTTTATTCCAACTTCCGCACCGTAGCAAAAATCACCCCACCAAGGATGATCACCATAAGAATCATGACGATGGTGAGCACTGTTTTCCCCTCCATGGGCCATGGGTTTTCCGGTGTGCTGAATCCGGGATTGGGTTTTTCCTCACCGGGGACATAAATATCCGGTTTGATGTCACCGGATTTACGGATCACTCCGGCAATATCATAGATCGGTGCTTCCATGCGGTCTCCGCCATAGTAAATGGTATACTTTTGATCCGGACGGCTGAAAAACATGCCCTCCCAAACGAATCCCCTGATGAGTATGCCGGCAATGTTCAGGGGCGGGTTATCGTTGTTCCTGATTATGATACGGTATTTCTTTATGCTTTGGTTGAGCCGGGGATGGAGAATGAGAGTTTCCTGAAGGTATGAGCCGGACCGAATCCGGGAGATAGTACCGGCAGCAATATTGTGCCAGTAACTTTTCTGTGGTGTTTCCCGGAAAACGTCCACCCGGCATGTTCGGTGAAAATTGGATGTGTCGGTAAGAATTTTGATTTCCGTGACGGGAGCCCGGTGGGTCTCAAATGTGACGATGGTGTTGCCGGTGTCAGGATCCTGGATAGTATCAAGATTCAGGACAGTATATGATTGAGTGACGGTATTTGTGCGGAGATCACGGGTGTTTTTCTGAGAGAATGTTATCCGATCGATGCGGAAATCGATCTGATTCAATTGAATTTTTTCCACCACTTTTGAAATTTCCCCATCATGCGACTCCCGGACAATCTGTTTCAGGGGTGATTCATAAGTCTCAGACATACCGGTCACCACGATTCTGATAAACGGATCCGTCACCGGCGGAACCTTAATCCGGTTGTTCCGGACGTCGATGAAGCGTGAGTAATCGAAGATGGGTGTATTTTCCGTGATTAGACGCCATGTTTCGCCGTTGTGACTGCTATACACCGAGACCTGTTTCTCATAGTTTTTCGCCGGGGTGTGAAGCGTGATAATTTCCGGGGTTATATCCCGGTCTCTCTCATCTTTTTCCAGGGTGATTTCCATCCGGTTGTCCGGGAGGATGTTCAGGGATGTGGTGGTGAAGCGAACCGGTGTTTCCGTGGTCACGGTTTCCGTCTCTTTCCGGTGGCGCATGAGGAAGGGTGTTTCCTGACCCTCCCCATCCAGAATACGAAGATTTGAAAAGTCATCAGCCGTGTGCACAAGAAGATCTTCATCAAGAATAAAGGATGCGATCTCACCGTGGGGCGTGCTTTCCGGGTGGAAAGTTTTATAGAAGGGAAACGGGGTGGTGTCGGTTTCGCCGTGCACCGGCGGCAGGACTCCGTTCAGGATAATGGTGAAAAAAATTACGAAGTAGATCATGTGACGGGCCCTCCGGAAGAAAGATCTTTATTGGAACCGTCGTCGTGTTGAAATTTCCGGCTGGAATGGATGTATGCGAAGGAGCCCAGCATCAGGGTGATTCCCACGATCAGGAATGCGAGAACCCGGTAGATCATGGGCATATGAGACATGTCCCAGAAGAATATTTTGAAACTGACCACGGTGAAGAGGGCCAGTCCGGTGATCCTTACCGGCCGCAGATTTTTCCAGATACCGTTTCCGATGAGTGAGATGGCGAAGATGGCCCAGAGGACGGAGACGCCGCCCCGCTGAAACTCCGGCAGTTGCCAGTAGAGGAGGCTGTTGATTTCAAACGTGGCGTAAAGGAAAAAGATAATGGCGCCGGTCCATGCGAATATCCGGGGTGATCGCGTTTGCCAGGGGTTTCGTTCAAAGGCTTTCCAGATGATCAGGCAAGTTCCGATGATAAACCCGAAATCGATGAATCGCATAGTGGCGGTGAGGAAACTGTATGGGGTCATATACACGAAATGGTCGTTGAGTTGCCAGGTTCCAATATCGAACAGGACGAGTTTGGCGATGACCACGAGCAGGACGGTCTGGATACCCCAGAGGAGAAATTTCGTGGGTTTGGCGGATTTTCGACATCGGTTCAGGAGCCAGACAGCGAGTCCGCACCAGAGTATGGACAGGACCGGCAGACGGAGCGGCTGGAAACAGGTCAGCATGGTGTTGAATTCAAGATAGATGAAAATAAAGACAAGAGCAGCACCGGTCCCGTAAAAGAGTCGCCGAATGACGGTGGTGCCGATCCACTCCGGAATATCATTTTCCGGTGCGATGAGACGGGCAGGTGCGGTGAGTCCGGCTCGTCCCTGAAGAAAATGCGCGCCGATCATGGACGCGATGGCCGTGCCGAATGTCCAGAACCTCGGCAGCATGTGACGCCAGTAATACCCGAAATCCTCCTGGAAAGCGTGGGGCACGTATCGGAAGTAACCGGGCATCTCCATGAAGAGCAGCCGGTAACCGATAACAGCGTATAACCCGTAAGCAAGGTGTTGCAGGAATTGACTCCCCATTTTCAGGCCTGTCCACAGAAATGTCAGGGCGAGGATGGCCATGGCGATGGTGAGGGATCCGCCGTCAAAAATAAGTGGGAGCGTCCAGGCGGTGAATGCACCGGCCAGAGCAATGAGGGTGATGCTCATGTTCCGGTCCACCTGTTTTTTTCTGAGAAACACCATGGCATGCGCGATGAAGAAAATGGCGAGACCGACAGAGAGAATGGCGGGGTAGGGCCGTCCGAATTCGTGATTGATTAATCCGTATCCGGTGAGTGCGAATATCAGGGCGTTACCGGTGAGATGCAGGATATCCATTGTGCCCGATGGTTTGCCGCGGACTACATTGTGGATATAGACGATGGAAGCATGGACGACAAAGAGTGCCGTAAGAAAACTCATGGCAAACGGGAAATCTTCGGAACGGTAACTCTGAAGGGATTGGAAGAAAAGGGCATAGGTGAAGAAGAAACCCAGATAATTCAGGAGCCGCCATTGGCGGTAGTGGGCGATACCCAGGATGCCGAAACTCAGAAGGAGCATATAGGAATACAGTCCCGGAAGACTGAGTGTGGGGGCATGAAGAATCACGGGTGTCAGAAATCCACCGGCAATACCGAGAATGGCGATGAGCATGGCATTGGTGCGCACCGCTAGAAATCCTGCGGTGACCGTCACCAGAATCATCAGTGCGAATGCCAGGGGCAGTCCGATGAGAGCGTAGAGGGATGACGCGGCAAATACGCTGAAATAGAGGACGAGGATACCGCCGCCCATCAATCCCTGACCGATCATGTGGTATTTGGTCCGGATCAGCCGCATGCCTGAAATGACCATACCCAACCCGGTGATCATACTCAGGGCGACCCGGGCCGCGGGACCCAGCAGTTCCCGATCAATGGACCATTTAAGGAAGTATGCCACGCACATGACGATGGCGGCAATACCCACCCGCAGGAGCCATGTGCTGGCAATGGCATATTCCGCGGTGACTCCCGTGGGACGGTGCTCCTCACCCACCAGAATCCAGTTCCAGATTTTAATAAAAATTTCCCGGACTGTTTCCACAAGCTGGGATGGTCCCACGGTTTCGGATGGATCCGCGGTGCGTTCATCTCTGCCTGGTTTAAGTGGGGATTTCGCCGGTAACTCTGGATGAGATCCCCCGGGCAAGTCTGAGGATGACATCGTGTTCTGCGGGGACAGGGGAGATGCGGATTCCGATACGGCTATGGCGGATACGGGCTCCGGTGGTTCCGGAATGATTTCAATGGGAGGAGGGTCCGGTATTGTTATTGGTAGCTCGGGTTCTGCCGGTGTGATTTTCACGGGCGGTTCCTGAGGCGGTTCGGTCTCTGCCGGTGGTTCCGGCTGCTGTTTCACCGGGGTGAGGGCCTGTGGCGCTGTGGCCGGGGCTTTCCCGTCCATTGGTTCCGGATGTTCCGGTGAGTGTGTCAGGTTCATGAGTAACCGGTTAAGCCGGGTGGTCAGCCGGGACTGACCGTCCTGGATCTTGTCCAACCGGCGTGTCACAGAATGGTTTGACCGGATCACGGCTATAATGACAATGACCAGCAAAAGGAAAAGGATGGGTTCCATGGATCACCTCCTGAAAGACGGATTTCACATAAAATTGAGATCCTGTCTTATTATACAGCAATTTGGATGCCAATAGTCAGATCCAGTATTATCAAGTATTCAAGAAGGTAAACCTGGGATGAACAGTATGTTGTTGTGCAATTTTCGAACATGCTATATGCATTTTATGTGTATTCATTAGGGATGATTGCGGTAAATGGATTCTCGCCTGTACAGGGATAATAGTCTGAGCAGGGTTTCGATGGTGGTTATTTCCGGCATATGGGTTTCCGTCTGTACGGGAATGAGTGGGAGAGTGGTGAATGGTCGAATACAAGAATCGCCCCGACAATTTCTCTATTCAAATTTCCTGTTATCTGATATAGCATTTCTATCTTTCGGAGGTTTGAACCGTGTCACACGAAGATAATCATATCAGTTCCATTATCCGGTATCAGAACATGCTTCGCCATTGTGATACTCTGCAGGGCAACAGGATCCTTGTGATCGGTGATGTCATGGTGGACGAATATATCTGGGGGAAGGTCAACCGGATCAGTCCGGAAGCCCCGGTTCCGGTGGTGCATGTTAAGAGTGAGACCATGCAGTTGGGTGGAGCTGCCAATGTGGTAAACAACCTGCGTTCTTTGGACGCCGAGGTAATTCTTGTGGGTGTTGTCGGCACCGATGATCTTGGCAGGCGGGTGATTACCGCGCTGGATAAACTGGGTATTAACAGCGATGGTATTATTCAGTCGGAAAATCATCTGACGATTCGGAAGACCCGGATTGTTGCCCACAACCAGCAGATTGTCCGTGTGGATCGGGAAACGATTTCACCTATTGACAGTTCCGTTGAAGCTCGTCTCATCGAATTCTGTATTCAGAAGATGGAGGATGTGGATGGTGTGGTGATTTCGGATTATGCCAAGGGTGCCATCACAAAAAATCTGGCTCGAGCCGTGATTGATCAGGCGGAAGTGACGGGTAAAATCTGTGCGGTGGATCCCAAAATTCGAAACATTGATTATTACAAGGGCTGCACCATTATAACGCCGAATCATCTGGAGGCTTCACAGATCACGGGTGTACCTGTTGATGATGAGTGGGCCATTCAGAAAGCCGGGGAGAAGCTTCTGGAAAACCTGGAAACAGATTCAGTTCTGGTGACGTGTGGTGAGCAGGGGATGGCGTTGTTCGAAACGGGTCGGAAAATGGAAATGATCGATACGGTTGCTCGGAGCGTTTATGATGTCACTGGCGCCGGGGATACCGTAATCAGTGCTTTGACACTGGCACTTTCCGCCGGGATGACTCCCCGGGAGGCCGCCGTGCTGGCCAATTTTGCTGCGGGTGTTGTTGTCGGTAAGGTCGGGACTGCCACGGCCACTCTTCCGGAGATCAGGAAAGCCATGAAGGTGTTTATATCCTGATGAAAGCCGTTAACCACCGGGTCCTGGCCATTATTCCCGCCCGGTACGCTTCTACGCGGTTTCCAGGGAAACCACTCGCGAAAATACACGGAAAACCAATGATCATCCAGACAGTGAACCGTGCGATGGCCGCCACCCGTGTGGATCGTGTTGTTGTGGCCACTGACGATGTTCGAATCCGAGACGTTGTTACTGCCGCCGGTGGATTTTCCGTGATGACCGACCCGGAAATTCCATCGGGAAGCGATCGTGTGGCAGTTGTGGCCCGGGATGCGCCGGAAAATATTGTGGTGAATCTTCAGGGTGATGAGCCGTTCATTGATCCCGGTCATATTGATGCCGGAATTGATGTACTTCTACGGAATCCGGGGATTTCCATGGCCACACTGGCAGCGCCTGTTCAATCGGAATCAGAGTTATGGGATCCAAACGTTGTAAAAGTGCTGGTTAATCGGCGTGGCGATGCGGTATATTTTTCCCGGGTTCCCATTCCGTATCCCGGCAATCAGGCAAATCTTCGGATAGAACAGATCCGGAAATACCGTCGACACGTTGGGATTTATTTTTTCCGGACTCCGTACCTGTTGCGGTATGTGAAGATGGCTCAGAGTTTTTCCGAGAAAACCGAGCGATTGGAGCAACTCAGGGTTCTGGATGCCGGGGATGATATCCGAGTGGTGGATGTGGACCATTCACCGGTGGGTGTGGATACACCGGAGGATCTTAAGAAACTGGAGGAGAATCAGGATTACCTGAACCTCTGAGGGTTCGGGGTTGAGTGGGGAAATGGATCATGACGACTAAATACATTTTTGTCACAGGCGGGGTTGTTTCATCATTGGGGAAAGGGATTGCTTCGGCATCTATCGGCGCATTGCTGGAATGCCGTGGGTTCACGGTTACTCATATGAAATGCGATCCCTATCTCAATGTGGATCCCGGCACCATGAGTCCGTTCCAGCATGGTGAAGTTTTCGTTACCGATGATGGTGCGGAAACCGATCTGGATCTCGGCCATTATGAACGATTTACCCATGCGCCCATGAGCCAGATAAACAATGTCACGGCCGGCGCCATCTATCATACCATCCTGACCAAAGAACGTCGGGGTGATTACCTGGGAGGAACGGTCCAGGTGGTACCTCACGTCACAGATGAGATAAAGAGCCGGATCGCCAAACTGGCTGATGGCGTGGATGTGGTTATTGTTGAGTTAGGCGGCACTGTGGGTGATATTGAAAGTCTCCCGTTTCTGGAAGCTATCCGGCAGTTTCAGTTCGATGTGGGTCGTGCAAACACGCTCTATATTCACCTGACCCTGGTGCCGTATATCCGGGCAGCCCGTGAATTGAAAACGAAACCGACCCAGCACAGTGTGAAAAACCTGCGGGAAATCGGTATTCAACCGGATATCCTCCTGTGCCGTACGGAAATGGATCTGGATGACAGTCTGAAAGCGAAAATCGCACTTTTCTGTAATGTGGATACCCGGTCTGTTATTGCCGCCCGGGACGTGCGGTCCATCTATGAAGTGCCGGTGGAATATGCTGAGGAGGAACTGGATAAGCTGGTCATCGGTGAGTTGGGACTGCCGGACAGACCGATGGATCTGTCGTCCTGGGAGCAAATTGTTCACCGGCTGCGCTTCCCCAAACATCACGTGAAAATTGCTGTGGTCGGGAAATATATTCAACTCAAGGATTCCTATAAAAGTCTAGCGGAAGCTTTTATTCACGGCGGGATTGGCAATGAAGCGGAATTGGATCTGGACTGGATTGATTCCGCTTTAGTGGAAGCTAATGGCGCGGAAGCTGTTCTGAAAAATTACCAGGGTATTCTGGTGCCTGGCGGGTTTGGTGATCGGGGTATCGAAGGGAAACTGGAAACGGTTCGGTTTGCCCGGGAAAACAATATACCGTATTTCGGTATTTGCCTGGGAATGCAGTGTGCTGTCATCGAGTTTGCCCGGCACGTCTGTGGCATGGAAGGTGCCAACAGCGCGGAATTTGATCCGGAAACCCCGTATCCCGTTATTGATCTGCTGCCCTGGCAGAAAGATGTTAAGAATTTGGGTGGGACACTCCGGTTGGGAGCCTATAACTGTGTGCTCCGGGAGAATTCCCTGGCCCATGGCGCATACCGCCAGGAAATGATTCGTGAGCGGCACCGGCACCGGTATGAGTTCAACAACCAGTTCCAGGAAAATCTTGAAGAAAATGGTCTTACGGTGAGTGGTGTCTGCCCTGAGGGCAATCTTGTTGAGATAGTGGAACTCAAGGACCATCCCTGGTTCCTGGCGGTCCAGTTCCATCCGGAATTCAAGTCTACACCCCGGGTGCCTCATCCCCTGTTTGTGGATTTTGTGCGGGCAGCCCTGGCAGTCAAAGAGGCAGGCGTTGAGTCATCATCCCGGTAAACAACTCAAGCGGCGACTGGCAGGTTCCATACTTATACTTATTCGAAAAATTACACGCAGTCTCAATCTGTCAACAGCTGAGTATTTCGGGCGGATACTGGGAGATCTTGCGTTTTTCCTGTCCGGGAAGTTCCGGCGTCGTACCATAGATAATATTAAGATTGCTCAGGGGAAGGTTCTATCCCCGGCGGAACAATACGCACTGGCTCAAAACATGTTCCGGAATTTCGGAATCAACCTCTGTGTCA
>SWBX01006723.1_pt1 | contig 25789 bp, 25 predicted proteins | sample 4693051 | NCBI WGS metagenome assembly SWBX01 (sample SAMN10267272, study PRJNA491770) | bioreactor metagenome | isolation source: DHS bioreactor inoculated with marine | place: Japan: Omine Ridge, Nankai Trough | reverse complement strand
TGTGGTAAAAAATCAAGAATAAAAAGAAACTCAAGTGGTGTCTAGTCAATTACGATTCAGGTAAAATAACACAAAAATGGGCGGCTTCGTATCTCAGTATAACTCCAAGAAGATTCAGGCAGCTGTATACGGAATATAAAACGACAGGTCTCGATCCAGTAATAGGAATCAATCTTGGAAGGCCTAAAAGAGAGATTCCAGAGGAATGGATAGATATCATAAAGCTAGAGTATGATAGATTCAGATTGAATGCATTGTATATGGAATAAACAATATATGCAAGATACAAGATCAGAATTCCTCATAATACAATACACAAAGTTATGCTCGAACTAGGATTTGCCAAGCCTGAAAAAACAAGCAGAAAAGGAGAAAACCTTGGATAAGATATGAAAGGAAGCATTCACTTTCAGCGGTGCATATAGACTGGCACGAAAGCAAGGTCAATGGAAAACAATTATGTACTGTTTTGGATGATGCATCAAGAAAAGTCCTTGCTGCAGGGGAATTTGACAATGCCACAGAAGAGAACTCTCTGAAAGTTTTAAAAAATGCTATTGAAAAATACAAATATCTGTATCCGATTATTGCTGTAATAACAGATCATGGATCGCAGTTCTATGCTAACAAACGGAATGAAAAAGGCAATGTTGATCACGGTTTCGAAATTTTTTTGAAAGAAATGGGCATCAAGCAGATACTATGCGGTGTTAATCATCCACAGACAAATGGAAAACAGGAGAAATTCCATGATTTTTATAAGAATCATAGAGTAAGGTTCAATAGCCTGGATAAACTGGTGGAATGGTATAATGATCGTCCTCATGGATCGCTTAATTTAAGGTGGGCTGAAACACCAAATGAAGCCTTCATAAGAAAGATGCAGCCAGAAGTGTGGTTTGGGTTTGCTATAAAGTCGTTTAAGTGGTTAATTATATGAAAACTGTTGAAAAATTTGTTGATGGGGGAATTGTTTCGGGAAAAGATATCAGCATATTGCCCGAGCAAAATACATGAAGTACATTGATTTGTTCCATGAAAATGGATTACTTCAATTTTTTTGTATAGTTAATCCATCTGCTTCTGTATATGAAGCTGGTTTTGTGTCTGTGTTCGCTATACAACCTACCTTCCCCACATTTAATCATCGATTTCTGATGAGATTTAATTAAAAATATCGCTGTATGTCCCTATTTTTTCTATTTTTTTGTTACTCAATATTGTGGTTTTTCAATAATTATTAAGACCAACATTTTGCACCTTTAATCGGACTGATTTAATGTCTACTAATAGCGTTTCAAAGAGATAATTATAAATATATTCACGACCAATAGCTTTATCGAAATAATAGCTGATTGATATGTCAAACATCATTGAATTGTTATTAAAGTCTTATAACCGTGGCACAGTTCAGGCAAATAATAAACTTCAATTGATATAAATATTTTGGATGTTGGCAAATCAACCACTTGATTACATTTTAGACTGGATACATAAAAAAAAGAAATACAATTGTATAAACTAATCATCAAAGTGTTGAGAATTACGACCAACAAATAGCAGAAATTTCGGAGGCATGCAGCCATACGACAGGGGTTTTGATTTTTGGGTGGGAAACTTTGGATACAACATGAAAGAATAAGGTACTGGATGTAATAATCAGTACTAAAATTGCAAAAAACCATTTCCTTTCCGTTATACTCCCATCACATAGCAATATTTTCACCATTTCTTAACCTTCATAAAAAAATAACCGATGCAATCTAATGAAGAAGCAGGAATTAATTCCACATAATAGACAAACTCTTTTCCTTGATATCCAGTTAACCATGCCATCTCAAGCCCTCATGTAAAATGGATTTTAATATACTCTCGGCATTTCAATCCATTCTGAAATACTTTACTTTTACTGTTCGATGAATACTTATTGTGATAAAATCATAATCAAACAACTTAGATTGCCTGAGTACCAAGATACAAAGGTGTTTTGGCTATCCGGTTATCCACTGCTTGATCTGCTTGACATCAGGTATTTTACCAGCGACCTTCACCTCGCCGTCTATCACAACCCCGGGTGTCATCATCACACCGTAGTCCAGTATCCGGTTGATGTCCTCGACCTTTTCCACCTGGATGTCAAGACCCAACTCGTCCACAGCCCGCTTAACATTATCAGTGACCTTTTTGCATTTTGCACAGCCAGTTCCTAATATTTCTATTTTCAAACATATCCCTCTTTAAATTCTAGCAATTATGAAGTACTTCAATATTTATTGAAACCATAATACTTAAGTATAATCATTTCAATATAATTTGAAATACTATGTTGGATACATTATTATTTGCCGGAATTGATGCCCTTCGTGAGTACTTAGCCCTTCATGTGCTCCTGTGCCTGATTCCGGCCTTCTTTCTGGCAGGTGCTATTGCCTCCCTCTTTTCAAAGGAGTCGGTGCTCAAATACTTTGGCGCTGATTCGCCAAAATATGTTACCTACCCGGTCGCTGCCATCAGCGGTATAATGCTGGCGGTGTGCAGCTGCACAGTACTGCCGCTGTTTGCAGGCATCTACAAACGTGGGGCTGGCATAGGGCCGGCCACTACCTTCCTTTACTCGGCTCCCGCCATCAACCTGCTTGCCATCGTGTACACGGCAAAAATACTGGGTTTTGATATAGGAGTGGCAAGGGCCGTAGCTGCAATCGGGTTATCCGTTGTTATCGGGCTTACCATGTCAGTTGTTTTCCAGAATCACAATAAAATGCCAGGCTTTAAAACCAACGGTGATGACAGAAATATAAGAACAACCATTACTTTCATATTACTGCTGGCAATCCTGGTCTTTGCGGGAATAGCGGCAACGACGTTAGAAAAAGCGGCAGTTATACTACTCGTCCTGGTAACCATTGCACTGTCATGGCTCTGGTACACCCGTGAGGAATTAAAAAGCTGGATGCAAGAGACCTGGTTTTTGGTAAAACAGATTACGCCCCTGCTGTTTGCGGGAGTGTTCCTGGCAGGTGTCATAGTAGCCGTGCTGCCAGGTGAATTTGTTGCAACCCTGGTGGGAGGAAATAGCATTTCAGCCAACCTGATATCCTCGGTCTCGGGATCATTAATGTATTTCTCTACACTTACTGAGGTGCCCTTAATCAGTGCATTGACAAAATTGGGTATGGGCAAGGGACCTGCACTGACCATGCTGCTGGCCGGCCCGGCTCTCAGCCTGCCTAATATGATCGTAATATCCAGGATAATGGGTACGAAAAAAGCTGGTCTCTACATTATCCTGGTGATATTTGCATCCCTGGTATCAGGAATTATTTTTGGTAATATGGTTGCGTGATAGAGGTGAGATAAATGGAAAACATACAATGTTCCTGCGAATCTGACAATGTGGGTATATTTGCCTGTCCCGGTGCAGCAAATGTGGGACAATTGAGAATAATCCTATATCGGGACCATCAACCAGATTGTTAAGCGAGCGTTTTTCAGCTACCGCTTTGTTTACCGATCCACTCGCATATCTCATTATCTTCAGGTACCCTTCCCTCACACATCACCTTGCCGTCAACCACCACGGCAGGCGTAACAGCCACCCCGTAGGTCATTATGCTCTCAACATCTGTTACAGGTATGACCCGAAACTCTGTCCCCAGCACAGCTTGCACTACCGCATTCATTGTATCATTGTACAGCTTCCCCCCTATACCCAGCACTTCGACCTTGTGCTTGAGGCCTTTCCGGCAGTCGAAACATACCACTTCATCCCCTTCACGGTTTGTGGTAAAGGTCTTGTGGCACACCGGACAGGTAGCCTCGTGCAGGCTACTTTTCTTTTTCTTCAGGGCATAGTCCACAAGGGCGGCATTAAAACAACTGCATCCTTCCTTTTTGTCCATAAGTTCATACCTCGATCTCAATGGCCCTTTCTGGGCAGGTTACCTTACACAGCATACAGAGTTTACATTCATCCGGCTTGGTCGCAACACATACACCATCACGTATTTCCAGGCTCCGGCTCTTGCACACTTTTACACAATCGCCGCAGCCGTTACATTTCGCTTCATCGATTATCAATTTAACCATGACTTCCCCATCCATGTCAATTAAATAAATTCCTGGACTTGAGACATATCTTTACAAGTGCCAGCATTACCGGTACTTCAATCAGGACTCCAACTACTGTTGCCAATGCAGCACCTGAGTTAAGACCAAAAAGCATGATGGATACCGCAATTGCCACTTCAAAATGATTACTCGCACCTATCAGTGCTGTAGGCGCTGCATCTTCATATGACAGACCAATTAATCTGGATATGCCGTAACCAAGGATAAAGATGAAAAACACCTGGATCAACAGCGGTACAGCTATCATCAATATGATTAAGGGTTCCTTAATGATCACGTCACCCTGAAGACTAAACAGAGTGATCAGGGTTATCAGCAATGCTAAAATAGCAATATTGTGCATCACCGGGGAAAATGTATTCCCAAACCAGTCGGCACCTTTTCTCATAAGCAGCTCCTTTCTGGAAAAGTAGCCTGCAACCAACGGTACACCCACATATAATCCCACTGACAGAGCTATGGTCTGCCAGGGCACTATGATTTCACCGATCCCCAATAACCATCGTGCCATGGGTGCATATAATATTAACATGACCAGACTGTTGATGGCAACCATGACCAGTGTATGACCCTGATTACCTTTTGCCAGATAACCCCACACGAGCACCATAGCCGTACATGGAGCAATGCCCAATAATACCATTCCGGCAAAGTATTGCGAGGGCAGGTCCATATCTCCCATCAACGTAGGTGTAACGGTATCTGGTAAGAATGGAGTGAATATCACTTTCATAAAAACCCAGGCAAAAAAAAGCATTGTAAAGGGCTTTATCCCCCAGTTTACCAATAAAGTTGTTAAAACTGGTTTGGGTGTTTTACCAGCTTTAATGACTTGTTTAAAATCAATTTGCACCATGATGGGAAAAATCATAAAGAACAGCAGAACTGCAATGGGCAGGGATACACTGTATAATTGCATTGAATCGATAGAAGTTGCCACTGCTGGAAATGTCTTGCCTAATAAAAGACCTGCAATTATACAGACAATGATCCACATTGTGAGATATTTCTCAAAAAATCCTAATTTCTTCTCATTTGACATTTATTTGCACCAAATATCGGGTTATGTGTTATTTCAATGATTATTGAAATGATTACGTATATATTTTTCTTTAAACGACCGGAACAAACTTATTAGCAGTAATGGTGAGAGAGCAATATTTATACTATAACATGTCTAAATATATTTACATATGTGTTGAGGATTACTATGCAAAGAACAATAATTTTTATCCTGGCTTTTATAGCAATTATGCAGTCTGTTACAGCCTCGGATTCACTTATCTGGAAAGGCTCAATACATCGTGAACAATTTCATTTGACAAATGAAGTGTCAACACATCGTGAACACTTTTGATGTCTATTCTATTTAATGCATCCTTTGTGATGCATCATGGACACTGACGAAGAAGAAAGAATTGTTGCCATAAATCGATGTGTGAAGGGCGAAAAAAGAACCGACATTTGCAAAAACCTGAATCGAACAAAGGGTTGGCTTTCCAAATGGGTTAATCGCTACAAAACTGGCAAAGAAGATTGGTACAAGTCCCAATCAAAAGCACCTAAATATCCTGGAAAAAAGACAAGTTACGGGATTGAAAACGCGGTTGTGAATATCAGAAAAACTTTGATGGACGGTAACGAACACGAATCCAAATATCTTGGTGTAGGTGCTGATGCAATTCAATATAGGATGCACAACCTTGGTTTTTCAGACAGTGACATACCTTCGACCTCAACGATAAATCGAATTGTCAAAAGACACAAGTTGAAAGTAAATAAGCGCGAGCGATATAAACGGGTCAAATCCAAAAAGAGATACATAATCCTAAATCCAACGCTAATCAATGAGATGCATCAGGTAGACTTTGTTGGTCCGCGATTTATCAGGGGATACGGCGCAGTTTCCTCCCTCAATCTCATTGATGTAGTCAGTAATCAAGTTCATATCGAGCAGAATATTTCTAAAAGTATGGATACTGTGATTGCTTTTCTCATCCAGTATTGGAGTAATAATCCTATTCCAAGATATCTACAGGTCGATAACGGAATGAACTTTATTGGGGACTTTATACACCCGCGCAAATTCAGTCGTTTTACAAGACTTTGCCTTTATGCTGGCATTGAAGTTGTTTTTATCGCACCCAGAAGTCCATGGATGAATGGGAGTATTGAGAACTTCAATAAATGGTTTGAAGAAAAGTTCTGGACTAAAGAGATCTTCGTAAATCTGGAAGATATGCGCACAAAATCTACACATTTTGTTGGCCAGCATAACGATCTTAGTATCTGGAAAAAGAGAAACAAGGAACTGGAACAGATCGAATCAGTTAGAATGCTAAAAGAGATTACAGAAATCAATTTGAGCAAATTGCCTTTGACAGATGGAAAGGTGCACTTCATTAGGCGGGTCGACAACGATGGACAGATCAATGTCTTGAACGAGACATTTAGTGTGGGCAAGGGGTTCATCAGTGAATATGTCTGGGCTACGATTTGCTTGAGAAAACAAAGGTTATAGGTCTATTATCGAGCACAAGATCAGGATGTTGCTGCGCTGATAAAAGAATTTGGTTATAATGTGAATGAAGAGATCAGACCAATTCGAGATGATATTTGGAAAAAATGATGATTTGTTCACGATGTGTTGATACTAAAATGACAAATAAGTGTTCACGATGTATTGAGCTTTTTTGAGCTTTTTTTGTTCACGATGTATTGACACCTTCCAGGTATGCACAAAATTTAAGGATATTAAGATGTTAGCTTCGTGTGTTGGAAATTCTCAGAACTTCAAGGTGTCGTGAAAGTTGTTTTTGGGACAGCCTGGAAAACATAGAATGCAAAGATTCAATACATACATTAATTATAATTTAATATCACTATACATTGGTGAAATATTTATGCAAACAGTTTCTGTTGATTTCCCAAGAGAACTAATTAATATATTCAAAGTAAGAGAAAAAGACATATCAAAAGTTGTCAGAGAAACATTGTCGTCAGAATTATATAGAGAAGGTCTCATATCGTTTGGAAAAGCTGCGGAAATTGCAGGAGTTTCTGTATGGGAAATGTATGATGTCTTGGCAAAAAGAAAGATTTCACTCCAGTATTATCCCGAAGATCTTGATGATGACATTGAAACATTAGAGAAGGTCATGAAGTGATTGTTTTATCTGATTCCGGTCCACTTATTGCATTATCTAAAATTAATTATCTGTATATTCTGAACGAATTTTTCAGTGATATTGTCATACCACAGGCCGTGTGGACAGAAGTTGTTGAAAAAGGGAAAGAAAGGCCAGGTTGTAAAGAAGTCGAAGATGCTAACTGGATTTTAGTAAATGAAGTAAAAAATATACTTGGAATCGAAGCTCTCAAACACGAAATTGGTATCGGTGAATCTGAAACGATAATTCTGGCAAAAGAACTAAATGCTGATTTAGTTTAAATTGATGATAGGATTGCAAAGGAAATAGCCATCTCAATGGGATTAAATGTAACAGGAACTCTTGCGATAATTCATGAAGCAATCAAACGAAGGATTATACATAAAGATTTTAGAGAGATTGTTAGCATGATGAAAAAAAATAATATCTGGATTAATGATGAAATCTTGGGTTTATTTGATGAATAATAACAGTATAATTTTTCTAACGATGCCTTAATGGGCAGTGTGCTACAAGGGAGTGTATGGATGTACTTTTATTGGATATAATCGTTCATGCCCCTTCAGGACACCCATGAGCATGAAAATGCTATTTTTGGAGCAAAATAATACAGATTATATAATTTTAAAGCCGTGACTGAAAATTCCCACCTGCACTACCCAGCAACCCCGTAGCTGACGCTCGCACCCCCCGCCCGCACCTTCTTTCCACTTAGTGCATGTGCACCCGCACACCGTCGATAGTATAAGGGGGACGCATGTGATTAATTGAGCAATGCCCTCCCCTGGTGTTGGGGGTGCAGGACGGTGGCAGGCAGTTTTGAGTATGGGTGCGACAGAGGACTGGTTTTGGGGGAGCTACACCTCGATAAACCTTTTATAAAAGGCTTATTCATTAATAATCCGGATGAACATAGGTATTATTTCCTTTACTATATGTTACAGATAAAATTGGCCGCCTTGAAGCATATGCTGCTTCTTTACTGTCGAATTCTGTCAACTGATTTGTATTAACTTTGACTAGCCAGCCATAATTTTCAACGCTATTATTGTGGAAATATTTAACATCAGTTAAAGCTGACCAATTATAATGCTGTTCGTCACTAATTTCACCTGCAATATTTACAGATGAACTATAATTATTTTCGTGATACCAATTGCCCCATGTAACATCATCCTCATTCCAATCTTGCCATATACGATGGAAACTGATATTACGGCTATTGGCACTTGTCGAATTATAATATAAGGAAATAGTTGCAGATTCAATAGTCGCTGTTTCTGGAATAGAGGATAAATCGAATTTAATCATACCATAGAGAGAATCCACTTTAACATTCATTGTAGATTTATTGCCATAGTTTGTATCCACTGAATTATTATCTATATATGTATCATTGACAAATCTCCAATCAAAGACATCTGTCGTATATTCCTTAGAAGGAGTCTCAATCCAATAATAACTATAAGGAGCACCAGAAGGAACAGACCTCATTTTCGGACAGGTTGAACTATTATCTGAAACATTGAAATAATAGTCCCAGCTCTTGTTAATTTCTGTGAGATTATTATAAGATAATATCTCATCGCTATAATTGCCCATAGTCCAATTATGACCTTCAAACCAATTTCCATAAACCCAACCGTCGGGTGAGAAAGTTCGATTTCTTACCATTAAACTGATATTCACATTATCATTATCCCTATCTCTAACCTGGAACTTGATCGTAATATCATCATACTTATCCGCAAACAGATTGGGTTGATATGGATCATCTTTTGTGAAATTACCAGTTACGTTGTTTGCAGTAATATTATAAACTTCAGGACTCCATTCGGAAGCTGTTGCATTAGCACCATTTGAGAAATTAAAATTGCCTGCTTTATCAAAGACTCTTATGGCAAAATACCAGAGACCAGGATCAAGTTCTTCAACAAAATATATTTGTTCTGTTCCGTTCTTTTTAACATTGTAATAGTAACGATAAAAAGTAGCATTATCAAATTCTGCTGAACTATTTATTGATTGATTAGAATAACGGATTTCATACTTATAGGCTGAAGTATCTTCATAATAATCATTACCCACAGCAGTCCAGTTGAGTTCCACAACCCCATCTCCACCGATACATCCTGGATTCTCTGCATGTAGATCATAAATATATCCCGGCGGTATCGTATCATAAATAATCTCGCCTGTAAGCAGATTGTACGTCACTGAATCATTGAATACTTTTTTTCCGTCTGCGAATAAAATATTGACCACTGCACGATCTTTTTCATAAATGTACTCATGATTTGTGAAGTTCAGGATAAAGCCGTGGGATTCCACGATTGTCTTCATTCTGTCCTCAAATTCGAGAATCGTTGTTGTATTTGAAACATTAAAAGGATCAATTTCACCTTTCTCAGATGAGACCATCAATGCAATTCCATATTCTTCCCTGATATTTTCAAAATTATTATATGCCCTGTCTGATTGTTGTATGGATGTTTGCTGCCCGGAATTGGCTGCAGAATAAAGGATTGTCCCCATCCCGAGAATAATAATGGCTATTACAAAACCTGTAAGAATAATTATCTGTGCCGATGTATCGGATTTGAAACAGACTTTGTCTTTCATTTATACCACATCGTTATCCTGATTTCTAACAAGCCGTATGAATATACTTTTGCTGTAGTGGAATACAGGATGCTGTTGAAGATTAAACGTTCTCGCTGCTGGCTGAATGTAGATTGGTCATGTCCTGCGAGATATATTACGGTGCCTTTTTCAAAGGGTGCTTCTATGAAGGTTATTTTTGGATAAGCCACACCACTAGATTCATTTTGAGGTACTGCCATTATACTATTTTTTGGGTTAAATCCAGTAATATTTAAACGAAATGCTGAAACAGTTCCATTTGTACCAGGAAGTGTTCCATCTTCAGTGTAAGACTGTGCAAGAGGATGTAAGCGTGCCCCATCGTTCCCGGTCAAATTATCAGTTAAATACTTACCAAGGGTATCTCCATATGGTGAACGTCCAACAAGCTGAATTGTATTACTGGTATTGAAATATTCTTGTACACCTATAAACCCGTGCCATGTATGATTATCCTGATCGACATCTTCTACCCTATCATCGATTTCTTTAATTGATGCACATTCAGCAAGAAGTACGCCACCATCAGAAACCCAGTCAATCATATTTCTTACTACTATAACATCAGACAGACTATCTTCAATCATTTCTGTGTGGGGTACAATGAGAATGTCATAATTACCAAGGTTTCCATTTACTATATTGTTACTATCAAGCACGGTATAAGATATTCCAGAATCATAAAAATAGTTTCTCATAGTACCGTGTTTAGGATATACAGCAATTCGGGGACTGCCAGTCAACCAAGTTGTATACGGATAAATAAATTCACTAGTTATTTTATGAACCGTCACCTTTCTTGCTGTGTCATTATGCAATAAACTAATGTCTTCTTCAAATGTAGAGGATGAAACTGAATAATCTTTACTATCAATAGTAATATTTAACACTTTTCGACTACTGGATTCAATTGTAATATTGGATATTGTTAAATTAAAAGATGCATTATTAAATATCACTATCCCAATTATTTTACTCTTATTGAAGTCATCAAATGCAATACTGGTAGTATCAATATCCAAAAACTCCGAATCATTACCAGAATCATAAGTATTCAAAATATTAATATTAGAATTATCTGTAGTAATGTTAACAATTCTGGTAGAACCATTACTTAAAATAAAAGTAATGTTGATTAGTCTATTCTCCATACTATCGTTGAACTCAATTTTATCAATCTTGCTGGAAGGTACATCTATTGGATTTTTGGCCCAATCCTTGATTTGATCTAAAAATATTGGAGTCAGATCTTCAACATCAATCACATAAGGACCCCCGGCATAACTCCTCGAATCAATTATACCACTTTCACTCCATGGATCAAGTGAAGTATTGATAGGGTATTTCGACTCATTAAGATCAATTCCACTCGAATCTTTTACTCTTGGATCCATTAATAATTGATATACAGGAATCCCAAGATCAGAGATATTCAAAATAAGATTATATGCTGTTATGTTATTGTTCTGTTGTTCATCCATCGGAATAATTAGAGAACCATTATCAAAGCTCTTATAAGTGATATACGTACCAGTGAGTTGTCCAACCCCGCCGGCAGGTGCTCCCTTGGTAATTATCATCTCATTAAAGGATATCCCGTTTGCACTTGGATATCCATTTCGAATAATTGGAAGATATCTTCCTCCATCATAAAGTTCAACATTATATACAACATTATCTGGCAGAGTATTATTAAGAAATTCGTTCAAATCATCGAATTTTTTTTCAGAAAAATAATACTGTAAGTTATTGTCATAATCAGTATATTCAGGTGGTGGGCTGTTCTTCAGCATGTCAATTGTATCTTCACCGTAATGCATGAGTTGAGTCTTTGATTGGGCATCCGCTTGCTGGACACCAGATGGGGCCTGGGATACAACAAATAACACAGCAGTAATGATCAACAAGGCACCCAGAAAAGCCTCGATGGTCATCATCTGACCTTTTTCATTAATTGCAATGTTATTGAAATAATTCATTCTTACCATACCCATAAAATAATTTTAACAGGATACATTTTGGCATACGAATCTGTACTAAAGTAAGTAGCTCCAGACTCTTTAATTTCTAATTTATCTAAATCCATTTGAATATAAATTTCTGGATTATTTTCCCAACCTGGTAATTTTTCATTAAAAGTTTGCTCCGGTATTTCTATTGTAACACAATCAGTAGAATTTTGTATTGACATGGAAATACTCGTACTGGCATTTTTGATGAAAAAGGATTCATTGTTTTTCCACATATCGAAATCTTCTCCCGTTAAACGTTCACCAAACTGTGTTGCATTATTTATTATCTCGTCTGACATCTCTATATTCAGTATATCTCCATTATTGTCTATCACATTCCAATTGGTAATCGAAAATTTCAACATCTCTCTAGATTTAATTATATCAAAATTTTCATATCCAATGACAAATAAGACTTTTTTTTGATTATATGATCCATATAGACTACCACCATCAAAATCTTCAAATATTTTATAATTTAATATTGAATATCTGACAACCGATACCACATCACCTCTATCCCCAACCGCCTCAGTTGCCCTTTGGTCAGCAACAGTTATATTATAAAAATTTTCATCAAGTGGTCTAATTTGCAAATAATAGTTATACCGGCCAAGACCAATTGCTCTTGATGCATTTTCTCTTTCTAAATCTGGAGTAGACGAAACAGGATATTCCCAAGTCCCATCTATATCACTAATAGGATGCATTAAAGGAAAAATTTTGTAGCCATTCAAAGTTTTTTCTTTATCACTCCTGGAAGATAGAAAGCCTATTTTTTCAACATCCGAATAATTTTGACCGCTCCATACATCCTCCCAATCAGTCCCCTCACCATCATCACTTTCCCAGTACCCCTCATCCTCGACCAATAACGTAACTGCCCGGTCGGCTGTAGGATACAGTTCTTTCGAATATCCCGAATAAGGTGTAATAATACTGGAAAGGACACTTACTGCAAACACAAATGCAATGATAATAACAGCTATAGCCGTTAAAAAGTCCATACTTATATTAGCTTTTTCATCCCTCAGTAAATAGAATGTTCTCATGGTCTTATCCCTGGGAAATCGTAATCTCAGAAGTGTTACTTACGATCAATATTTTTCCGGAAGCACTGGAAGCCGATCCATTAATTTCGATAAGGGCATCAACAGAGTTCAATGGAATATAAGCGGTGACACTTTTTTGCATAGACGTTAATTTTAATACTTTATTGTCTACCTCAAAAGGGTCATCATCTGATATTTCAACAAAATAACCCGTGCCTGCGATTTCAGCAGGTACATCCAGGGAAATACTATTTGTTCCGTCAACCGGGGTAGTAAGATAAGTGTTTGTAATAGCAGAGGATATAAGGTTGCCAGTATCTGTCAATTCAATATAGGTCGCCTGTCTTGAAGAACTATCTACTACCGAATTGAACGTCAGGGTCATTAATCCCAGGAATATCATTGAAATTGTAAATATTAAAATATATTCCACAGGTATTGCCTGCCCATCTTCATCGTTAAGCAAGACCTTCATTATTCATTCACTCCACTTTAGCCAATATCTTAGTCTCGTAAATTGAAAGCTGAATATATTTACCGCTGCTTATTTTTATCTCCACTTTGCCGTTAGATTGATCAACTGTAAAATCACTTGAATAATCAAGGCCGGCATTTGATAAAGTATCATTGAAATAGCGACCCCAAGAGTCATTATTCTGGCTGGAGATAGTGATATTAACACTATTCACTTCCCCTGAATAAAGATTACCCCTCTCATTAAATGAAGTCCTGATCTTTCCAGTCCCTTCACCACCAATTGAACTATTTGCCCCTGTGACATTGATGATATGGATCATCAGGCCGATATTACCTGAGCCAAGGTCACTTGCATAGATCATCGGGTCTATTTCCATGAATGACCCGGTTGAATACTTGGAAAATATCGCACCGTTTTCAAAGACCACGCCCCGCGATTTATACTTATAACTTATTGTACCCGGTATTGCAGTAACAGTATTAATGCTTTCAGAGTGATTGATTTGGATTTTTGTGTTTTGAGGTTCGACAGATATTGATCCACCACCCATATCCACCTTGGTTATCCGGGCCATACCGACTCCGGTGACCGGACCGTTGATGATTTCCAGGACATCATTCTGCAGGACAGAAAAAGAATTCTGGGCGCTAGATACCTGGGTAGTATATTTCATAGATTCAATAAAAGGAATTCCCGTAGTATAGATTATCCCGATAGAAACCACAACAATGCTTAATATCAGGATCATTCCGATAACAGGAGATACTCCACTGCGATCCTCAAGCAGATTCTTATAGTTCATAGGCAACAAGCAGGAAATTATCATTATCATTATTAGTTATTTGATACGCTACTATATAAGATTTTTATTGTCTAAATGCCGGTATAGCGTATCTCTCCGGACAGGGTCACGCCCCGCACCCCTGATGATCCATTCAAATTCTTCCGGCGACATGTATTCCCCATTAGCTGCCCCCGCGCTCTTTGATATCTTCTCTTCCATCAACGTGCCGCCCAGATCGTTTACACCACATAGCAGGGAGAATTGTGACAGCTTCTTACCCAGCTTGACCCAGCTGCACTGGATATTTTTCACATGCGGGAACAGTAATATCCTTGCTATGGCATGTACTATAAGGTCTTCGACACCTGTTGTGGCATATACCCCCTCTGCCATCAGCTCCTTGCCCAGGAGATTATTATAGGGCATGAAAGACAGGGGCACAAACTCTGTAAAACCTCCGGTCGCAGCCTGGATATCCCTTATCCGGAGTATATGGTCTATACGCTCTTCTTCGGTTTCGATATGCCCATACATCATTGTTGCTGTAGTGGGTATGCCTTCACGATGCGCCGCCATTATCACTTCTGTCCACTGTTGTGCTGTAAGCTTATCAGGGCATATCTTGCGGCGGACCCGTTCTGAAAGAATTTCGGCAGCAGTACCGGGCATTGTATCCAACCCTACCCGTTTTAATTCCTGGAGGGTTTCAATAATACCTGTTTTACTGTTCTTAGCCATATGAAATACTTCCATGGGCGAAAAAGCATGAATGTGTAACTGTGGAAACCTGGATTTTATGCCATCAAGGATGGTACAATAATCTTCAAGAAACATATCTTCCATCAGGCCGCCCTGGATACATACCTCTGTAGCACCCGATCGAACAGCTTTACCTGCCCTGTCAATGATTTCCTTAGTAGTCAGCCTGAACCCCTTATGTCCTTTAAATGCACAGAAACTACAGGTACCAATGCACTGGTCTGAAAAATTAATATTCCTGTTAACGATATATGTTGCAGTATTGCCTACCTGAATGGACCTTAACCTGTCAGCCAGTTTGAATATAAGAATTGGGTCACACCGCAACAGTACCTGGGCGTCTTTCTTTGTTGCTTCCCCGGCAATTAGATGATCGATAATGTCATCAGGCATCTCTGCTGAAATATCATTGAAAATATCAGTTAACAGGACTGCATATTGCTGATTCATGACAATTACACTTTCCTTTGGTCAGTTGTCAATCTGGAAAGTATATAAGCTTTTATAGATTTCGAGACCGTTACATTTTATATATGATTAGTTTAGCAAGGACACATCAGGCAGGATTTTTCCATGAATGGAAAAACAGGAATATCAAGAAAATGCTCACTTCATTCGCATTTTCTAAGCCTACAGGAAAGTATATACTTTCCTATACGTTGAAAAAATGGGGAATGAATTATAGCTAAAATCCAAATGCCACCCAAAAAAGAATCCGATTTCCTGATAAAAGGCATCAAGAAGAACGTATTCGTCCTGGGCCTGGTCAGTCTATTCACTGATATTGCCAGCGAGATGCTCTACCTCGTAGTCCCCTTCTTCCTCACTCTGGTACTGGGTGTACCCATGGTAATAGTCGGCCTTATCGAAGGAGCCGCCGAAAGTACAGCCAGTATCCTGAAAGTAGTATCCGGCTGGTATTCGGATAAGACCAGAAAGCGCAAACCATTCGTAGTCGCCGGATACAGCATCTCGGCAATCTCGAAACCCCTTATGGCACTGGCATACGGCTGGCCCCTGGTACTGGTCGCCCGGCTCATGGACCGGACAGGGAAAGGACTGCGCACATCGGCCAGGGATGCACTGATAGCAGATTCCTCTGATGCTGCACACATGGGCCGGTCATTCGGACTGCACAGGTCAATGGATAACATAGGTGCTGTTGCAGGCCCGCTCATCGCGTTTGGGATACTCTACCTCTCGAGCGACAACTACCGGCTGGTGTTCCTTGTAGCCTTTATACCCGGCCTGCTCAGCATCCTGTTAGTCACTTTTTTTGTGTCAGAACGCAGGCGCCCGGTAACTGAGCGGATATCGTTCAAGATATCTGATTTTGGCAGGGATTATAAAGTATTCCTCTTAATAACAGCTATTTTCGCACTGGGTAACTCAAGCAATGTGTTCCTGTTCCTGCGGGCCGAAAACCTTGGTTTTTCCTTTTACATGGTATTATTAAGTTATGTCCTGTTCAACATTGTATCTTCCCTGGGCGCATTTCCGCTGGGCACACTTTCAGACAGGCTGGGGCGGCGGAATATATTGGGTGCCGGTTTTGTAGTCTTCGGGATTGTGTACTTTGGATTTGCATGGGTACAACAGAGTATCTACATCTGGCTGCTTTTAATATTCTATGGTCTGTACGAAGCACTTACAGAAGGTATTGGAAAAGCCTATGTTGTGGATTTAGTCCCATCAGACAAAAGAGGAACTGCCCTTGGGATATTTCATGCCGCTTCAGGGTTCATGATGCTCTTCGCCAGTATCATTGCAGGGCTGTTGTGGGATATTCTCGGCCCGTCTGCCCCCTTTATCTACGGCGGTGCAGCAGCGGCCTTGTCTGCCCTGCTGCTTGTCGTGCTTATGCCGGGTGATCACAGGTCGTCACAGGTCGCCGGGGTAGATTTATAGATGTACAAACAAATTATTTATTAAAATTACAAGGGGCTGGTTGCAGTGCGGTTCATAAGATTTCGTAGATATGAGGTAGCTAAAAGATACACCCGGATAGTGGATACTCTCCTGAACCATGAGTTCGACCACATTGTAAACCAGTTAGGGCTCAAGCCGCTTCAGTCTATACGCTCAAGGATGAGGGCACAGAGATATAAAGGGGATTTAAGCGGACCTGAAAGGGCACGCTGTGTCCTTGAAGAACTTGGACCCACCTATGTAAAACTGGGACAGATATTGAGCATGAGACCTGACCTGATCCCAATCGAGTACACAAAGGAATTTGAAAAATTACAGGATACTGTTGCTCCATTTGAGTTTACTGATGTAGAAAATATGATACGAAAAGACCTGGGCGCATCCATTGAAGACCTGTTCATGTCCTTTGATACCCAGCCCATTGCCGCTGCGTCCATTGGTCAGGTACACAGGGCCCGGCTCCATGACAATACCGAAATTATTGTGAAAGTCCAGCGTCCGGATATTAAAAAAGTTATAGATGGTGATCTTGATCTCATGTACAGTTTTGCAGGGTTTGTCGAGGAACATGTACAAAATGCAAAATTGTACAGGCCGACCCAGCTGGTAGAAGAGTTCTCAAGGTCGATCCACAGGGAACTGGATTACAATCTGGAAGCGCAGAACACAGACCGCTTCTTTCACAATTTCAGGGACGACCCTCACATCTATATCCCGAAAGTATATTGGGACCGTACAAGCGAGCATGTGTTAACACTTGAGTATATCAAAGGCGTCAAGGCAACCGATTTTGATGCTATTGATGCCATGGGGTATGATAGGGAAAATATTGCCAATGCAGGTGCAAAGGCATTTTTAAAACAGGTATTCGAAGACGGGTTCTTTCATGCTGACATCCATCCGGGCAACGTGCTCATAATGGAAGACGGACGCATTGCATTACTAGATTTCGGAATGGTCGGGCATATCACGGATGATGTCAAGAATGCGCTTGTGGATTTGCTTATTGCAGTGACCGAGTATGATATTGACCGGTTTATCGAGATCAGTTATAACTTTGGCATTACATCAGAAAATGTAAATATACCTGCATTGAAACTGGACCTGCTGGACCTGCTTGATAAATATTACGGCAGGTCCCTGAAACAGCTCGACTGCGGTGTGGTAATGGGTGAAATAATGGCGCTTTTACGGCGGCATCAGGCAATGGTACCTTCAAACATTGCCCTGCTTTCAAAGGGGCTTATAACCATCGGGGGATTCGGGATGAAGATGGTACCGGATTTCAATGTCACTGTGCTTATCGAACCTTATGCTAAAAGGCTGATAAAAAAGCGCATGCGTCCCGACATTATTTTTAAAAATACCATGAAAGATGCTTCAAACCTGATGCGTTATATGCACAAGATGCCGAGGCAGATCTCGCATATCCTCGATTACGCGGAAAAAGGGTATATGACTATACAATTTGAGCATCATGGGCTGAACAGGATAATTACCGGATTGGATGTGGGCAGCAACCGTTTATCATTCAGTATGATCCTGTCGGCTTTAATAATAGGCTCGGCCCTTATCATCCAGACAGGGATAGAACCCCATATATGGGGAATACCTGCGCTTGGTCTGGTTGGTTTTTTGGTTACTGGTATATTAGGGATGGGGTTGGTAATATATATTCTCAGGACCGGAAATATCTGATTACCATACGACCTGTTAAAGTTCTTTTTTCATGATCAGCGCATCCTCGCCATCAGTGTAGTATCCACGCTCCACCCATGCAGGTACAAATCCTCGTTTCATATAAAAATGCTGGGCAGGGATATTGCTCATCCTGACCTCCAGGGTGGCCTCATCTGACCCATTATTTTTTAGGGTTTCACATATCTTATCCATTAACTGCGTACCTATCCCCATACTCCTGCACTCTTCCTTCACAGCCAGTGTAAAAACCCTGCCCCTTATCGGAATTGAGATAAAACCAACCACATATCCAACCGTTTCCCCATTCATTATGGCCACATAGAACCCGTCCGGCACACTTTCATACAATTCCATATAAACATAAGGGTCATGTTCACAGAAAACCTGCCGTTCTATCTCGATAACATCGTTGAAATCCTCTGGTTGGAATGGCCTGATAAATAACAAATATGACACCAATTAATTATCGCAGGCTTAACAGGTCGATCAGTTCCAGTCCTTCTCCACCCAGTGCAGAAAGCCGGTTTGATATTTCATCAACACTAATAAAAATCTCATTGCGGGTTCCATCTTTAATAATTTCCTTAATAATAATTTCTTCTTTTGTGAACCCATTATTTAATATTTCAGAAACTATCTCCCCGTACTGGGAAGTAATGATCTTAATAGAATCGAAAATTTCGTTACTTGCAATAGCATCCTTTTCATCGATTTCTACAGAAGTAAGTGTCTTTGAAACTATGTTTGCCTCATTATCAATATATTCGTTTAAGTTTTTGATAAGTTCTCTCAGCTTATAGAAATCAACCTGTGGTAACAGGTCTTCATTGGATGTGATATCTGTTGCCGACTCATCAATATACATAATACTGGCATTTTTTATCTCTTCAGGGACCTTGATATTGACTTTTTTTGTACCCTTTTTATTTTCCAGGTCCAGCTGGAAATCATCATTGTTATAAATTCTTTTAATGATATAATCAGAGATGTCCAGTTTCTTGATCCTGTCTTCTTTATGGATCAGGCCACCCTTTGACCAAATCGGGATGGATATTTCATCAATGAATTTCTTTACCTGCAATGAAACTTCATTGTAGGTGATATCATAATTATATGAGAGACCGTTAATGTCCATCGTAATGCTCCCATTCAACTTTTCAGCACTGGCAGTGATAAGCTGTGTCTTATTCACATTATAGACCATGGACCATAAGAACGGTTCAAGCTCTGTGCGTATCTGCTCTGCCATCTGACCGACTTCATCTTTCGAGCGGCGAGTGAGGTCATCCAGGGCGATCTTCATCTGTTCCTTTTGCTTTTCAATACAAGCTACACATGTTTCATTGATCTTTACCTTGCACTTCTTAACAGGTTCCAGCTGATAATTTTTTGACAGGTTCTCCAGGGAATCGTTCAGTTCATTGCTGAATTTAGTCATTACAGACGATTCTTTTTCAAACCTTTCCTCTTCTTTTTTTATCTGGCTGTTTAGCTCAATAGCCTTGTTTTCAATTGGGAGTATTTTATCGATGAAATCAAGGAAATTGTTCAGGTCATCTATGAAGTTTTTTTGTACAGGCATCTCTTTGGAATTTTGGAAAACAAATGTCATAGAAACCGAACTCTATATTTTATGTTACTCTAATAGTTTAAAAACATTCCTTATTCAATAGTGGTTATTGATGCGGGAATATTCTTGTTTTCAATTTCATTTTTACAAATTCCACTGGTTATATATACATTTAGTTTAATTTCATATTAAAAATCTTAAAACATCTCAACAAATGCTTGAAAGATAAACATGAAAGTGATCATACCCGCTGCCGGTACTGGAACACGCCTTTTTCCTCATACCCACACCAAGCCAAAGCCTATGGTATATATTGCCGGCAAGCCCATTATCGGCCATATCCTGGACCGTATGATCGAGCTTGAACCTGAAGAGGTCATACTGATTGCCGGGTACAGGAAGGAACAGTTGATATCGTATGTGGATGAGCATTACAACGATATATTCAACATACAGTATATTGACCAGAATGAAAGACAGGGGCTTGGGCACTCAATATATTTGTCCAGGGAAGCAGTGGGTGATTCTGATATCATGATCGCACTGGGGGATATGATATTCAAAGCCGGATACCTGGATTTCTATAAGCAGCATAAGTATAACGGGCATTGTTCGGGTTCTATTGGTGTAAGGGAAGTTGACGAACCGGAAAAATACGGTATTGTCGAACTGGAAGCTAAATCATCGTGCATTAAACACCTGGAGGAAAAACCCTTACGTCCGGCATCGAACCTGGGTATTGCAGGTGTGTACTTTATCCAGGATACCCCGATGTTGTTTGATGTACTGGACTGGATGCTTGACAATAACATCAGGACGCGGGGAGAGTACCAGTTGACAGATGCATTGCAGGAGATGATCAAGCGCGGTAGCAGGCTCAAGACCTTTACTGTATCCAGCTGGTACGATTGCGGCCATGCCGGGTCCCTGCTTGAGACGAACCGGGTGCTGCTGGACGAGAAAGAAAATTCCAATGGCACCTATGATATCGTTGATTCGGTTATTATACATCCGGTGGCTATCGGGAATAATGTCAGGGTAGTGAATTCGGTTGTGGGGCCGTATGCTTCTATTGCAAGTGATACGATCATTAAGAATTCCATTATATCAAACAGTGTCATCGGGTCCAGAACGCATATCTCAAAGGTAAACCTGCAATCGTCTATTATTGGTGATGATACCAACCTTGTGGGGAAACATAATTCACTTAATATTGGTGATTCGTCTTCAATTGAGTTTTAGAGTATGAATTGTTAAAATTAGTCTGTTTTTTCCCATTTTCACCCATTTTAATAATTTATTTATATATTCATCACAATTACAGTGTTATATTAATAAAGTATCGTACAAGTGATATCTACAGTTTTCAACCGAAGGTGAACCAACCATAAAAGACACATTTCGTAAATTAGGCATTTTTATCGAAAACAATACCATACCAATTGTCCTGTTAGCAATACTACTCATAGTGATTTCAATACACGGCGCACAGAACATCGAAATGGAATCGGGCACAGAAACCTATGTAGAAAAAACTTCAAAATTGTATCAGGACTATGACCACCTATACTTAAGAATTTTTGCAACCGAATCAATAGCAGTACTTGTCGAGGGCGGGGACGTAACAAATCCTGAGTTGCTAAAAGCTGTTGACAGGCTTCAACAGCAAGCAAAGACCATACCAGGGGTAGTAGGGACTGCCAGTGCTGCATCGGTTATCAAGGATACCAACTACCAGATGACAGGCCGGCATATAATACCTGACAGCCAGGATGAGATACAATCCATCATAGCAAACCGGTCATCCGATATCGGCATGCTCCTCCCTGATGACACCCATGCTATAATATGGGTGGAGATGGCAGGGGACTCCACCGATAACGAAAGGATCGAGATACTGCGCGAGACCGAAATAGCAGTTGGACAATCGGGTTTTCCGCCTGCATATGGTGTCATTGTGACAGGAGACCCGGCGTTCTCGATTGCAATGAACAATGAGATGACTTCAAGCATGGTTCCTTTGCTAATGATATCGGTATTGCTCATGATAGTAGTGCTGTACCTGGCGTTTCGGCATGTCCGCTGGAAACTCCTGCCCCTCCCCATAGTAATTCTTGGTATCATCTACACCTTTGGTGCAATGGGATATATGAAAATCCCCCTTAGCATGGTCTCAATGTCAGCATTTCCGATCTTGATAGGGCTTGGCATAGATTACGCAATCCAGTTCCATAACCGTATAGAGGAAGAACTGGAACGGGACGGGGGTGAAGCACAGGCTGTTATCGAGACAATCAAACACACCGGCCCGGCAGTGCTTATCGCGGTGACGATTACCGGACTTGGCTTCTTTTCACTTTTTACCTCATCAGTCCCCATGATCCAGGATTTCGGGAAACTGCTGCTAACCGGTATAATCATGTGCTTTTTATCCTCACTGTTCGTGGGTGTGACTGTAATATACGGACTTGATATCCTCATAAAAAAGAAAAATAACAAAAATGGCCACATTAATCATAATAAGCACAATAAACTCAACAGTAACTCTCCTAAATTAAAACACCCATCACCAATTGCAGGCTCTGGTCCGAAGGATAGCAAGATCGAACAATTCCTGAAAAGGACTACTGCCATTTCAATAAAACATCCCATCCTTGTCCTGGGGATTGCAGGGCTGATGTGTTTTTCCGGCCTGTATGTAGACTCATTCGTCCCCATCCAGACTGATGTTCAAACCTTTGTGCCCCAGGATATGCCTGCGCTTATCGATTTAACACATCTGGGTGACATTATAGGTGGGACCGATGCCTTGAACATTATAATAAAAGTGGATGATTCGGCTGACCCCGAAGTACTCAGGTGGATGGATGAATTCAGTGAACATGAGGTTGAAAGAAGGTCGCACATATACGATGCATCTAGCATTGTACCCATTATTAAATCAATGAACGGCGGTACCATACCTGATAACAGCGCCGATATAGAACGATTGTACAGCCAAGTACCGCAGATGCAAAAGGACCGCTACGTTAACGGCAAGAATATGCTGCTGCTGAACTTTGGCATAGGAAATGCCGTAACTGATATAGGCTTAAAGGGTGTCAGGGAATTAACAGGTGTTGTACAGGAGGATATTGCATGGATGTCCCCTCCGCCCGGAGTGGAAGTGACAATAACCGGGAATTCAGTTGTGTTTACCGCAGTGATATGGTCACTCACTTCAGGCCGGGTGGCAATGACACTTACCGGGCTTATACTGGTGTTTACAGGCTTACTTGTGATATACCGGGACTGGCTTAAGGCAATTACCCCTGTTGTCACCATGTTCATGGTGATTGGATGGGCGGGCGGCATCATGTATTTAACAGGTCTGGACTATACACCCATGACCGCCACCCTGGGAGCCCTGATCCTGGGTGTGGGTTCGGAATATGCCATACTGATGATGGAGAGGTATTATGAAGAAAAGGATAAGGGTGCAAACCCGGCGCAGGCTATGTGTACTGCAAGTGCCAAGATCGGAAAGGCCATATTCGCATCGGGCCTGACCACCCTCGCTGGCTTTTCCGCACTTATTGCCTCGCCATTTTCCATGAACAGCAACTTTGGTCTTATGACAGTGATGGATGTGGCACTGGCACTACTTGCGACCTTTATAGTATTTCCTGCCGTTATCGTGAAGCTGGATGAGTGGCGGGAGAGGAAAAAAGCAGTCCATGCTAATAATACCAGACATAGGGATAGATTTATATTCAATTCACCGGATGTGGATGCTCAATGAACGAAGAACGTGATCGTGCAGGTATGAAGAGAACATTATCATTTTCAATATTTACGGCAGCATTTATGGCAGTACTTGTGCTGTCTGCGCTTGCTGGCTACATGTTGCCAGTTGCTGCAGATGATAATGGCGATAATGGTGATGATTTTTCAGACCTGTTACTCCCCAATTATGTCTTTTCTACGAACTATTATAACAGCTTTGGCACTCCTGATATGTATGCCTCGTTACTGGGCGACCCTGAATTTGAGCGGGGTGAAACTGTGCAACTTAAAGTAAATATTGTAAACAAAGGCGCCATCTACGGCTTTAAATATGACACAAGCGTAGGAACAGACAAAGATGACTATTTGCTTTCCATGAAAGAACTGGAATATGAAATGCGCCGCACCACAGCAGTGGGAATTAAAGTAGAAATGATATCCGGGACACCATATATTGAAGTAAAACCGGATACCAGTATCCGGACAATGGAATCCCTTTTTCCAGGGAAAATACCAGAGCATCCGCTGACATTTACTATTACCATATCAAATAAGGCACCAGCAGGTGTTTATTACCTTCAGCTTCCCGTATCATACCAGTACCAGAGTCAGGTACGTATAACCACAAACAACGTGGTGCGTCTTGGTCTTACTGGTATGGACCACATTACCCATTACAATAGTGCCAACAAGACCTTGCTCATCCCCGTCTATGTAAAGGCATCTCCGAAATTCGAAGTGACTGGAATTTCAGGTAACCTTGTGGTCGGTGAGACACAGACTATTGATGTTACATACAAGAATACAGGCGAACTCACAGCAGAGGATGCCACTGTCAGGATGGTTGTGATGCGCCCGCTAAGTATCGGGCAGTCGGTTGTGCGGTTGGGTACCATGGCGCCTGGTGAGAGCCGGACTGCAAGATTTAACATTCTTGCAGATTCCGATGCCGTAATTAAAACCTACGGTATTGATAGTGAAATAAAGTATTATGATGAACAGGGAGAAATTACAATATCAGACAACCTTGAAGTAAGTGTACCCCTTGAAATAGCAGAAAGGAAGATAGGGGCTTTCGAGCTGGCTTTTGCAGGAGTGATAATCTTACTGATCTTCATTATCGTGAATGTTTTACGAAATCTTAAAAAATATGAATAAATAGAGGAATTAGAGGAACAGGCATGAATTACAAAAAAGATGTTCAGATGATCTTATTCGCCGCTATATCACTACTGATCTTAACTGTGCCTGCACAGGCGGTGTTCCCGGAATATTTCGATGTGGGTGATAATTACTATACAGTATACGGTGGACCTAATATCAGTGCATCCCTGCTTGGGGACGGAGAATTTTACAGAGGGGACACTGTAACTGTGAATATCAATCTTATGAACCGGGGGCTGATCACAGGCTTCAAGTCTGAAAACAGTGTAGATACTGATGATGATCTTGAAGTAAAACTACAGAAGACCGAGATGAACTACGAAGCGCAAAAGACCACAGCCATAGGGATTATGGCCACTCTCGTATCCCTTGACCCTGCAGTTAAAGTAAAGACCGGATATCAGGAGGCAGGTTCACTGGTATCAGGCCAGCAAACTGAAGATCCGGTCCAATTCACCATAGAGATTGCCAAGAATGCTCAGGCAGGTGTGCATCCGCTTTTGTTGAACCTGTTATACGGATACCAGGAAAATGTCCAGATCAGCGGGGAGAATGAGACCGAAAAGGGTGATGTGACGGATCTTGAAGTGGGGCTGTGGTACGAGATCAAGAGCCAGAATTTGACCATAGC
>SWBX01006651.1_pt1 | contig 25860 bp, 25 predicted proteins | sample 4693051 | NCBI WGS metagenome assembly SWBX01 (sample SAMN10267272, study PRJNA491770) | bioreactor metagenome | isolation source: DHS bioreactor inoculated with marine | place: Japan: Omine Ridge, Nankai Trough | reverse complement strand
AGGTCAGGCAGGTATGTGAAAAGTACGATCCCGCATGAGAAGACCTCAGATATTGCCTTTGATGCTACTTTCAGGGCGGCAGCCCCCCACCAGCTCAAGAGGGAAAAGGACGGGGTGGCCATTGCCATCCGCCGTCCTGATATCAGGGAAAAGGTGCGCGAAAAGAAGATCGGTAATACGATCCTGTTTGTTGTGGACGCCAGCGGTTCGATGGGCGCACAGCAGCGCATGTCTGCCGCTAAGGGTGCGATCCTGTCCCTGCTCATCGATGCTTACCAGAAACGGGATAGGGTAGGACTTATAGCGTTTAAGGGCGACAGCGCCGAACTAATACTTCCGCCCACATCCAGTGTTGAACTTGCCAGGAAATACCTGCAGAACCTGCCAACAGGCGGCAAGACCCCACTGCCCCACGGGCTCATGAAAGGATATGAGGTTATTCAAAAAGAACTTAGGCGTGACCCTGATGTATACCCGTTCTTCATCCTGATCTCGGACGGCAGGGCAAACGTATGCCTGCATGGAGAATCAGCCCTGGAAGAGACATTAGAGATCGCATCCCATATTAAAGCAGAAGGGATACACTCTACTGTGATAGATACAGAGGCGGGAGCAATCAGATTCGGGTTTGCACGGCAGATCTCGGATGCGTTGGGAGCCAGGCATCTGAAACTTGAGGATCTGAGGTCTGACTCGATAGTGAATGCTGTGAAATTTTCTACGGGTATGTAGATTTTTATTATATTTGTGTGTGGGCACTTAAAACTTTCTAAAAATCTTTATGGTCGAATTGTAAATTTTAGACAATCACCGGATAGATAAACAGCGAAAAGATATGAACATTATATAGGCGCTTGTATTTGATATTTACAAGATGGTAATATGATCTGTACTATTTCTCTGCGAGTTTTTCAAGGATTTTCTCAAGGTGCTGATTGTGTCCGTCTTGCTTTATTACAAATGCTTCAAGCGTTGTATTTATATTAGTAAGAGATTCTTTCATTTCCCCTGTATCTATTTTTATTCCATCAAGGAAATCTATACCAATATCGAATTTTTTACTAAATTCGTAATAATCATCGGTTGCTACCCTGCTGAATACAGACGGTAAATAAAGTTCTTCGTGGACTTCCTTTTTCTCAATACTATCAATATCCGATCTGGCAAATTCGTTAAGGGTATTTATGAAGGTATCTATCGACTTCTGAAGACCTTCACATGCGATCTTAACGCTACCATCAACATCATTAAAAACATAACCTTTTATATCTAACTTTCTTGCAGTACCTTCAATAATTCCACGATAACCAATATGCTGGACTTTTCCTCTTAACAAGATATTATATCTTTTTATCTGAGTTTGCATTGTCAAATCATACATCCTTAACAATATTAACTTTGCGCTTATCCAAACAGTAAATTCTCAAGCTGAACTGGATCCGTTCATCAGATAAGGGAATCCCCAATAAATAATTTACCGAAAAGTGGGTTTTATAGTGACATCCCACTTTGGTAAATTTTCCAATCTTTCTATTCTCTCTTCGCAGATTTTCATCGCTTCTTTTGTTAATTTAACCCCTTTCGGGTAAACTTTATCGACAAGATGAACGGCGGGGTGCACACCATTCCATGTCATGGTTTCAGCCCATCCGATGACTTTATGAGTGGAAGACAGGAGCGTGCCATTCCAATGCACCTCTAAAACCCCCCAACATCGTTCAATCGGGTTATATTTACTGTGGTAAGGTGGATAATAAATCAGCCGGATTTTTCCACTATGATAAGCAATGGTTACTCATTTCCCCTCATCATTTTTGTATATTTTATGGCTGCCTGATTGCCTTGAGAAACGAAAACCCAACTTTTCAACTATTTTTATCATCTCATTTGCAGTTACCCTTGGTAACTTTTCACTCATGCGGTTACCTCGAGGGCAACAAAGCTGAAAGAGTTTATCTTTTCAATAGTTTCGCCGCTTTCGAGGATATCTTCTATATGCAGATGGATAGCATCTTTAATATTTTCAAGAGTTTCTTCGTAGGTATCCCCCTGCGAGTAGCAGCCCTGCAAAGCCGGGCACATTGCAAAATAGCCGTGTTCGTCCTTTTCTATTACTACGGGAAGGGTATATTTTTCCATTTCTAATATCTCCTTAGGAGTTTATTAGTCTGGCAGGCATTTAAAAATTACATTTTGCATCATCTGCGTATATACCTCATCTTTTACCCCCACCCTCAAAGGAACAGTATCCCCTCAGGCAGTTCCCCAACAATCTCCCTGAAAGCCTCAGGCCAACCATCAGCATCCAGCCCCTTTTGAGCATAAAAAGCACTCGCCCAGCACTCAAGCCCGATCCCACTGCACCCCTACCACAACCCCACACCTATCCCAGCAGCCACTTCCACAGCGGCACAAACATTATCCTGTTGCCCCTGAAATCCTCTTCACCCTCATAATCCCAGGTGATGACCAGCAGATCAGTACATTCCAGTTCCTTTGATGCCTTAACCAGGGATTTTAACTCCCGCTCTATTGTATTGATATTTTCAAGGTCATAGCATACCTGTATCAACTGCATAACCTCAGGTCCACGGCCCAGGACAAAATCCACCTCAAGTCCTGATGTGTCTTTCCAGTAATATATCTCAAGTATCGGGTCAAAGTAGTGCTTTTTTCTCAACAGCTCGATCGCAACAATATTTTCAATTCTTCGTCCCCTGTCTTTAACGCCGTGCAGTATCACAAATCCCAGGTCAACCAGGTATATTTTTGGTATACTCCCCTCTACTTCCCGGACGCCTTTTCCGTATTTCCTGATAAGGAATATGAAATTTATATCTTCAAGATAAGAGAAATATTCATAGACTTTTACCGGGCTCAGTGATACCTTTGCCGAAAGCAGGTAATTCCGCAATTTCCTGACAGACAGTTCCCTTGCAAAGTTTCTTACAAGGGATTTTATCATAAATTTCAGGGCAGATATCTTTTCGATACCATATCTCTCTACCAGGTCCCGGTAGATCATGAGGTCGATATATTCTTTCAGTGTCCGAATCCTGACCATCCTGTCATATTCCAGCAGTTCCGGAAAGCCGCCGTATTCAAGGTATTCATCGAGATGTCTTTTCAGCACTCCCCTTTCAGATTCTATTAACGGGAACTCGGGTATGAAATCTTTTGCGACAAGGAATTCCCTGAAAGAAAGCGGGAACAGGTTATACGATAATGTCCGTCCCCTCAGGCTGGTGGCTATTTCCTTTGATAGGAGTTTTGAGGATGAGCCTGTCAGGAATATTCGAACATTCTTCTTTTCGGTGAGCCTTCTGACGAACCGCTCCCAGCCGTCTATCTCCTGGATTTCATCAAGGAAAAGGTAAAGGATGTCAGCACCCGGATTTATTTTGTAGTACAGCTCGATGATGGTTGAGAGGTCGCTTGTTGTCAGTTCGCTGAGCCGTTCATCTTCAAAGTTTATGTAGAATATTCGTTTTTTATCCAAGCCTTCATCCAGCAATTGCTGGATTATCTGGAACAGGTAGTATGTTTTTCCAGTGCGTCTCAGGCCGATGAGTGTTATTACTTTGTCGGTGTCTGCCGGGATGGATAGTTCTCTTTTGAATAGTGGGGGGATGGGGTATTTGTGGAATTCTGTGATGACTTCTTCCAGGTGGTTCATGATATGTTATATTGGACTATAACATATTTAGGTTTTTTGTTATAGTCTGCTATTACATTACTAAAGCTTTTGTTGGAACACTTCAGGCTACTTATCCGGATCCTGTCCCTTCTTCGCATAGAACGCACACGCCCAGCGCTCAAGCCCAATCCCGCTGCACCCCGACCACAACTTCTGGTTTATCTGGCTCTTCACATTAAAGCCCCTTGATAAGCAATTCAGCCGCTTCCACACATACTCCGCCCTCATTCATTAGGTCAATTATCAACTGGGGCATCGAAACGATCTTCAGGCCATCCTTTTCAAAGGAATTATAAAAAACATGCTCATCTGAGAGTATTAGCCGCACATTTCCTTTGCCTACAAGTCCTTTTTCCGAGAGCATATCGTGCCACTGCTCCCAGTCACTTTCTTTTATATAAAGATCGACCCTGCTTGGGAACAGGTAATTCTGGACCAGATTTTCTGCCTGGTATGTGGTCAATGCATAGGATAGGTGGGACTGCTTGAGGAACTCCAATGGGTCTTTGAGCATGTATTCCCTGTGTTTATGCTTGATACGAACCGACTGCCAGTAATGCAGCAGGGCAGGGCAGTCTAAGACTTTGGTACCCTTTACCAGTTTAATTTCGGCAAGTTTCAGGAAAAATTCCCGCACCCATGGGTAAGAGCAGTCAGCCTGTCTGGCAATTTTGTATTTGCTGATATCCCCAGACGGATTGTTTGCAAGTATCCTGAGTATCCTATCTCTTATTTTTCCGCGCATATTTATGGTGGTAATATGAGGTGTTTATGTACGTTACCTATATAGGTAATTTGTATGATTTATATAGGTTACCTTCACAATTGTGAAATGAATGAGGTGAGCTTTAAGGAAATACTAAACATAACTAAGAATTTCAAAATAGATGAATAAATTGAAAACTTACTTAAATAATTGAGATAAACAAGTAAATGAATAATATGGATGGATCTATAAATCAATTTCCTGAACAGGAGGCAAGAGACAATATTGATAAACAGCTCAATGCCGCTGGATGGGCAGTTCAGGATAAAGATAAAATAGACTGGAATGAAAGTATCGGTATAGCCATCCGTGGATATCAAACTGATGTTGGACCTACTGATTATGTATTATTTGTTGAAAGAAGACCTGTTGGAATAATAGAAGCAAAAAAAGAAGACGAGGGATGTAGAATTACATCTCATGAACCCCAAGCGGAATTTTATGCAAAAAGTAAGCTTAAATACCTTGACAATGACCCGCTTCCGTTTGTTTATGAAAGTACAGGAACTATAACTCGATTTACTGATTACAGAGATCCAAAACCGCGTTCAAGGACTGTATTTACTTTTCATAGACCTGAAACTTTCAAAGCATGGCTGAAGGAGGGTACTTCATTAAGGGCAAGAGTGTTGGATATTCCAGAACTTCCTGAATCTGTTTTAAGAAACTGCCAGATAAATGCAATCAAAAATCTTGAAATATCCTTCAAGGAAAACAAGCCGCGATCTTTGATACAGATGGCTACAGGTTCCGGTAAAACCTACACAGCGATTACATCTATCTACCGTTCACTAAAGTTTGCTGATGCAAAACGGATATTATTTCTGGTTGATACTAAAAACCTCGGAGAACAGGCAGAACAGGAATTTATGGCATATCAGCCATCTGACGATAACCGTAAATTTACTGAACTATATAACGTTCAGCGGTTGCGCTCAAACTATATTTCACCAGACAGCCAGGTATGTATCAGTACTATTCAGAGGCTTTATTCTATACTAAAAGATGAAGAACTGGATGAAGGGGCAGAAGAGACTAATCCCAATGAGATAAAGTGGGAACATAAAAAGCCAATGCCGGTTGTTTATGATGAAAAAATACCAATAGAATACTTCGATTTTATTGTAATAGATGAGTGTCACCGTTCAATATACAATTTGTGGAGTCAGGTACTTGATTATTTTGATGCTTTTTTGGTTGGGCTAACCGCTACACCTGATAAAAGGACATTCGGTTTTTTCAAGGAAAATGTGGTCAGTGAATATTCTCATGAGGATGCTGTGTTTGATAATGTGAATGTTGGATATGATGTTTACATAATTGAGACTGAAATTTCACAAAATGGAGCAACTATAAGCGCTAATGAATTTGTTGATATGCGTGAAAGGCTAAGCAGAAGGAAACGGTGGGAACAGCTGGATGAGGATGTATCTTATTCCGAAAAGGACCTGGATAAAAATATTGTAAATCCCAGTCAGATCAGGAATGTTCTCCGTGCTTTTAAAACTAAATTGCCTGAGATTTTTCCGGGCAGGACAGAAGTTCCAAAGACTCTAATTTTTGCTAAAACCGACAGCCATGCAGATGATATTATTCAGATAGTCAGGGAAGAGTTCAATGAGGGTAATGATTTTTGTAAGAAAATCACTTATAAAACTGAAGAAGACCCTAAATCAATTCTCAATCAATTCAGAAATGATTTTTATCCGAGAATTGCGGTTACTGTGGCTATGGTTTCTGTGGGCATTGATGTTAAACCTCTGGAGTGTTTACTTTTCATGCGTGATGTGAAAAGCAAAAACTATTTTGAGCAGATGAAAGGGCGAGGTACCCGTATATTAGGGCACGATGATTTGAAAAAGGTTACTCCTTCAGCTTTATCTGCAAAAACACATTTCGTTGTTGTGGATGCCGTGGGAGTTACAAAAACACTGAAAACAGATAGTCGCGCACTGGAGCGAAAACATGCTGTTCCAATGAAGGAGCTATTGAATGCTGTAACTATGGGAGCCAAGGATGAAGACTTGTTCACTTCGCTTTCAAACCGCCTTATCAGACTGGAAAAACAACTTACTGACAAGGAAAAGGAAACGTTTAAAGAAAAGGCAGATGGCAAGACGATTAATAAAACTGCCAGAGACCTGCTGAATGCGTATAACCCGGATAAGATCGAAAAGGAAGCTGAGGAACTGAAAAAGGTAAATCCTGGGATTACAGAAACCCAAGCTTATGAGATGGCACAGGAAAACTTAATCAAAACAGCAAGTTCACCATTTAGCGGTGAACTCAATGGTTATATTGAAAATGTCCGCAGGGCTCATGAACAGATCATTGATAATCTGAATATTGATAATGTTACAAAGGCGGAATGGGAGAAGGATTCCGCAGAGAAAGCCAGAGAGATCATTAATGATTTTTCAAAATACATGGAAGAGCACAGGGATGAGATCGTGGCTCTTACTATTTTTTACGACCAGCCATATAGACTCAGGGAATTAACTTTCAAGATGGTTAGTAGCATTCTTGAAAATTTAAAAATGGATAAACCTTTAATTGCACCGTTGCATGTATGGCATGCATACGAGCAACTTGAAGAAGTGAATGGTAAAAACCCGAAGAATGAATTAATAGCCCTTGTTTCCCTTTTGCGCAGAGTAACAGGCATTGATGATAAATTGACAGCCTACGATAAAACCGTGGACAGGAATTTCCAGAAATGGGTTTTTGATAAACAATCCGGACCATTAAAGTTCAATGAAGAGCAGATGAATTGGTTGAGAATGATGAAAGAACATATTACTACAAGTTTTCACATTGAAGTAGACGATCTGGACTTAACGCCATTTGATGCACATGGAGGGCGCGGTATGATGTATAAACTCTTTGGGAGTGAAATGAATACTGTGATTAGTGAAATGAATGTGGCGCTGGCAGCATGAAAACGAAAATTGACCAGATTATCATGAAGCTTCGGGAAAATAAGCCTGTTCTTGAAGAAAAATATAACGTCAAAACGCTCGGAGTTTTTGGTTCATACGTCAGGGGAGAGCAAAAAGAGGGTAGTGACCTAGATATTCTTGTGGAATTCCAGGAACCAGTAGGTCTTTTCAAATTTATGGAACTTGAAGAATTCCTGGGCAAAAATACGGGAGTTAAAGTTGATCTTGTTTCCAAGAAGGCGTTAAAACCAAGAATTGGCAAGTATATCCTTGATGAGGTAATTAACGTATGAAGAAACGGGATTATGGAGATTTTGTTCAGGACATACTTGATTCTATAAACGATGTCGTAAATTTTATTGATGGAATGGAGTTTGAAGATTTTATAAATGATAAAAAGACTATTTACAGCGTGGTTCGAGCCATCGAAATAATCGGGGAAGCTGCCAAGAATGTTCCAGAACTAATAAGAATGAAATATCCGGATGTCCCATGGAAACAGATGGCAGGGATGAGGGACAAGCTTATTCATGAATATTTCGGGGTTGATTTGGAAATTCTATGGAAAACTGCAAAGGACGATGTACCTCAATTGGAAACTCCAATTTCAAAAGTCTTTGAAGATATGGGGCAAAGTGAATGACCCTCTTGATTATGAAAAATTATGCAAAACTCCCAACAACAAAATAGAACATGAATGATGCAGGGGGCGATGGCAGCATGATACAGAAAACTAATGTGGACGATGTTGAAAGTATAATGAAGAAACTCAAAGAGAGTATGGCAATCCTTAGAGATAAATACAATGTTAATAATCTGGAAATATTTGGTTCTTATGCTCGGGGCGAACAGAAAAACAGAAGCGATTTAGATATTTTAGTTGAGTTCACTGAAACTATTGATTTATTCAAGTATATAGAACTTGAGAATTATATTGGTGAAATACTTGGCGTTAAAGTTGATCTTGTGATGAAAGATACACTGAAACCACGCATAAAAGATAGAATATTGAATGAGGCGATACCAGTATGAATGGCAAAGCGGAGATTTCATATTTCAGAGGTCGCAATCCGTATGGCGTATCTGCGTTTATTCGCGTTCATCTGCGGTTAATATTTGATAAATAGGTGCATATCAACATATTGTCAGATGATTATCGGATGATTAAAAACCAGAGGAGATTGAGTATATCTTACATCGTAAACAGAAACGAATGAAGGGCTGGCATGATTAACGAGGGCACGATGTATGATGTATCAACTATTTGGGAATGAAATGAATACGATAATTAGTGAGATGAATGCAGCAGTGGCGGCGGCGTAATGTATACTTTAGAGATCCAAAATCATTGGAAATTGATTCCTCTTAATGATTTAGGTGAAGGTAAAAATGCTATTGTCGATGGGCCATTTGGTTCTAATCTTAAAATATCGGATTATATCGATGATAGATTGAATGGTGTGCCTGTATTAACAACTAAAAATCTGGAAGGTGATTATTCAGATAAAAATGTCAGATTTATTTCAAAAGAAAAGTTTGAGGGACTCAAAAGAAGTGAGGTGAAAAGCGGAGATATTATTATTGCCAAAATTGGTTCCATTGGAAAAACAGGTGTTTATCCTAAAAATCTTAGAAGTGCTATAATACCTGCTAACCTTTTGAAATTCACTGTAACTAAAAAAGTTGTTTTCAATTACGTTTTCAACTATTTGAATTTTCAAGGGTTTCAAGATAATATTAAAAAAATATCTTCAGCAACTGCTCAACCAGCTTTTAATGTTACAAAATTTAGAAAATTGTGTATCCCTTTACCCCCCTTCATCGAACAAAGAGCCATAGTCTCCAAAATCGAACAACTTTTCAGCGATCTGAACAACGGCATTGAAAACTTCAAAAAAGCGCAGGAGCAACTTAAAATATACCGTCAGGTTGTTTTGAAAAACGCCTGCGAGGGCAAACTCGTGCCCACTGAGGCTGAACTTGCGCGCAGCGAGGGGCGCGACTACGAGCCTGCGGATGTGCTGCTGGCGCGCATACTGGAGGAGCGGCGCGAGAAGTGGAATGGCAAAGGTAAGTATAAAGAGCCTGCAGCGCCGGATACGAGTGAATTGTCAGAGCTGCCGGAGGGGTGGGGATGGGCTACTTTCGACCAAGTTAGTGACCGAGTGACTGTGGGTCATGTTGGTTCAATGAAAGATGAATATATTGAAAACGGTGTTCCATTCCTTCGCTCACAAAATGTGCGAGAGAATAATTTTGATTCAAAAGGTTTGAAATTTATTTCTCGAGAATTTCACAAGAAATTGAAAAAATCTAGTCTCCAGCCGGGTGATTTAGTTGTCGTAAGGTCTGGGGATGTTGGTGTTTCTTGTGTAATACCGGAAAACCTCAAAGAGGCTAATTGCTCCGATTTAATTATTGTCAAACAACCATATGGAATTTTTTCACAATACGGAGCATTTTATATGAACTCGATAGCTCAGTCACGTATAAATGCTAAAAAAGTTGGGGTCGCCCTAATCCATTTTAATACCAAATCTATGGCAGAAATGCCAATTTCACTCCCTCCCATCGGCGAACAGAACCGCATTGTTAGTGAAATTGAAACCCGTCTCTCAATCTGCGACAAAATGGAAGAAACCATAGCAGAATCCCTGCAAAAAGCAGAATCCCTGCGCCAGAGTATTTTGAAAAAAGCCTTTGAAGGTAAATTGCTTAACGAAAAGGAACTGGAAGAAGCTCGAAACGCCCCTGACTGGGAGCCTGCCGAGAAACTGCTTGAGAGGATTAAAGCAGAAAAAACAAACATAATAACAAAGAAAAAGGGTAAAAAATGAGCAATACAGGAACCATAATATCAAAAGTTTGGAGTTTTGCAGACGTACTCCGGGATGATGGGGTCGGCTACGGCGACTACCTTGAACAATTTACATATCTGCTTTTCCTGAAAATGGCAGATGAATATTCGAAACCCCCTTACGATCGAAAACTGCCGATTCCAGAAAAATATAACTGGGATAATCTGGTCTCGAAAAAAGGCGCTGAACTGGAATCCCATTATACAGAACTTCTCCGTGAATTAAGTCAAGCCAGGGGCATCCTTGGACAGATATTTACAAAATCACAGAACAAGATACAGGACCCTGCCAAGCTCTATCGCATCATAGGCATGATCGATAAAGAAAACTGGAGTTTAATGGGTACTGATCTTAAAGGCAAGATCTATGAAGGTCTGCTTGAAAAAAATGCAGAGGATGTAAAAAGTGGGGCAGGGCAGTATTTTACTCCCCGTGTGCTCATCATGGCAATGGTTGAGTGCATCCATCCTGAACCTGAAAAAACGATCTGCGATCCTGCATGTGGAACAGGCGGGTTCTTCCTTGCATCTTATGATTTTATCAGCAATCCGGAAAATTACAATTTGAATCAAGAGCAAAAGCAGTTTCTCAAAGACAAAACATTTTCAGGAAACGAGATTGTCGCAAGCACAAAAAGAATGTGCCTCATGAATATGTTTCTTCATAATATCGGCGAGATTGACGGTGAATCTTACATATCATCTGTGGATTCACTCATATCCGACCCGGGCGACCGTTATGATTACGTGCTGACCAATCCTCCTTTTGGTAAAAAAAGCAGTATGACCATTACCAATGAAGAAGGAAAACAGGAAAAAGAAGACCTTGTTTACAATCGTCAGGATTTCTGGGCAACCACTTCCAACAAGCAGTTGAACTTTTTACAACACATCCGAACTTTACTAAAATCCGACGGACACGCGGCGGTTGTTCTCCCTGATAATGTACTCTTTGAAGGGGGTGCCGGAGAATTAGTCCGCAAAAATTTGCTTAAAACGACAGATTTGCACACAATTTTAAGACTTCCAACAGGAGTTTTTTACAAACAGGGAGTAAAAGCAAATGTGTTGTTCTTTGACACTAAACCGGCAAGCAAAGACCCATGGACAAAAGAGATATGGATATATGATTTCCGTACCAATGTTCATTTTACGCTGAAAAAGAATCCAATGAAATTTGAGGATCTACAGGATTTTATCAGTTGTTACAATCCTGAAAACAGACATGAGAGAAAAGAAACATGGTCCGGGGAAAATCCAAACGGGCGATGGAGAAAATACTCTTACGATGATATAGTCTCGCGGGATAAAACAAGTCTTGATATTTTCTGGGTAAAAGATGAAAGTCTGGCTGATCTGGATAACTTGCCTGACCCGGATATACTGGCAAATGAGATAATTGAAAATGTGGAAGCCGGACTTGAAAGTTTCAGGGAAATCGTTGAAACGATAAACGGTGAATAATGCAATTAGTGGCAGTCACGATATACTCCATACAATATACCGCAACTGCATATAGCAATACCACCCCCCACCATCATCAAAGGAACCTGATCCCCTCAGGCAATTCCCCAACAATCTCCCTGAACGCCGCAGGCCACCCAGCAGGATCCAGCCCCTTCTGAGCATAAAAAGCACTCGCCCATCTCTCAAGCCCGATCCCGCTGCACCCAGACCACAACTCCTTATTGCTCTGGCTCTTCACATTAAACCCTTTAGGATACTTATCCCCGTTCACGCTCATGTTCTGGAACTCAAGCCACTCACCATCCTCACCCCGGTACGGCATCACAGCCTCATAATCAATAGTACCCACCCGGGTCTCAGCCGCCAGCCCGGCCAGCCCCTCCTGCGCCATAAACCATGGCGTCACCCATGCCGTCCTCCACTCCAGGTCCAGTATGTCATTGAAAATATGCATATACCTCTTTTGCATATCCTCTGAATGCGCCACAACCTGCTCAGGCGTACCCATGAACACCAGTTCAATTCTGTGGAACTCATCCACCCGCTCCATACCGTGGAGACCGCCGCTCTCATAACGGTGTGACGTGCCGCTGCGGTCGAACACGTACAGGGGCAGCCCGTCATCAGGCATAGTCTCGCCCTGCAAAAACGGCCAGAACGGCGGACACTGGGCATAACACAGCCCGCCAATAGGTTTGTCTATCTTCTCCGCTATCATGTCAAGCGGCACCTCAAGAGTCACCTTGTAGTGGTCTGCCACCTCTTCCCAGAACTCAGGGTCACGGGTCTTGGGCGGGCACACATAGTATATCTCAGGATACACACCCTTGGCATGACCCGAACGCTGCCACACATCCCAGGTAACCAGCTTTGGGAATATCATCTCCCTGTATCCAAGGGGCTTGACTATCTCCTCCATAACAATACGCTCAAAAGCCCGAAACACTGCCACACTCTGCGGAGCGTGTATCCACTGCCCCCGGCTGGCACCCCGCTTGATCCAGCCCCGCTTCATCAGTTCCTCTGTCGGGTCCCTGTCAAATACATGCTCCTTCTTCCCGCTTTCCCACATCAGGTTCCAGTGCTCGCCCTTTCCGCCATAGGACTGGGCTTTTACCTTATCCTCAACAAGCGATATAATACGATCAGGCACCCTATTCTCTATCTCGGATTGCCCCAACTCCAGCGACAGGGTGATGGCACCGTTCGCATATTCCATACTGTCCACATAAGGGAGTTTGAATTCTTTCAGGGGCTGCTCTGAAGGTATTCTGACCACATATTCGGATATCTCCAGTCCCCGCACACCAATCCTGTGCCCTCTACCCAGCAGTTCGGCCAGGGGTTTGCGAAGCCGCAGTATAGCATCATGGGCCCGCACATACCTGCCTGAAGTGATCTCCAGTTTGACCCCGTCCCCATCCACGTCCATTGACGTGATACCGGCACCCATACCTTCCGGGGCACCCTTTGAAAGAATAGTGCCCTCTGCATCCTTTAACATGTCCAGTATTTCTTGCCTGGCCGGTGCCGGGTCTGCGCTGGTCTTAAACTTTCCCTTGATCCTGAACTGGAGTTCCATCAATTATCATCCTCACTATTTTCTTTATTATCTTTCCCAACTGTTTTTAGCATATCGGCAGCTATCCTTGCATTCATGAGATAATCATCCACAGTTGCAATTAAACTTCCTATCTTTCCTGACTCGAAAAACGTGGTCACCGACCCCTCCCCATATTCAGTTCTAATGCTTTCCAGGTTGTCAGGTTCCAGCGAGCGTGTGATCATAACAGCAATATCCGGTGCATTTTCGGCCTTTATTGAGATATTCCCCTTTATCTTCATGCCAGCTGCCCTCCCACGATCCTGTCCACTGCTGCCAGGAAACCTTCTTCGGAACCGACAGGTATGCCTGCTCCCGAGGCTATATTATGGCCGCCGCCCTGTCCGCCTGCCGCCTGGGCAGCTTCCCGCATGGCAACGGCAAGGTCAAGCCCCCTGTCAACCAGTTTCCTGGTGCCTCTGGCAGATACTTTAACCAGGTCATTTACTTTGTTCAATGTGATGAACGGTTTGTCAGGGCAAACATACCGAATCAACGTGCCTGCAATAATACCGGTACCCGAATTATCCTCAAGGGCCACGTACCTGATATTTCCCATCTCCCTGATCATGGCTTCGGCTTCCCTGATATTTTCCACAATGGTCTTCTGGTACTTTACTGCCAGGGCTAGAGCTTCATCCACAACGCCCGCATCCCGCAGGCACAACGATAATCCCAGGTCTGCTCTGTTCACCTTACCACAGCAGTTAAGCATCCATTCCAGGGTGTAAATATTAGGCACTACTTCCTTTTCCAGTATCAACACATCGCCCACTATTGACCTGACAATTGTTGGGTCTGCCCTGCCTGCGATCTTCAGTGCCATGGCCGAGGCTAACCTGCCCAGGTCTTCTGTCCCTATATCCTGGATAGGACCGCTTATACCAAGTTCACTGAGAAAAGCCTCGGTGGTCGCCTTATCACCTGTTGTGTCCAAGTAGGGTTCTGTCAGTGTCAGCAATACGTCTTCCACAGGGCCGTCCGGCACCTTCAGGCCAGTCTTCACTGATATCACACCTGCTTTTTTCCCCTCTTCCAGTATCTCGCTGTTGGGGCCATCCATCCTCTGTTTATCCCCTACAGCCCCGGTCAGTGCCAGACCAGCCAGATCTGTGTTGCCGCCCATACCGCGAGCCACATAATAGGCCATGCCTGATGCAGAGAGCAGGCTTGAACCATCAATACCTAACACCTGGGGATTGACATGGACACGATGGCTGTGGTCACCCACTACCTGGTGGTGGTCGATAATGATCACATCGTCTTTTACCATATCCAGAAGTTCAGGCTGGCCGCTGCCCATATCACACAATACCACAGCTCCGTCTTTCCCGTATACCTGTGCATTGACCATGTCAATCACTCCCTGGTCCAGGGAGCTTACAATGGAGGTGTGGAAAACGATATTTGCCCTTAGCAGGGCAGTGGACATTATTCCGGCAGCGCTCAGGCCGTCTGCGTCGTTATGGGATATTACCCTTACAAAATTATAGTTATGAAGTGCCTTTGCTGCTTCCCGGCCCAGAGAAAATAAGGTTTCGGTCATCCCGGAATAATGGTAAAAATAGATGAAATAGTTGATGGAATGAACCATCAACCAATCTACTGGATTACTAATCGTTCAGCAGTGTCCGGACTGTATTTCCAGTCTGCCGGCATAACACCGTTCCTGCTGTAGTACTTGCCCAGGCGTCGTACTTTTGCCTCTGTAAGGTTCAGTGCCCTTTTGTTGTGCTGATCCTTGTGGTTGTTTACCATGTGTTTCCTGAGTCTCAAAGCCTTTATGATCAGGTTTGAGATATCCTCAGGCAGGCTTGGGGCCACATCATTGTTTTCCAGTATCTTTGTGACCTTTTTACCTGTGGATAATTTGATATCCGGCACACCATAGGTGTCCCGCATGATTATGCCTATCTTACTGGTAGTTTTATCCTGATTGGCAAGTTCAACTACTTTTTTCTCTATATCTTCTGACGAAAGGGTAACCCATTGCGGGGCTTCATTTCTCAAGGGTTTTGTGGACCTTGATACACCCTTTCTCCTGGTATGCATTCTAGCCAAATATGTTCCTCCGGTTATGATAATCCTGAATATTATTATGATTCTGTTATATATTATTGTGGCAAGGCGAAGTGGTCAGATTACCACACCATAAGATAAATAAGTTGCGTAAGCAACAGGGTGGGAATAATCGATAAGGGAAAACCGGTAGCCGTAGGGTGGAGCCCCCTCTGCGCCACCTCCGAATGAATTCGGGGGCACCCCATTGCATTTTTTGCTATAATCCCAAACCCTTACGCTTATCATCGATCACTTCTATTATCATTTCTGCTGCCTTTATCGGGTCAGTCTCAACCGCAAACTTGCCACCGACAATATCCTCTGCACCTGCTGTCAGGAGCTCCACAACATTTGAACTTCCCATAATCGCCGGAGGAAGTCCAAGAAGCGTGAATATTCCTGATGCAACCGCATAAGTCCCTATGCTGACAGCCTTCTCGCTCATCCATTCGGGCGCTGCCGCTGCAACTGGAAGGTCTGAGATGTCAACACCAAGCTCGTTTGCAATAGAGGCTACAACGACGAGTATCCTGCTTATATCAACACAGGAGCCCATGTGAAGAACAGGTGGTATCACAAGCGATTTACAGAGAGATTTTAAACCTTCTCCTGCCATATCTGCCGCATCAGGGAGTAGAAGCCCTGCTTTTGCACACGCAATTGCACTGCATCCTGTTTCAACCACAAGAATATCATTCTTGATCAGCGCCTTTGTCATCTCAACATGGTTCTTATCCTGCACCACCTTGGGATTGTTACACCCGACCAGAGCAGCAATCCCCCTGATCTTCCCTTCTTTTATCGCATCGATCAACGGTGTTAAACTTCCACCAAGTGCCGCAATGATCGCTTCAGCACTAAATCCTGCCATCATATCGATTGGATCTGATGGTATCAACACCCTTCCAGGATTGCGGTTTTTAAAGTTTAAAATTGCCCGTTTTACTATTCCCTTAGCGATATCAAACCCATTCTCCTCATCGAACTCAATATGCTCGGCGCTTGGGAATTTCGCCTTCGGTGATGTTGAGATGAACAGCGTGTGATAACACTTTGCAACATCTCCAAGTGATGGCATGATACACTGCACGTCTACAACCATCGCCTCGACGGCCCCTGTTACGATCGCAAGCTCCTGGTCAAGGAAATTTCCAGCAACAGGAATACCACGTCTCATTAAAAGCTCATTTGCGGTACAGCACATCCCACAGAGATTTATACCGGTAGCTCCCTCCATCTTTGCAAGTTCCACAAGTTCCGGGTCATTTACTGCTTCTGCAAGCATCTCAGAGAGGATCGGCTCATGCCCGTGCACCACGATGTTGATCTCCTTCTCATTTAGTACCCCGAGATTCACCCTCGATGTTACAGGTTTTGGTGTTCCAAAAAGGACATCAGAAAGCTCTGTCGCAATCATGGAGCCTCCCCAGCCATCTGATAAGGATGTCCTGAGTCCATGAAGGATGAGGTTTGCATAGTCGTTATCAACCCCTATGTGGGTTCGATGCATCATCTCAACTATCTCTCGATCAACTCCCCTCGGAAAGATTCCCAGGTCTTTCCAGAGCTTCTGTCTCACCTCTGGTGCACGCTCAACGAACTGCAACCTGCCCTTTACCATCCCGAACTCGTCAAGAACTGCGAGTGCAAGCTCTTTTGCGATAACGTTTTTATCTTTACCCGCAGTCTCGATTCCAAACTCTGCTGCAAGAGCCTTTAATTTGCCTTCATCCTTGATCTCATATCCCGATGCTTTATTCTCTGCTGTGAGGAGCAAGGTGTGAGCTATATCCCTGCCGTGATCCGAGTGTGCCGCAGCACCTGCTGCGATCGCCCTTGAAAGGTTTCTTGCAACGAGCGTATCATAGCCAGCTCCACAGACTCCTTTGTTGGCTTTCGCTGCATGAGGACCTATCCTGAGATATATCGGCAGCGAAGGGTGGGTAAGCCTGCAGGGACCCATAGTGCAGTTCTTACAGCAGATTCCAAGCTCGCCAAAGTTGCATTTGTCTCCCTGCTTTTCAAAACGGTCCCAGACAAGTTCAACTTTATCCATCTTTGCTTTATCTATAAGGGGTTTTGCAGATTCATCAATCGTCTTTTCTGATGCCATAATACTTCACATCCATACCACATATACTTTAATTTTTTGTTTTTTACCAGTTGCTTCCATTAAGCCCAGTCAACAACCTCGTTTTAGAAAAACGGGGCATCTGGATAATGCTCAGGAGATATTGTACTCCAACCCAAAAAAAAGTTATGTATTGTTAAAACTTCAGGAATTTGAAATATCCTCATTTTCAAGCCTGTTTTAGAAAAAAAGATGTGTCATTCCTTTCTACGAGCATGAATCTGCCATCTGTAGCCACGTCCGTGCCACCCGTTTTGAAAAGCGTGGCATCCTTGGGGGTTGGACGTACCTTTTCTTTCAAGCATCTTTTACACTTATCTTCTCATTGTGGACACAATTTAATTCGGCTACCACTTCATTGACTAAGGTTTGTTTGAGGCACTGGCAAACGGCCTATGGCATCCTCTACCAGACTGCCCAGGTAAAGCATGCCATCATGCTCCTCAACACTTGATATCTGAACATACGACCCCGACAGATCTTGCAGATTATGAATAACACGACCATCCATATCCAACCCCAATACGAAACCGTCGTTTTTCGGGGCGTTTGCTGACTCGGGTAGACGCATGAAGATCTTTCTTATGAAAGGTTGTGGGAGTATGGAATCCATATCCTTGCGACTTTCGGGGCCTTGTATTAGCGCCAGCCAGAAAATGTCTTTGCCATTAGAAGAGATGCCATCCGGGAAACCCGGCAAGTTGTCAATAAAGATATCAGATTCACCTTTTCGTGGTCCGGTAAGCCAGTAGCGCTGCACCCGATACTTACCGGTCTCTGCAACTAGAACAAAAGATTGATCCGGGCTAACCGCAACGCCATTGGCAAAATAAAGCTTATCAAGCACCAGTCGCGTAGTCTTACTGCTTGGGTCATAGGCAAGCAAGCGGCCATTGGGCCGGTGCTCCATCAAGTCTGCCATGTGTTCTGCCCCAGTGAACTTCAACGATGCATCACTGAAGTAGATGGTTCCATCGGCAGCAATGTCAACATCATTAGTGAGCCGGAATGGGACGCCACCCTGCTCAGTGCTCAGAACGGCGATCGAACCATCCGGGGTAATTGAAAGCAAGCCTCTGTAGGCGTCGCACACCACAAGATTGCCAGAGGCATCAAAGTGAAGCCCCAATGGCACCCCCTCTGTGTCAGCAAAGACTTCGTATTGGCTGCCATCAGCCTGAAATCTCAGGATTCGACCGTCCTGCATACCGCTATAGATTCTGCCCTGACTATCTATGGCAACATCTTCTGGACCAACGCCTGCCCCCACTCCAATTCTTTCTATGGTAGCCAGACGAGTGTTGGGTTCATAAACCCCAGTTTTGGTCGGTGCCTCAGGTGGTGTCCAGGCAGCAGGGTCAATGGGAACCGGCCAAAAAAGCAGGTAAATCAGGAGCAAAACCACTATCGCTGCGAAACCAATCAATATCTTACGCCACGCCATAATATCCTCTTAACTTCCTTGAGATTACATATGTATTAAACTGTGTGAATTTTTTCACAGGTTTCCTGACGCACACCGAGCATGAGTTTATCTGTATCCACTTCAAACCTGAGGGTTATTTAAAAATTATTAGACAGGATTTACAGGATCGACAGGATACGAGGCAACATTAATATCCTGTAAATCCAGTCAAAACACCATGCTTTTTGAAAGGGATACGTTTATCATTCTGTAGCCCCATCCGTGCCACCCCAAAATGAATTCAGGGGCATACACGGTGATTGTTTTGGTTTATTTCATTCATTTGCCCCCATTTGGCACAGTCTGGAATTCCAATTATTTCCTGCGTTCAATGACCGTCTCACAGTACGGATCGCCGCCGCACATTCTCTTGTTGAAATGCTGGGTAAACCCTGGATTAAGGTTCTCAATAGCCGATTTGTTGTATGTCTGGCATGCAGTAAGTGCCACTATCTGCGGATCAAACCCCATTTCCACTGCCCTGTTGAGTGTGGGACACTGTGTTACCTTCCCCACGGTCCTGTCGTCGCCCTCTTCTGTGGTCTCGGTCTTGACCTCAGGTCCAAGGAGGATTGTCATAATGATCCCGAAGGTCTCGTAGATCTCCCTGGCATTGCCTGTTGGCAGACCAAGGGCGGATGCAAGGTTCCTGAATTCCTTCCCTGCTTCAATATAGATGGGCCGTTCTATCTCATCATACTTCTCACCAATTGCTTCCCTGAAGGCAATATCATAGGCGAATGGGATTGCACTTGCTGCCCTGGCTGCAATCTCCCACCTTTGCTCTGATGGAATATCTTCTATGTTTACCATCTTTTAAACCTCCCACTTTATGCTGTATGTTTAATGGGGCTTTGAAGCCTTAATAATATATGATTATTAATGGTGTAAGTACCTTTTGGTGCGAGAATTTTTAGTTTTGGGGAGGGGGGTAAATACAATTTCCAGATACAAAGAGTGCATTTCGGAGGACTAACACGGGAAACGATAAAAGGAATATTTTATTTGACATTTTTTAAAAGAACTACGAGAGGCAATACAGTTACAAAAAAAATGTGTGTGGTTTCCCACACACTTAGCGGTGTCAATGACGATTTATTCTGTCTAATGAGGACCTAAGGCCATCCATCACCAATTGGGACACAATCTCTATCACAATCATGATTGCGATTCTAGTTAGCTAGGACATTTACATCATCTCGACACGATTCATCACAGTTAGTCACCGTTCTGACTGTTTTGATTTTTTTGTTGATGTCTATTTAGATTTCCATCTTGAAAATCACAATCTCCATCGCAATTACCGTTAGGCCCATCTCCATCACAGCCACAATTGCAGTGACAATTGCACTCGCCGTCACCACAGCACTCACAATTGCACATACCATCACCATTTTGGCCATTTTGGCTATTTGCAGCGAATGCAACTCCGGTCGAACCAAGCACTAATGCAATGACCAGCAATACTCCAATAATTGTTCTAATTTTCATCAATTATCACCTCCCTTATATTCTGTTGAACAACTAAATTAACAGTGAAATATCCAATTACTTAAGCATACTTTCGGTTCAATAAATTTTAATCATCCATTTCATCCCAAAAACATCCAATATCGTTCAAAATAGTTCAATATCGTTCAAAATAGTCCAATATCGTTCAAAATAGTCTAATATTATTCAAAATAATCCAATATCGATCAAAATAGTCCAGATCACATTATTAAACTACAAGTCAAAATATCTACTAGTTTATATAAATATTAAAAATATCCCCTGATTATTATATATGTCAATGGGCCATATGATGCTATATTATGAATTAAATCTCCTGCCACGCCCCCTGAAAGCACCTAAAAAACTTTAAGCACAAACAGCGGCATAACATTTAAACAAAGATAAAACAGGGTGATTTTTTGATACCTATCGAGGTACACACCCTTACAAAACAATTCGGCAAACTTACAGCCGTGGACAACCTCAACCTCCGGATAGCACAGGGCGAGTTCTTCGGCTTTATCGGCCCCAACGGTGCAGGCAAGACCACCACCCTGCAAATGCTCAGCGGCCAGCTCCCGCCCACCTCAGGCACAGCCACCGTACTGGGCATCGATGCCGCCGCCGATCCTATTGCCGTCAAGGCGGCGGGACATATATTTTATTTATCTCCAATGTCCTGGTTGTTTGTCTTTCTCTCTTGTGCTTCAAGGCACGCCAGTCACAAACTGGCCGGACAGGAGGTCTGAGGCCTCCTGGTACGGGTGCATGAAGTTTCCTATCGTTTTTTGTTCTTTTTGGCTTTTGTTAATGTGAAGTGGCACGAAAAAAAGGACACCGAGAAGACAGGAAGAAACATTATGAGATTGTAATTATATCCATAACTTCCTATCAATATAAAGGGCCGTCGCATTCTCTAAGAATTAATACACATGTGCTTGCATTCATGAACCAGATACTTGCATTGCATCTTCCCTTAACAGAGACCAAAATTCATGAGATATTCCCTCTGGGGGGATATCAAGCTCCAATATTTTATTTATTAAATATATATTATTGCTTTGTAATATAGTGAGTGTGTTCTGGTCCATTCCTTTCAAGAATTTTACAGAACTTGTATTAATTGCCTTTATTACTCTTATTGCTTCTTTTTGTAACTGTGATAATTCCTCCCACGATACACCTTCAATAACAAAATCATTTTCTCTAATACCTGCCAAAATACCAATGTCTTCAATCCCATTTGCATAAAGTAGCATTGCCATATTTTCATCGATAATAGGTACTCGCATCAACGATCCCTTATCACTTATCTCACTATTTCCAAAAAGCGCATCTCGGAGCCTGCACTTGAATTTCTGACTCATTTTATTCGTTGGAGGTTTGTAAGGGTGATGCAGTTTTCCCACCAATGAATCATCTTTATCGTACTCGCGCCGGTATGCCCCAATTGCTGTGACTATTTCAGTCCCTGGAATGCCATAAAAGGCGTTATCCTCTCTTGTGTTCCCTTCTTCTACTATCTCATGGGTATCATTGCTAATCTTATATGAAATCTGGTGTGCTCCATATATTGCGTTTCTTACCTCGACCATATCCATAAAACCCATAAAACCCTCTAAACTCAGAACTATCAATATTGGAATTCCAGGGTCTGACCTTCCTCCTTTTAATTGCCCTTCAAATTTGTCACGAAGGACACTTTTGACTTTCCTTCCAGGAATAGAAGAAACAACACCATGTGCCAATGCTTCCTCCAATCTCTCTTTGACCGTGCGTACCTCAATCAATGCCTTTTCACCGTCATATTCGATTAGAGCTTCCAGTTTTTTTGGTCTCAATTCTGGAATATCTGGCTCAGGTTTAATATCAAAACAAGGAGCAAGCCTTGAAAGAACTTCAGCCTCAGAAAGGATATTCCAAGCGTTATCGATATCTTGGAGTTTATTCTTTCCAATATTTACACCGTACTCTTCTAGTACCCTAAAAACGTTCTCCCAATATGATTGGTATTTTATTGTCCTAAGTAACCCCTCATATTCAAAAGCCAACCAAGACTTCTTATTTTCATCTTCCTCTTTTTCTAATTCTTTTCGGAGTCTTTCTAGATCATCCTCTTTAGGCAATTTACTGCAGAATGTATATGCAAGAGGATGGGGATTGCGCAAACTGGCGCTTTTGATTAGCCACTCTGCATCTATAGCTTTACTCAAGTGGGGTGCTATTTTAAGGTTATCAGAAAGTGTTTTATCATCAATGGTGACGGGCGGATTTGAAATTCTTTCTAAGATATATAGAGCCTTAATTGTACTTTCTTTATTCTCCTTGCCTTCATTAGGATCACTTTTAAGATCTATCCATTTGGTTTCGACGTCATAATCTATATCATTTCTAATTGCAAAATCTTTTATTAGCGCAATTGATTTGTCTCTTACTTCGCTTGGCTTGTAGTTAATTAACTTACTTGAGCCAATGGCATTCTGGCGGAAATGCCTCCTTTTTTAATTATCTCTGTAGACAGTTACTATTCAATTTAAAATTTGCTTTCTATACCTTAGATTCATAATTTAAAAAGAAATATGTAGGATTATGCCAATTAGAGTGTATAATCAGCTTTAATGATATAAACAACTCTAATAGGGGCATAATCCATGATTACTATAGTGTGCAAGGGATATAAATACATATTGGCTCAATTAAGCGACATTTCAGGAACTGTGTGTAAAATAACAATAAGTTTAAAAAGTAAATTTGGACAAAAACAATATGAAAAACTTTTTGAAAGAAGATTAGAATTACAAAAAGAAAATACTAAAATTCGCATAATTTCTATTAATCAGTCCTCTCTTCTTGATTATTTCACAATTCCGATAGAGAACATTCTAACCCGAAAAACAAGGGCAAGTGAACACGGTTATGAAGTAACTTCAGCATGTGGAACCAAATACATATTTCTTTTCGCAGAAAATCTCAAAGTTAAAAAGAATAAAAGTCGCCCAATTTCGATTTTTCAAACAATGGTTTCAGATTTTTTAGATGGAATAGCATCTTTTATAAAAAGAACAGTTCGAATACCTTATAAAATCAAGCCAATGAAGGTACAGAGTAGTGATTATATGGATGGCATATTGCCCGCCGATCAAATAGTTGCCTTCAACAAATATACAAATTTCAACGGATACCTCGGTAATATGTTTGCGTTAAATCCCTCACTTGATGATTTCTTCACAAAAATGCAAGCCATTGAGGGATACAATCCCCAGACAGACACCCTGAATTACAATAATATCATCAAGTTGGAAATCGCAAGATGCAAACTGGGATATGTACACATTGATTCGTTTGTAACAGAGTTTAACCAGAACCCAAAATTGAGAATTGAATTGGGCATACAATGCCAAGAGCAACTCACAGTTCGTTCTTATCAGAGGAATCTAATGGCAATCGGTTCAAGTTTGAACGAGTATGGGGAGATTCTGATACAAGAATGCAGAGATTTAAAACTTATTGGCGGTAAAATTGCGATATGGGATCGAAGATTCTTTGAATGCAATAGTAATGGCATTAAGAATAAAGATAGCGGAATGTTCTCTGATCCTGATGCAGGACATTATGTGAAAAAAACAGGTCAATATAGCGTCCTTGCAGGTACTGGATATACTGATACATGTATTGTTGATGACTGGTGGATGTTACCTGTTTACTGGGATGCGGTAAGTGCAAATAAGAATGATAATACAATATTTAAAAGTACAGCTAAAGATTATTTGTCATCAACCACAATAAAACCGATTTTTTTTATAGGTGACGCAGGACCTGATGGCCACGATTCTAACAAAGTTGTGCTTGATTACGAAGTAATTCCCATAATCGCAGCAAGGGCAAATAGTGTTGGAAATATTCTGAAAACAGATTCAGGAAACCATTTTAGGGGAGAATATATTCCAAGGATATATCACCGACTGCTAGGGAAACTTTACAATATGAGAACTACTGTTGAACGAAAGAACTCAAATGAAGTGGTTGGATATCATCGTTCTAAAATGCCAAATCGGGGGATTGAATGGGCAAGGATTTTTGTTTCTGTTTCAAACATTCTGGCTTTACTTACGGGATTGACGGCTTTTAAAGTGGGAAGACACGACTTGATCAGGGCACCAACTGCTTTCAGAAATTTATCAATCTAAGGGCTTAGAGGCAAATTTTAAGGATAAGAAGAGCTCAGAAGCGTGATTTGAGGTTTTGAAGACATTATGTGGATTTTGCCGGAGGCTCACTTCACTTCGGATCAGCTTATAATATGGGTTCCCAAACACACTATTTATGCGGTAATGTAGTTTTCCATCCTCAATGCCCTCAATAATTTCCTCATGTGTAAGCCCAAATTCGTTTCGAGCGGACTTATCACTAAGGGTAGCACCCTTCTTAAACCAGGCAGAATTTATCTCAATCGTTATACCCCGCAGCTCTGCTGCGGTTGGGTGTGCCTTCGCAACGTTTGACTTCCAGAAAAAGAACCGGGACCGAAAGGAACCTATCAGTCATTTGGGAATTTAAAAAAATCACACACCACGCATAACAGCATCGGCCGCTTCATATCCTGCCATGACTGAACCGTTCATGCTGCGCTCAGGATAATTAGCCTCAGAGAACATGCCTGCAAGGTACAGCCCATCGACACCGGTCTTATAAGGCAATATCCGCTCAGCATACCCGATCTCATACACAGGCGCAGTCAGTGCATCCCGCCCCAGTTCCCACCAAAGAACCGCGGATCTGTCAAAGTCAGGGTACAGCTTCTCAAGCCCATCCAGGAACATCTCGATAACTTCCTCCTCGCTCCGGGTGTACAGCGGGTCATTATGGTCCTGGAAATACGAAGCAATATAGAGCAGGTGCTCTCCTGCATAATCCGAAGTTGGCATAAAATTAGTATGCTCGATCAACGCCCCAAAAGGCACATCGGCTTTGATGTTCAGCCAGTAAGTACCATCTGTCATCAAAGGCTTAGACATCCCAAGCAGGGCACAGCATGTACCCTGGTAATGAATGGCGCTCGGGTCAAATCCGGGAATGCCCGGTTCTACCAGGGACGCCAGGGTTACAGGAGGTACTGTTGAAATCACAGTATCACACGACAAACTACCTTCTTCAAGCCTCACACCCGAAACCCGGCCGCCTTCCATCAATATCTCCTCTACACCGTTACCTGTTATGATGCGGCCGCCCCCTTCTAATATTGAATCAGCCAGCGCAGCTATTAGATGGTGGAACCCACCCCTCATATATCCCAATCTCTCACCTTCTGTGCCACGGTCTGAGCGTATCTTGACCCTGCCCAGTAACCAGGCAGCACTGACACTGTCGGCGTTCGACCCGA
>SWBX01005981.1_pt1 | contig 25917 bp, 24 predicted proteins | sample 4693051 | NCBI WGS metagenome assembly SWBX01 (sample SAMN10267272, study PRJNA491770) | bioreactor metagenome | isolation source: DHS bioreactor inoculated with marine | place: Japan: Omine Ridge, Nankai Trough | reverse complement strand
CACGGCCCCCACCACGGCCACTGGCACCTTCATGCCTGCGGCCACATTCTTGGCGCCGCAGACTATCTGCAATTTATCTGGCTGTCCGACATCGACTGTGCAAACACTGAGCTTATCTGCGTCAGGATGAGGGTCGCGGGTGACCACAGCCCCCACTACTACGCCCCGAAAATCACCCGCCACCGGACCGACGGCATCGACCTCCAGACCGGCCATGCTCAACTGATCCGCCAACTCCCCGGTGGTAACTTCGGGATTAGTCCACTCCCGCAACCATGCTTCACTAAATTTCATTTAATTGCCTATTTATAAAAACCAAATCAAGCCGCAAAGAAACGCAAATCACCGCAAAATTACGCAAAGCTTTTATCTTATTCAGACAAATAATTTATTGCGATCATTTGCGGTAATTTGCGTCCATTTGCGGCATGTCTTTCAAGCAAACTGTTTAAGAAACCGCAGGTCGTTCTCAAAGAACAGACGCAGGTCATTCACCCCGTAGCGCAGCATGGTAAGACGTTCCACTCCCATCCCGAATGCATAGCCCGTAAACTTCTCTCCATCTATACCTACATGTCTGAGCACCTCGGGATGAATCATGCCGCAGCCCAGCACCTCCAGCCATCCGGTATTACCGCACACTCGACAACCACTGCCACTACACATGACACACTCGATATCCACCTCGGCCGATGGCTCAGTGAATGGGAAGTAGGAGGGGCGAAAGCGCAACTTCAGATCCTGCTCAAAAAAGTTGGTCAGAAAATCGTAGATCACCCCTTTTAGATCAGCGAATGACACGTCCTGATCCACCAAAAAACCCTCCACTTGGTGAAACATGGGGGTGTGGGTCAGATCAGAGTCACAACGATAGACCCGCCCCGGAGCGATAATCTTCAGAGGCGGCTGTGAATTCTCCATCACCCGGATCTGTACCGGTGAGGTATGGGTGCGCAGCAGCAGGTGCTCATCGAAATAAAAGGTGTCGTGCATGGCGCGAGCGGGATGATGGGCCGGGATATTCAGCGCCTCGAAGTTGTGATAATCATCTTCGATCTCCGGTCCTTCCTCCACCTTGAATCCGGCATTGGCAAACAGTTTGTTGATGCGATCCAGGGTCCTGGTAACCGGATGCAGACCACCGGTGGACTGACCGCGCCCCGGCAAAGTCACATCCACACTCTCTGATATAAGACGTTGCTCCAGTGCCTGCCGCTCCAGCTCCTGCTTGCACGAGGCTATTTTTGCCTCCAACTCCTGCTTGGCGACATTGATGGCCTGACCAGCAGCTGGACGCTCTTCCTTGGGAAGCGTGCCCAGTTGTTTCAGCTGCGCCGTGAGCAAGCCACTCTTGCCCATGTATCTGACCCGAACATCATCCAGCTCTGCCAGCTCGGCTGCCTGGGCAATCTGTTGGCTTGCCTCGTCGACAAGTTCTTTTATATCAAGCGGGGAATCAACACCCATCATCTAGGTTCCTTATCGGAAAAATAAAAAAGGGGAAAGGCTTGAGCCCTTCCCCCTTTAAATGTCACTTTTCTACCAGCTGTACGGCAAATGTATGACAAGTGATGTGAGGCGCAAGCCCCTATCAGCTGGAGAGACTGGCCTTGGCCTGTTCTGCCAGCACGGCAAAAGCCGGCTTGTCAAAGATTGCCAGGTCGGCCAGGATCTTGCGATCAATCTCTACACCGGCCAGCTTCAGCCCATTAATCATACGACTGTAGGACAGTCCATTCTGACGGGCACCAGCATTGATACGGGCGATCCAGAGGGAACGAAACATACGCTTCTTCTGGCGACGATCGCGATAGGCATACTGACCAGCCTTGATGACCGCCTGCTTGGCAACTCGATAGATCTTACTGCGGGCACCGTAATAACCCTTGGCTTCTTTCAACACTTTTTTATGTTTGGCGTGTGCTGTTACACCACGTTTAACTCTAGGCATTGTTCAATCTCCAGTCCTGTCAGGCGTAGGGCAACATGCGACGGGCGGCTGCCACATCGGACTTGTGCACTTGAGCGGGGCTACGCAGCTGACGCTTACGCTTGGTGCTCTTTTTAGTCAGGATATGGCTACGATGGGACTGGCCACGCTTAAACGACCCGGAAGCGTTCTTTTTAAAACGCTTTGCCGCGCCGCGAATTGTCTTAATCTTCGGCATTTCTCATAACTCCGCAATTTGTATTTCGAAACCTGCACTTCAGTGCAGATTCAAAATTAAAGTTAATTACATCTACTTTTTCTTGGGGGCGAGCACCATCACCATTTGCCTTCCTTCCATCTGGGCATGCTGTTCAACCTGACCCAGTTCAGCCAGATCAGACTCAACTCGCTTCAGCACTTCCAGACCCAGCTCTCGGTGGGCATGCTCACGACCGCGGAAACGCATGGTTACCTTGGTCTTATCCCCGTCACTCAGGAAACGTATCAGGTTGCGTAGTTTTACCTGATAATCCCCTTCGCCCGTCCCTGGCCGAAACTTCACTTCTTTCACGTGAACCTGTTTCTGCTTCTTTTTTGCCGCCTGTTGCTGCTTTTTCTGGTCAAATACAAACTTACCAAAATCCATGATCCGACATACTGGCGGCTCAGCATTGGGCTGTATTTCAACCAGATCCAGACCGACAGCAGCCGCTGCTGCAATCGCCTCGTCCAGAGGTTTGACTCCAGCCTGCTCACCTTCTTGATCGATTACTCGAACCTCTGTGGCTGTAATCTCATCGTTCAGGCGATTCTTTCTTTTTACGGCGATAACAGTTTCCTCCGAAACAAGTAAAGCCTGTGCAGCATCACGAGACCACAATCACAGTGGCCACTGGCAGCACAAGCTCTAGTATTCTTTAAATAACCGAAACTTCCTTACCCATCTTCTCCAGGAATTCCTCGACGGTCATGCCTCCAAGGTCTTCGCCGGAGCGGCTACGGACAGCTACGGTCCCATTTTCCATCTCGCGGTCACCAACTATCAGCATGTATGGTACCCGACTCAATGTATGCTCGCGAATTTTAAAGCCGATCTTCTCGTTTCTCAAGTCCATTTCTGCCCTAAAACCATGTTTTTTCACGGTTTGGGTAACTTTTTCCACATATTCGGCCTGTCGATCGGTGATATTCATCACCACCAGCTGTTGAGGTGACAACCAAAGGGGCAGCGCACCGGCATAGTGTTCAATCAATATTCCGATAAAACGCTCCAGGGAACCGAGGATGGCCCGATGCAACATAACCGGGGTCTGTTTGCTGTTATCTTCGGACACATACTGGGCTCCCAGGCGTCCCGGCATAGAGAAATCCAGCTGGATGGTACCCAGTTGCCACACCCGGTTAAGACAGTCGCGCAGGGAGAACTCGATCTTGGGACCATAGAATGCACCCTCGCCCGGCTGTAGAGTCCAGTCTAACCCTTTATTGTTCAGTACATCCTCCAAGGCCTGCTCCGCCTTATCCCAGACGGCATCATCACCCACGCGCTGCTCCGGGCGGGTGGAGAGGATCACCATCACCTCTTCAAAGCCAAAATCCCGGTAGACCTCAAACAGCAGGTCGATGAAATCCGAGACCTCGGACGAGACCTGATCCTCGGTACAGAAGATATGGGCATCATCCTGTACAAAATTGCGCACCCGCATCAGACCATGCAGGGTACCGGAGGGTTCGTTGCGATGGCAGGAACCAAACTCGGCCATCCGCAGCGGCAGATCACGATAACTCTTCAGACCATGGTTATAGATCTGGATGTGCGCCGGGCAGTTCATCGGCTTGATGGCGTATTCACGATTCTCCGAATGGGTGGAGAAGATCATGTCGCCGAATTTTTCCCAGTGACCGGATTTTTCCCATAGAGAGCGATCCAATATAGCTGGGGTATGCACTTCCTGATAGCCATGGCCACGCAGCTTGTTGCGGATATAGTCTTGAATGACGATGTAGATCTGCCAGCCCTTATCGTGCCAAAACACCATCCCCGGGGCCTCTTCCTGGGTATGGAACAGATCTTGGGCCTTGCCGATCTTACGATGATCCCGTTTCTCGGCCTCTTCCAGCCGGTGCAGATAGGCCTTCAACTCTTTCTTGTCCTTCCAGGCGGTGCCGTAGATACGCTGCAACATCTCGTTATCAGAGTTGCCGCGCCAGTAGGCGCCAGCTACCTTCATCAACTTGAAGGCCTTCAGTCTGCCGGTGCTGGGTACGTGGGGTCCACGACACAGATCGGTGAACTCGCCCTGCTTATATAAAGAGAGGGTCTGATCCACCGGGATATCTTCGATGATCTCGGCCTTGTACTCCTCTCCCATATTGCGGAAAAAATCTACCGCATCATCCCGCCCCATGACTTGGCGCTCAATCGGCAGATCACTCTTCACCAGTCGCTTCATCTCGGCTTCGATAGCAGCAAGATCGTCCATGGTAAACGGGCGCTCAAACGAGAAGTCGTAGTAAAAACCATCTTCGATGGTAGGCCCTATGGTCACCTGCGCGTTCGGGAACAGCTGTTTTACCGCCTGCGCCAGAAGATGGGCAGTTGAGTGGCGGATGACGTCCCGACCATCTCCATCACGATCAGTAACAATCGCCAGCTCAGAATCGGCATCTATGACATGGGAGGTATCCACCAGATCACCGTTTACCCGTCCGGCAAGAGCAGCCCTGGCCAGACCTTCGCCTATGGAAGCGGCAACTTGAAGCACAGATACTGGATTATCAAAACTACGCTGGGAGCCATCAGGGAGGGTAATAACAGGCATATTCTATGTCCTCATCAGTGGTGACCCATACGAGAGGCCACATGAAAATTAGCCGCTCACGCGCATCCATGCGCCCGCGGTATACCGTACGTCCTGTACATAAAACCGGGTCATGGCGACCCGGCGTAAAATTTGGTAGGCGCGATTGGAATCGAACCAACGACCTCTACCATGTCAAGGTAGCGCTCTAACCAACTGAGCTACGCGCCTATAGGACAACTACATCAGTTCCGAAGACGGCGAATAATACCGGGTTACCCCCATCTAAATCAAGGTCAATCGAAACATAGATGCACAGCCCAGCACTCTCGCATGTTTCTCAGGGTATTGTGATTTAACTTACTCACACAGGCATCTGATTCAAACCCACAAGAATTCACATCGACTCAAACGAAAAAAATAGTAAATATTTGTCCTGGATTGTTACTGTTTTGCTTCAGAATTGTTACAGTTCACGCCGCATACACTTTATCACTAATCCACAACCACAATACTAATACAAACTTAATAATAATTAAGCAGTTACTTATATGGAACTCCAGAATATCGTCAAACTTGAAAAGGCCACCGATAAAGGCCGAAAAGAGCTACTCAGAATAGGGATAGCTCTTTTGTTTATGGTCGGAATCATGTTGTTCATCAACATACGGGGAGTGGACGCCCCCGGCCATATCATGCTAATGATTGCCGCCATGATAGGCGGTTATATGGCCATGAATATTGGCGCCAATGATGTGGCCAATAATGTGGGGCCTGCGGTTGGGTCCAAGGCGCTGACCCTGACCGGTGCAATAATAATCGCCGCCATCTTTGAGACATCCGGTGCTTTGATTGCCGGTGGAGATGTGGTTACCACAATCAAGAAAGGCATTATTGACCCCGCCCTGATAGCCGACTCAGATACATTTATCTGGCTTATGCTGGCCGCCCTGCTGGCTGGCGCAATCTGGCTGAATATCGCTACCGCCCTAGGTGCCCCCGTCTCTACAACCCACTCTATAGTCGGCGGTGTTCTGGGAGCAGGAATCGCTGCTGGGGGGTTTGAGATAGCCAACTGGAGCAGGATGGCAACTATCAGCGCCAGCTGGATTATTTCGCCGGTCATGGGGGGAATAATAGCGGCCGGTTTCCTCTATACGATAAAGCGGACCATTACCTATCAGGCCGATATGATTTTGGCTGCCAAACGCATGGTTCCGATATTTATTGCCGTTATGGCCTGGGCCTTTAGCACCTATCTGCTACTCAAAGGGCTAAAACGGGTCTGGGAAGTGGACTTTCAAACTGCGGCCATATTGGGCCTGGCCTTCTCAACCATTATTTATGCGGTGGTAAAGCCGCTGCTGGCCAGGGTTGCCAGTAGGTTACCGAATGAGAAACAGAGCATAAATCAGCTTTTCACCGTACCACTGATCTTTGCTGCCGCCCTACTCAGCTTTGCCCATGGCGCAAATGATGTAGCTAATGCCGTAGGTCCTCTAGCTGCAATCAATGACGCAATAATGACTGGCGGCATCAAAAGTAAGGCAAGTATTCCTATATGGGTAATGATGGTGGGAGCTGTCGGTATAGCTATCGGCCTGGCCCTGTATGGCCCAAAACTTATCCGTACCGTTGGTTCAGAGATCACAGAACTGGATAAGATGCGGGCATATTGTATTGCCATGGCCGCTTCAATAACTGTAATCATTGCAACCCAGCTTGGGCTTCCAGTTAGTTCTACCCATATCGCAGTTGGCGGGATCTTTGGTGTCGGCTTTCTCAGAGAATTTCTAAAGACCAGTTATGCCAAGATGATCGATGAGATCAAGCACCATCACGAAGATAACCACCCCGAGGTGGTTGAGGCATTTCTGGTTGACTTCAAGAAGGCGTCTTTGAACGATAAGAGCTTGATGCTTGAACAGCTAAAACAGAGAACGGCAGAGGCCAACCTAACCAAGAAGGAACGCAAGAGTCTGCGTAACGTTTATCGACATGAATTGGTGAAACGCTCAGCGTTGCTGAAAATTGCAGCGGCCTGGGTGATTACAGTACCCGTTTCCGGCATACTGGCGGCCCTGCTCTACTTTACCATCAGGGGTATTATGCTGCCCTAATCCATAGAACACTTTCCAACCAGTTCTATGTGTTTATTTTCTGTTGGCTTTTCTCAAGTTCCAGTTAAAACTCAAGAAGAGCATGCAGCAGATTTTACGGTTATTACAACTTAACCTGTTTGAAAAGCGGGAACTGATGGCTTTGCTCAGAGGTGATCCGGTCCAAGACCGATTGTCAGACAGTCATCAGATGGCGTTGCTATGAAAATTAACGGGACAGTAGTGAAGTTAGCAGTATAATTCTGGAGTGTGTGGAAATCCGCAGATTCATAGGGAAAACAACCATTCATAGACCTACTGATCCACGTCCTTTAATAAATCCTTGAGCGCAGAAAACGGCTTGGAGGTTGCTGTATCGGCTGGACTGTCGGCATTGCTTCCACCTCCATACCTCTCCTCCTCGATATACCTTGAGTGTTCATTATCATGACAATAAAGACACAACAACTCCCAATTGGAGCCATCATCCGGGTTGTTATCATGATCGTGGTCACGGTGATGCACCGTAAGCTCATGGACATTTGCATGGGAGAATTCGCGACTACAACGCCCGCAAATCCATGGATACATCTTCAGAGCCCGCCCTCGGTAGCCTTGATCGCGCTCTTCCCTCTTTTTTCTGGCATCAGCAACAGTTCGATCCAACTTTGAGCTGTCGGTTAAACCCTTATCCTGCGGCATAAAGCGTCCTCTATAGAGATTTAATCTAGATCACATAAATAGGTCTGTTAGATCATATAGTCTATAAAATTAACAATAATTACTCGTTAATGTACGATTTACTTGATCATGGACATAACCAGCTATCATTTCCACTATCCCTTAGAGGGTAGATCATCAGTTAGAATCAATAAATAACCAACTATCTCGCATGGAGAACCTGATGCCCCAACGCCATTTAGGACTGTTCATCACACTGGCCGTCGTTCTCGTCATCGCTCTTGCCACCTGGTATTCCACCAGACCAAAACCGGTAGAGGTCAGTGTCAAACCGGTCGAGATTGGAGATGTTGAACAGACCGTGGCCAATACCAGGGCCGGAACGGTGAAGGCCTGCCGCAGAGCAAAACTATCTCCGGGAATCGGTGGCCAAATTGCTACCCTGGACATCAAGGAGGGAGACCGGGTGAAGACCGGAACCCTGCTATTGGAGCTGTGGAATAAGGATCTGCGCGCCGAGATCGCCCTGAACGAGAGTGAATCAATTGCCACACTAGCCAATGCCCGAGCCGCATGCTTTCAAGCAGACGTCGCCGACCGTGAAGCCAAACGCATGCTTCGACTCAAAGGCACCGGGGCCGTGTCAGAGGAATCGGTGGACAAATCGGTAACCGAGTCCCGGGCTCGCAAGGCCGATTGTGAGTCCGCCAACGCCATGGCCAAGGTCTCTTCCGCACGGGCGGACGTTGCCCGCGCCCGGCTGGAACGCACCCGGCTGATCGCACCGTTCGACGGAGTAGTGGCGGAGATCAACGGCGAACTGAATGAGTACGTCACCCCCTCCCCTCCCGGCATCCCCACCCCACCGGCCGTGGACCTGATCGATAACTCCTGCTTCTATGTGGCGGCCCCCATCGATGAGGTGGACGCGCCCAGGATAGAGACAGGCAAAATAGCCAGGGTCAGCCTGGATGCCTTCAGAGAAAGACGTTTTCCCGGAACCGTAAGGCGCATTGCCGCATATGTCCTGGACTTGGAAAAGCAGGCCAGAACCGTCGAAGTAGAGGTCGAATTCAGTAACAAAGAGGATATCAGTCAGCTACTTGCCGGTTACTCGGCGGACGTGGAGATCATACTGGACATACACGAGAAGACCCTACGCATCCCCACCGAGGCGATAATTGAAGGGGATAAGGTTTTTGTATTGAACCAGAAGGACGGATTGCTGGAGGAGAGAAAGATAGAAAAGGGTATGTCTAATTGGGACTGGACTGAGGTAACAGCAGGGGTAAAGCAGGGGGAACTGGTAGTTACATCCGTAGACCGGGATGGAGTTAAAGACGAAGCACTGGCAAAACGGGAAGCAGACAAGAAACCATGATAAGACTCGAAGGTATATCCCGCGAGTTCCAGGTCGGTGATGAAACAGTCCATGCCCTGCATCATGTAGATCTTGAGCTTAACCGGGGTGACTACTACTCCATCATGGGGCCATCCGGTTCCGGCAAATCGACCCTGTTGAACATACTGGGACTTCTAGACCGCCCCAACAACGGCCACTACTGGCTGGATGATATCGACACCATCACCCTGGCAGAGGAGCGCCGCGCAGAGGTTAGGCGCAGCAAGATCGGCTTTGTATTCCAGGCATTCCACTTGGTGCCTCGCCTCACCGCAGCAGAAAATGTTGAGCTACCCATGACCCTGGCGGGAATAGATCCACAACAGCGCAAACAGAGGGTACACGAAGCGCTGGAACCCCTGGGACTGTTAGATCGCGCCAGCCACAGGCCAGACCAACTCTCCGGTGGTCAGCGGCAACGGGTGGCCATCGCCCGCGCAACCATTATGCAGCCGACCATACTGTTGGCGGATGAGCCAACCGGCAACCTGGACAAGTCATCCGGTCAGGATGTGATCGAGACCCTGGAGCAGCTTAACAGCAGTGGATTGATCCTGCTGGTGGTGACGCATGACCCCGAGATCGGCAGGCGGGCCAGACACAGTATCCAAATGGAGGACGGCGCCATTATCAACACCTCACAAGTATCCACCTGATGCGAGCAAAGGACACTCTGCAATTTGGTTTTCGTTCTATCGCAGGGACGCCGCAGCGCACCTTGCTGATGCTATTGGCCATGGCCATAGGCGTGGGTTCCGTCATGGTTCTTACCGCCTTGGGCGAAGGTGCACGCCGTTATGTAACCAACGAATTCTCTCAGCTTGGGACCAACCTGCTGATAATCCTGCCTGGGCGCACCGAGACCACTGGCGGCGCTCCGCCTATCATGGGAGAGACGCCGCGCGATCTCACCCTGAATGATGCCATCACACTTACCCGCAACAGATCTATCCGCCGGGTAGCCCCCATTTCCATAGGATCTGCCCCGGTCTCATTTCGACAACTGGAGCGCGAGGTCAATATCCTTGGTTCTACCGCTGATCTACTTCCGGTAAGACAGCTGGAACTTGGGCTAGGTAAGTTCCTGCCAACAGGGGACCCAAATCGTGGGTCCGCTGTTACGGTGATAGGGAGCAAACTGAAAAAGGAGCTGTTCGGAAACAGTAAGGCACTGGGGCAGTGGATACGCATCTCTGATCGCAGATTCAGGGTGATCGGCATCCTCAAGGCCAAGGGGCAATCCCTGGGAACGGACCTGAGCGATATCGCCATCATCCCGGTGGCCTCAGCCCAATCCCTATTCAACACCACATCCCTGTTCCGCATCCTGGTTCAGGCCAGAAGCCGAAACTCGATACCACGGGCGAAGAAGGACGTGCTTGCTACCATGCGTGAGCGCCACGACGGTGAAGACGACATCACCGTAATCACCCAGGACGCCATGCTCTCAACCTTCGACGATATCTTTCTCGCCCTGACCATGACGGTGGTCGGTATCGCTGCCATAAGTCTTGCTGTTGCTGGCATCCTCATTATGAACGTGATGCTAGTTGCCGTATCACAACGTACTGCTGAGGTTGGTCTGCTCAAGGCCTTGGGCAGTCCTGGTGGGCAGATACTACATCTGTTTTTGGTGGAGGCAGCTCTGCTCTCACTTAGTGGCGCCATCATCGGCGTCGGCGTTGCCTTTGCCGGAATCTGGGGGTTGGAACAGCTATTTCCCGAGTTCCCTCTCTCTATCCCGTTCTGGTCATTTGCGGCGGCGATCACCGTCTCTCTTCTGACAGGATTGCTGTTTGGGGTGTTGCCGGCTAGACGGGCCGCAGCTCTGGACCCGGTTCAGGCCTTGGCCGGGAACTGACATGCTAACGCGCGATTTTATTAAATTATCCATTGGCTCAGTCATCGCCCATAGAATGCGTAGCTTTCTGACTGCCCTGGGGATTGCCGTGGGGATCGCATCGGTGATACTTCTCACATCCATAGGAGAAGGGATACACCGCTTTGTCCTGGCCGAATTTACCCAGTTTGGAACCAACCTGATAGCGGTAACTCCAGGCAAGCACAGCACCTTAGGGATATCAGGTGCAGTGGTAAGCAATGTGCGCCCCCTGAGCATGGATGATACTGAGGCATTGAAGAGATTACCCAGGGTGCTGGATGTGGTGCCGGTAATCCAGGGAAATGCCGCTATCGAATATGAGCGTCGCAGCCGCCGAACCATGGTACTGGGAGTTGGATCAGCCGTACCTGAGGTCTGGTCGATGAAACCATCTGTTGGGCGCTTTCTACCAGATGATGACCTCGGCCACGCTCGACCCTTCGTAGTCCTTGGCAGCAAAGTTCGCAACGAGCTATTCGCTACAGAAAATCCACTGGGTAAACGCATACGCATCGGCAGTGAGAGTTACCGAATCATCGGCGTGATGGAGTCGAAAGGCCAGATGCTAGGATTTGACCTGGATGATACCGTGTACATTCCGGCACAAAAGGCCATGTCCATGTTTAACCGTGAGAGCGTAATGGAGGTGGACCTGTTGTACGCCCCGGATACCGACAGCGATGCATTGTCCAATAGCATACGCACACTTTTGACTTCCAGACATGGCAGCGAAGATTTCACCATCATAACGCAGGATCAGATGCTGGAAACATTGGGCTCTATCCTCAATGTTCTAACCCTTGCAGTTGGTGCATTAGGGGCGATATCGCTCTTGGTGGGTGGCATCGGGATACTCACCATTATGACCATAGCCATAACGGAACGTACTCCTGAAATTGGTCTGTTGCGTGCTGTAGGTGCCAGGCGCAGAGAGATACTTACCCTGTTCATCAGTGAGGCTATAGTATTAGCAAGTATCGGTGGTGGTGCTGGTTTGGTGTTGGGTGCGGGTGGCGCATGGTTGCTGGGAGTTGCCGTACCAGCCCTCCCTACCCATACCCCCTGGGGCTATGCAGTCGCAGCCGAACTGGTAGCCGCCGCTATCGGACTTGTTGCCGGTGTCGCTCCCGCCTACAAAGCGGCAAATCTTGACCCGGTTGAGGCCCTGCGTACAGAATAATCTTTACCCTTTTTTAAACAGTTTTATATCGGGTACTTCCAACCACCAAGTCAGGCCGATACCACGCGTATATTCATCGCAATTATATTGTTCAGGCTCCGTGTACAACAGCTCTATTTCAGGATGTCTTTGACAATACGCCAACGCACCAAACACCTGCATCTTAGTTCCATCTAAACTCGCTGTAATATTGTAATTATTTTTGTATAAGCCGTGAATTCTATTAAACGCATCATATACGGCTTCCCACCCTCGGGTAGGTACGGTCAGTATGTCTGCTATCTTATAAGCATATTTATCAATAATGTTCGCATTATTCTTAAGAAATACTTCCTGAAGCCCCTTTCTTTGTTTTAAGGTGCCCTGAGATATCACGACCATCATGTCAGGATCTGTGGCCTCAACAGTTGAGATTGACCGCTCTGAATTATGACCGAGCAATAGCACCATGAGTGATTTTTTATTGTCCTGCTTTTCTCCTGAAAATCCAGGTAGAGTAATAATATTTTTAGTCCCTTTAGTTAACCACGTAGCCTTCTTGCCATTTTTTTCTGTAGCATATTTTTCTGGCTCTGAATAGAAAAGATAAAGTGGTTTTCCCCCTTTTTCCTTAATGATCAAGTCGACCAGACATATCATTGCTCCACGGGGAAATGCACTTAGATCGACCGCAATATCATCAGCCTGATTTATAGCGTGACTGATTGATTCACGATGTAAATCCAATAGGTAATTATCGTTATCGCAATCAAGCGGCACCTCAATCGGACTGTTAATCGACACGGAGCCAAAATGATCTACTATCTGAGCGTGGTTATGTTTGTAGGTCTTACTACTTAGAAAATCATTGGAGTAAAAAATAAACGCAGAGTCTATGCCAGGACATCTTGTTAATGATTGAATACAGGCAAGACTCCTGGGCTCAAAACTGGAATGACAAAAGAACGCCGTCCTCCCACCCTTTTTAAATGGGGGATAGCTGTTATGTATGTTTACAAAATGGTGCGCCATTATCCACCTTCCTAAAGGTGGGCAACGCTTAAGGCATTCCGTCTAGTTATTATTGCTGTGTTCCCAACCACGGGGCTCGTACAGTTCCCCGATGCTGCCTCTACTGCTCGCCCGATTTAATTCTTATGTCAGTTAGACAATCCGTCTTACGCGGTTTACAAATTCGTAACAATCATACACCGAAAGCACACACATTTCACGCGGATATCTTAACTGCTAATTAAATGACATTTAGCAATTTTACACCATCAGGAAAACAATCTGGTGAGCCATGATTTAGGTTGTTTATCGACTGTTGTTTCCTGCTTCGACTCATGGTGAATCGGTCTGACGAGAAAGTTTTTCATACACTGGTTACAGATCTGCTTATATAGTTCTTTTGATTCCCTAATCAGGGTTTCGCGATCGTTTACAAAGTAATCTGTAGCACTCTCGGTAAAGGCATCAGCTATCTGCTGAAATCCTTTAAAGGTCTCAGCAATCACATACTGAAGAGATTTGTTCTCAAGAAAACCCAGGTCTTCGATCAATCCCATAAGTGTTTTATCTTCTTCTTGCTTGCTACCCACCATGTTTTGCAGGCTTCTTTTCAGCGCCTCATTGAACATCTTGAAATGGCTACCCTTATCTTCATCTGGAATGCTCAAGCTATGGTCAATTACCTCCTTCAACTGAGCAATGTTGAGAATTAGATGATAGGTGCTCAATTCTGATATGTATTTACGCATTACGGAAAAGTCCAATTCTTCGTCCTTATCCGCGTGTACCATAAAATCTGTATTCGAGTAGAGGATGGAATATATTCTGATCCATTCAGTTAACCTTTCAGCAGTGACCGAGGTGGATAATCCCAGAGAAATCCGCTCCAACTCCATAAATGATTTTGCGGCCGCTGCACGTTGCAGCGCAGGCGACACCTCGAACACCCCCTCCAAGCCGATCACTTTCTCTTGGGAAATCCTGATCTTCTCCTCTTCTTCGCTGTTTATCCTACCTTTATCCTGTGCTAATTGACTTAGATACTCTTTGGTTATAGCCAATTCTGATTGAATGCCATTATGGAACAACTTCATCTTGTCTTGTGCATGTAGATATTCATCGACAAAGGTATGGGCGAGCCGTTTCAATATAGCCGACTGATCCTGGGTAACCAGCAGCAGAAGTTCTTCCAGGATGTTCCTGGCGTTCCGGGTAAGTTTTGACGGACACCTGTAACCCCAGACCCTGGAGATAATCTTCACATAGGCCTTAAAATTCTCGTCGGGAAAAACCTCTTGCTCCCTTATGTGTCTGAACAGGGTATTTACTGCAATACGAAACTTTACTTGCTGGAGTATTGATGGCTCTTCGCCTGTATTCAGATAATGTTTAAACAGGACTGGACCATCAATATCCTTGTCCGGCACCTGCATATGATCAGAGCCGGATGGTTCTGCAGTTGCGTACACCGCCATTAGATATGGCTTTATTGACAGGTATTTGTAATTAGATTTCAGCTCACGACTCAAACGTTCAATCAATCTGGAAATGGTAGTGGCATGTCTGGTCGGAAAATGGCTAAATCTCTGCAGGATATCAGCAATGACCTGTCGGCCATTCTCGATCTTGATCATCTCATCTCTATATCTGGCCACCAGATCCTCAGATAGCCTATCGGTATCGCTCTGATTATATTCAGCGCGTGCCTGGAGCAGGAACTCACTTGGCATCTTGGTACTCAGATATATTTCCGCCAGTTCATCGCCAAACAATTTGCGTAACTCTGCAGATATATCCATGTAGGTGGCAGTGGCAAATTCATCTCCTTTGCCCCTGACCTCACGTTCAACCTCGTTTATCAAGGCCGAAGCTATCTCTTCCAGCTTCAGGCTGACAGAGGTAACCTTATTGTCTTTGCACAACTGGTTGTAAAGGGTCGGAAACTGAGGATTTTTCATCAACTCCCTGACTGCACGAATAACGGCATCCACATCCCTGTTGTAATAGTGGTCAAGCAGTGTCTTTTTGTAATTGCTTATATCCATTCTGTATTCCGCTTTGTTCTGTTAGTTACCCTCAGTTATACCCTTAACTGAGTACGGCTGGTAGACAGTATCGGCCGGGAATCTAGTTACTTAAGGTAATATAGCCTGATATATCAGGCCAATATGCCACTGGATTGCAGCAGCTTGATCTCATCGCGCACCGCAGCGGCTTCCTCAAACTCAAGCTCCCGGGCGTGCTGGTACATCTTCTGTTCCAGCTGTTTGATCTTTTTCCCCATCTCGACGGCAGACATGGATGCATATTCAAGCTGTGCCTCAGCCACCTTTGCATACTCTTTTGCCGGCAATAGTGCACCAACCCTGGCCCCTTCCATCACATCACTTATTGCCTTGCTGATTGAGCGCGGGGTGATGTTATGTTCCAAATTGTATGCCATCTGTTTGTTGCGGCGTCGATCAGTCTCGTCCATGGCCCGTTGCATGGAACCGGTAATCCTGTCTGCGTAGAGTATAGCCTTACCGTGGATGTGTCTGGCAGCCCTACCCATGGTCTGGATCAGTGACCCTTCCGAACGCAGAAATCCCTCCTTGTCCGCATCCAGAATCGCCACCAATGATACCTCCGGCATATCCAGCCCCTCACGCAGCAGATTGATACCCACCAACACATCAAATTCACCCAGACGCAGGTCGCGTATGATCTCGACCCGCTCAACGGTTTCTATGTCCGAGTGCAGATATCGCACCCGGACACCATGTTCGCTCAGATAATCAGTCAGATCCTCCGCCATGCGCTTGGTAAGAGTGGTCACCAGCACCCTCTCCTCCAGAGCCACTCGTTTATTGATCTCTGAAAGCAGGTCATCCACCTGGGTGCCGACCGGACGAATCTCCACCCCCGGATCCACCAGACCGGTGGGGCGCACCACCTGCTCTACCACAATACCCGAGTGTTGTATCTCGTACTCTCTGGGCGTGGCCGACACATATATCATCTGTGGTGTGCGCGTCTCAAACTCTGCAAACATCAGCGGACGGTTATCCAGGGCTGAGGGGAGTCTGAAGCCATAACCTACCAAGGTCTCCTTGCGGGAACGATCCCCCTTGTACATGCCACCTACCTGGGGAATGCTCACATGACTCTCATCTACCACCATGAGGGCATTCTCCGGCAGGTAATCCAACAGGGTCGGCGGTGCCTCTCCGCGGCCACGACCGGAGAGGTAACGAGAGTAGTTCTCAATACCGGAGCAGTAGCCCAATTCCAGGATCATCTCAATATCGTATCTGGCGCGTTGCTCCAGGCGCTGTGCCTCCACCAGCTTGTCATTTTCCCGAAAGTGTTGCAGCCGCTCCTTTAGCTCCAACTTAATCTGTTCTACTGCCTCCAGCAGCTTCTCACGCGGAGTCACATAGTGAGACTTGGGGTAGATGGTATAGCGTGGGACCTTGCGCAGGACCTCGCCGGTGAGAGGGTCGAACAGAGATATCGCCTCAATCTCATCATCAAACATCTCCAGGCGCACCGCATCGCCACCGGATTCGGCCGGGTATATATCTATGACCTCGCCCCGCACCCGGTAGGTTGCCCGGTGCAACTCTACATCGTTACGCTTGTATTGCAGTTCCGCCAGACGACGCAGTATGGACCTCTGATCGACTGTATCCCCACGCACCAAATGCAGCACCATGCTGAGATAGGCCCGGGGATCGCCCAGGCCGTAGATGCAGGAGACGGTCGCAACGATGATGGTATCGGATCGTTCCAGCAGGGCCTTGGTGGCCGAAAGACGCATCTGTTCAATATGTTCATTGATCGATGCGTCTTTCTCAATAAATGTGTCTGAGGCAGGCATATAGGCCTCAGGTTGGTAGTAATCGTAATAGGAGACAAAATACTCGACCGCATTGTCGGGAAAGAACTCCTTCATCTCCCCATACAACTGGGCAGCCAGTGTTTTGTTATGGGCCAGGATCAGGGTTGGACGCTGCACCTGCTGGATCACATTAGCGATGGTGTAGGTCTTGCCTGACCCGGTTACTCCCAGTAGAGTCATCCCAGCTTCACCATCCATCAATCCCTCCACCAGGGTAGATATGGCCTTAGGCTGATCACCAGCTGGCTGAAAATCTGCTACAAGTTTAAAATCTTTTGACATAAAGGGATGTTTCTTACCGAAAGGATTGGCTATTATTACGTTTTATCGCAAACAAGTTAGTCTACTATCATGGAAGACTATACGACACCTTAAGTACATTGGGACCAATAAATAATGAGCATTAAACTTTCATCTCGCGTTCAAGCCGTCAGACCATCACCAACACTAGCCGTTACCACCCGTGCCGCAGAGATGCGTGCAGCCGGAAAGGACATCATTGGACTAGGCGCTGGCGAACCAGACTTCGATACACCGGAACATATTAAACAAGCCGGCATCAAGGCCATACAAGACGGGTTTACCAAATATACCGCCGTTGACGGCACTCCAAGTCTGAAACAGGCGATCATTAACAAGTTCCAGCGCGATAATAACCTGGAATATACCCCGGAGCAGGTACTGGTCTCCTGTGGTGGCAAACAGAGCTTCTTTAATCTGGCCCAGGCCATCCTGGACCCGGATGATGAGGTCATCATTCCAACACCCTATTGGGTCTCCTATCCGGACATGTCTATTCTGGCTGGCGGAGTACCGGTGTTCGTACACGCGGATGAGAAACAAAATTTTAAGATAACCCCGAATCAGCTCAAGGCATCTATCACAGAGCTTACCCGCCTGGTAATCATCAACAGCCCATCCAATCCTACCGGTATGGCATATACATTGGATGAGTTAAGGGCTCTGGGCGAGGTTTTACTCGAATATCCAAAGATAATGGTTGCTACCGACGACATGTATGAACATATACGCTGGAGCAATGAGCCTTTTGTAAATATCCTGAACGCCTGCCCAGCCCTAAAGGATCGCTGTATCGTTATGAATGGTGTATCCAAGGCATACTCGATGACCGGATGGCGCATAGGTTATGCCGCAGGCCCTGCCAACATCATCAAGGCGATGAAAAAGATCCAATCCCAGAGCACATCCAATCCAACCTCAATCTCGCAGGTTGCGGCCCAGGAAGCGCTTAATGGACCTCAGAACTGCATCCAAGAGATGTTGGTTGAATTCAAACAGAGACATGATTACGTCATTGATCGCCTAAACAAGATAGATGGAGTGAGTTGTCTACCGACCGACGGGACTTTTTACTGCTTCCTAAACGTCCAGGAGGCTATAGATAAACTTGACGATATATCTTCGGATGTAGAACTGGCCGAATATCTGATTGAACACGCCGGAGTTGCGCTGGTTCCTGGATCTGCCTTCGGACTGAGTGGGCATGCACGTATATCCATTGCTACCAGCATGAAAAACCTGGCTAATGCCCTGGACCGCCTGGAACAAGCTCTGGGAGGCTAACACTACCGAGCTTCAGAATAATTCTGATGCTCTGAACCGTTTCGCAGCAAATGGGAACATTCCGGATGGGGTGTTCCCTTTGCTTTGGTTTCAGAGGTAGAATAAACCTATGCCGACTGATTACGGCAGGTAGTATCTAAAAATACCGCGCAAGGATATGCGCATACTAACAAAAAGCGAAGGATCGCCCATGAACACTCCGTCATGTTACCCCCGCAAGATTTGTGGCTTCACCCTAATTGAGACAATCATCACCCTTTCCATTGCCTGCATACTATTGGCAATCGGGGTACCATCCTTCAAGACAGTCATCCAGAACAACCGCATGTCCGCTGCCAGAAACAGCATCACCACCCAACTCAATCTGGCCCGTAGTGAAGCGGTAAAACGCAATACCAGAGTCGTTTTATGCCCCACAACAGATGGATTGGACTGCAAAAACACCATGGTATGGAACGAAGGTATCATTATGTTCACAGACAACAATAAAAGTGGGCACCTGGAGCCAGGAGAAGAGCTACTCAGATACATAAACATCAGCTCAGGATCAATCCGTATCAGCACCACAACCAAGCGCAGAAAGGCAGCATACGATGCCAACGGCTTTTCCAAGGGTAAGAATGTCACCTTCACGTTTTGCGATACCAATAACCAGATTAATCCAAAGGCAGTTATCGTTAGTAACAGCGGACGAGCACGGCTTTCGGACACCAAATCAGGTGGCGACCCACTGGATTGCAGCTAGAATTCAAATCGGCTATGTCAACCCAAAGCAGAAATGTCCCCTTCTGAGCAATTCAGAAATGTCTCCTATGATGATTCAGGTTTGTGAAGTAGCAGAGACAATGATGGAACGCCGCCAAGGATGGTCTGCTGGTAGCTTCCTCGCTGGTTTTTGTTGTTGCTTTTGTTTTGCCTGTTCAACCTGAGCATGTACTGACTTCTCATCAACTATAGGGACAGCTACTTCACCTTGTTGTAGTTTACGGTGAGCCAGCGAGTGGCCCTTGTGGAGAATGATCACAGAACCATCAAAGGCTTCACAGATGGTTACCCTGGCACCCCTGAGGCGGTATCCATTACCGTAGTTCTGAAGCTGATACTCGACGTTGTGAAACTGTAGTGAGAGGTTCTTGGAGAGCTTGCGTGTATGGTGCAGGCAGAGAATCAGTTCAAGCTCCTCGGAGCTGTGTAGTACCTCACGATGGGCGTCATCGGCATGCTGCGGTTCAACCGCAAACCGTCGATTGTAATCCTCCATAAATGCAGGGAGGAAACGATTGGCTTGTTCAGCGGTGTTAATCTCCTGTAAACGAAGCTCCTTGACCAACCGATCCTGGAGGGTCAGATTGGCGCGTTCCACCCGCCCCTTGGCCTGTGGGGTGTTGGCATGGATGGGCTCGATATCCAAGGTTTTAAGGGCGCGGGTAAACTGAGTCATCTCACCCTCCTTGTCGGGGTGATTGACCCGAAAGATACTGTGTTTATCACTATAAATGGCCACCGGACGGCCATGTCGTTTCAGGTGATCTCTAAGCGTCTCCATATAGGCTTGTGTGGTCTCGGTGGGGACGAAGCGCAGGGCCATTAGGCGACTGGTAGCATCATCGATAAACACGATGAGTGTGCACCTTGGTCCTCGGCCCTCGAACCAGTCATGAGGCGAGCCATCGATCTGTACCAGCTCTCCCAGACGTGGGCGGCGAGGACGGCGCTGATGCACGTGCGCTTGCTTGCGCCGTTTGGGCTGCCAGAGATCATCGGCAATCATCCACTTGCGTAGCGTCTCAACCGAGAAACGATAGTTGTGTATCTCGGTCAACTTCTCGTAGGCAAAGGTAGGTGAGAAATCTATATAACGAGTCTGTACCAGACCCATGGCCTCACTGCGCACAGCTTCGGTAATGGCATTGTTGGGGCGTTTGCCGCGGTGACCTGAGATCAGACCGGTGGCACCATGCGCACGATAGCATCGTACCAGACGTTTGACTTGTCTGATGCCAATTCCCAACTGAAGGGCCGCCTCTGCTTGGGTGAGTTGCCGACTGATAGTAGATTGGATGACCGATACCCGGTCGAGCTCCCGATGACTCAATGTGATGGTCTCCTCTGTCACAGCCCCTCCTGAAATTAAAAAGGGACATTTTAGCTTTGGACAAAGGGGACATTACAGCTTTGGGCTAACACAATTGGACATCTGCTATTGACCCGACCGCATCAGATGATTAATATACGCGCCTTCATTCCCCGGTAGCTCAGTCGGTAGAGCGGGTGACTGTTAATCACTAGGTCGGCAGTTCGAGCCTGTCCCGGGGAGCCAAATGAGACCGAACCTTCCTTACTAGGAACTTTTTCGGGTTTAAAACAAACCTCAGCACATTTGCTGGGGTTTTTTTATGCCAGCAGTTCCTGTTAATTACTAAAATCATCCCTGGATAGGTGTAATTCACGTACGCTATCCATATACATGGATTTAACATAATCTTGAAGAAATCTCAATGGAAACAAGAAAATCAGACGTCCCCCTACAATATGACCAACAAATCGAAATACCGGAGTTTCTTGCTAAAAAAGGTATCACGAGCATAGAAATACCAGAAATAGATCTATGTAAAACACCTGATGTTTCCAAATTGTTTTGTTTTTTATTTAAGGATGAACTGCTTGAAACACTAAGTAAATAGCCGTTTAATTCAATAGGTTAAACGCGGTTTATTTTATATATGAAGATAGTAGGCCTCTTTTAGCAATAAAATAAACTGCGCCTTTATACCTGGAATATTTGGTTTTCCGATTTTATATGGGGTACTATAAAATCGATTATTGATAATTGATTGGGCTCTAAATTGCGCTTATGTGTAGAACTTAAATGTACGGAAATATTGACTAATAGATAAAAGTAACCATAATGGTTAATAAGGAAGAAGAAAAACGGAACAAGGCGGAGTACTCACTAACTCGTATTCACGAATTAGCCGATCAGGGCAGTGTGCATTATGGAAACCGCAGGGTACAAAGACATGTCGAGATATACAACTATACCCCCGAAAGAGTAAATACCTGCTTAACAATGCTCAATGAATCACACTTTCACGAAAGTGTGCGGTACGGTGAGACTAAGTTTTGGCTGGACGTGTATTTTATTACGTGTACATCCTCAAACGGAAATATTGATGATTTATATATCAAGTTAAAGCTAGACAGAGATTGTGTTTGGATTGTACTTGATTCATTTCATCCCGAAGGTGCTATATGAAAACCGAGAACATTACTTGCCCCGTATGCGAAACTGGCGGTTTAGTAAAAGTTATATTTTCTGATGATTTTCCATACAACAACAAGACTGTGCATGTAGATAATCTTGAGGGCTGCGTGTGCAAGTCCTGTGGTGCTGACCCAATCTTAAAAGACCAAATTAAGCGAAATCATCAGCGTATCGCAGATGCAAAACGTGCGTCAGATGGCATGTTGATAGGTCAAGAAATCAAAAAAATCCGTGAGTATTTTAAATTGACTCAAAGAGCTGCTGCCAAATTATTTGGTGGAGGTGCGAATGCATTCTCCAAGTATGAACGAGGAGATGTGATACAGAGTGAATCTATGGATAGCTTGATGTGGTTAATCATGGAACACTCCTATCTCATAAATGACCTTAAACTGAGAAAGGGTTTTGATTTGGCTGATTCTACTATTTCAGTTTGTGATCACACACGCGCCCCCATAGGAAGGTGTGCAACAGATAATCCCAGACTTAAAATACACAAAATGCGGCCCAGCGTATATGAATGTGTAATTAAAGATGCAAAATTTGCCAGTAATATAGAGATAGACAATGAGAAAGAGTCAGCTGCAGCTTGAGCATTACCACTTTCTCCGTCTCGTAATTGAAGCGGATAATAACTATCACCAACAGGCGGTTGATTTTGAATACCCTGATTTCTCAAATGCGGTTTTTGAATCCAGTATCGCCATAGGGGTACCAAGCAAAAGCGATGACACACAAAATCACTACTCGATCAAACTAATGCTAAAAGGCCATAAAAACGAAGATGGGGAGCATCCATTTCCCTACGATTTTGAAACTGTAATCGAAGGTTTTTTTACTGTCCATGGAAAGGTTGAATCGCCTGAGGATCTTGTCAAGATAAATGGAGCTTCAATATTGTACGGCGCCACACGCGACGCCTTAATGACAGCAACATCTAGATTTACCAATGGACCATTGTTATTACCTACCGTTACTTTTATTGATTTAAAGAGCTCACCCACTAAAACAAAAAAGTCGTGAATAGGCATATCTTTATAACAGCTTGATATAATTATGGTTATATCCCCTTACCTCCCACCAATCACCCTATTCTTGCTTTTCCTCCTTAGTTTAGGATGAAACTGAACAGGCAATAATACTACCAGCTCTACAGTTCCTAGTAAGCAGTGTCCGGGGAGCCAATGAAAACAGGGGTTACGTTAATTCGTAGCCCCTTTTTTATTGCCCTGTTTCAACTTCGTAGTCCGCTAGGTAGTCCGCTTTCCCCAAGCTCGCAATAGAGAATACCCTCCGTGGTCCGCCCTGTGTCCTTCCGCTATATTGCCAGGTCGAACCGATGGCTAGTGCTGAAGCGACCTGGGATTGGCCGTACTGTGCATACTTTGTTCCCGGCAAAGCTCGGGAACTGGGGTGCCAGCCTCGGTCTGCTTGAGAATGCTCAAGATCTGGCTGCCGAAACATCGTGACTTTTTCATATGGAACCTCCTCGGGTTACATTACGAGAAAATTCCACTCATGGGCACCTCTACTTTTCGGAGGGATTACAGTTTAGGCTATCGAAAAACTCCCGATTTGGTAAAATAAATAAAAACAAGCGGCGAAGGAGGTGCCTGTCATGCTTCCTGTTCCCAAGATCGTTAATAACACAAAAGACTGGTACGAATCTGCCATAGATTCCACCTGCATATTCCGGCCCATCATGAACACCCATTCTGGTTCAACGTGAACACCTATTCCGGCCGAACGTGAACACTCATTCTGGTTCAATGTGAACACTTTACCGGATTTTCCGGAATCGGTGTTCACGTTGCTCCGGAATCCATCTCAACACATTGTTTTTCCAACTATTTGCTACCCTCTTCTACTTTTGGGGAAGGGGCTATGGCTGCAAAGAGGAATGCAATGCGAAAAATCCGAGATATTCTTCGTTTACGATTGGCTGCTGATTTATCGATCAGGCAGATCAATGCCAGTACCAAGGTCAGTATCGGCGCCATCCAGAAACTGCTGATCAAAGCAGAAACACTGGAGTTAACTTGGCCGTTGCCAGACGATCTGGATGACAACCGGCTGGCTCAGCTCTTCTATCCTGGAGTCGACACCACCGTCTCTTCCCGTTACCAGGTACCTGACTGGCCAGCAATTCATCAGGAGCTCAAACGTAAGGGGATGACCAAGTTACTGTTGTGGGAAGAGTACACTCAGCAGTATCCCAACCGATGTTATAGCTACTCACAGTTCTGTGACCGCTACAAACACTGGCGTGGCCTTCAGAAACGCTCCATGCGTCAACAGCACAAGGCCGGTGAGAAGTGCTTCGTTGATTACTGTGGGCCTACTGTGCCCATCGTATGTGCCACTACCGGGGAGATCCGTCCGGCCCAGGTGTTCGTCGGCGTACTGGGCGCTTCCAACTACACCTATGCTGAAGGAACACTAACCCAATCGCTACCTGACTGGTTGGGTAGCCATGTACGGATGTTTGAGTACTTTGGCGGATCAACGGCAATCGTGGTGCCTGATAATTTACGTAGCGGCGTCAGCAAGGCCTGCCGCTATGATCCGGACCTGAACCCCAGTTATCAACAATGGGCTGAGCATTATCAGGTAGCAGTGGTTCCGGCTCGGCCCTATAAACCAAAAGACAAGGCTAAGGCTGAGGTCGGGGTGCAGATCGTCGAACGCTGGATCCTGGCCCGCTTGCGCCACCATACCTTCTTCTCCCTGGCCGAGTTGAATCAGTGCATCCGCACCTTGCTTGAGGAGCTGAATCAAAAACCATTCAAGCAACTGCCTGGCAATCGCCAACAGGCCTTCAAGCAGCTCGACCAACCGGCTCTGAATCCCTTGCCCCGCCACCCTTATTGCTACGTCGATATCAAACCGGTCAAGGTCAATATCGACTATCACGTACAGTACCAACAGCACCATTACTCGGTGCCCCATCAGTATGTCGGTGAAGCCTTGGAGTTGCATGCCAGCGATGCCCTGATCACCCTCTACTTCCGTCAGCAGCAGGTAGCTTCCCATGTGCGTAAGCGCTATCCAGGCACCACCACCGAAGCTGCCCACATGCCCAAACGCCATCAGAAACAGCAGCAATGGACACCAGGACGACTGAAGAACTGGGCACGTGATATCGGACCTGAGGTATTGCGCTGGGTGGATACACAACTGATATCCAAAGCACACCCAGAACAGGCTTACCGCGTCTGTCTCGGATTGCTCAACCTTAGCCGAAAGTATCCGTCTCAACGGCTCGATGCAGCCTGCAAAATCGCCAATCGGGCAGGGTTGTTGCGCCTGAAACAGATCAAGTCAATCCTGCAAAGCAATCGCGATCAACTGCCAGAACAACTCGACCTCCAGGTTGAGCTTCCTCAGGACCATGAAAATATCCGTGGCCCCAAAACCTTCCATTAACCCAAGGAAAACACCATGAGCACACAAACTATTGCACAACTGCGCCAACTCAAACTGGCTGGCATGGCCGCTTCACTGCAAACTCAACTGGAACAGGTCGGGACCTATGAGGGTCTGAGCTTTGTCGAACGGATTGCCTTGTTGCTTGATCAGGAGATCCTGACCCGCGAGCAGCGCAAGCAGGAACGGCTCATACACCAGGCCCGCTTCAGGCTCAAGGCCTCGGTCCAGGAGATCGACTATGAACACCCGCGTAACATCACGCAATCTCAGATCGCACGCCTTGCCCAGGGTGACTGGATTAACCGAGCCCAGAACCTCTTGGTCACCGGCCCTTGCGGTAGCGGCAAGACCTATCTCGCCTGCGCACTGGGGCATAACGCCTGTCTGCATGGCTACAGCGCCCGCTATTATCGTCTCTCACGGCTGTTACTGGAGCTGACCCTGGCCAAGGCCGATGGCAGCTACCATAAACAGCTCAAGCAACTGGCTAAGGTCCGGCTGCTGATTATCGATGACTGGGGGCTGGAGCCGTTAAAGCCAGCTCACCGTAATGACTTGATGGAAATTATGGATGATCGTCATGAATACACATCCACCCTGATGATCAGTCAGCTACCCACAGACCAGTGGTATGCCAGCATCGGTGACAACACCCTGGCCGATGCCATTCTAGATCGTCTGATGCACAACGCACACCGTCTTCAACTCAAGGGAGAGTCCATGCGAAAAATCATGGGCCAGTTGACTGATGGTGAACACCTAGGTTAAAAACACTACCACGTGATGCGTTG
>SWBX01006801.1_pt1 | contig 26265 bp, 31 predicted proteins | sample 4693051 | NCBI WGS metagenome assembly SWBX01 (sample SAMN10267272, study PRJNA491770) | bioreactor metagenome | isolation source: DHS bioreactor inoculated with marine | place: Japan: Omine Ridge, Nankai Trough | reverse complement strand
GATGGATGCAAAACAAGCCAGGTTGTTCTCTCTGCTGGATTTGGGGACATTTATGGGAAAGTAGGTAAATCGGTTGCTGGCGGATTAATGTTTTGGTAGGGACTACATTGATTGGGTTGCTGGATAGTGTTTTTCACCACATCTTTGAAAGTCAAGTCAAACTATGCGATCTTGTATGCCTTACTCTTGGCAACAAAATGACATTTATTGAGAACATTAAACTAATATGGATCAGGATATTGTGTTATTATGAAAGAGTTTGAATCTGACAGGGCCAAAGTGAAGATACCAAAAGGATACCGGATGTCTGTTATCAAACTATATTTCTGGGTGGGCCTTATCTCAGCACTGCTGCTAAGACTGGTGATAATTGCCGACCATTATGGGGATATATATGCACGGGTGCTGTGGTATCTGGGAGTTGTGGGGTACCTGTGGTTCTTTGCGCACAGGTATCATATTGGTAAGCGCAGGTTTGGGGTGATAAGAGACCTGGGATTACTTGAGAAAATTGAAACGCGGGAACCTCTTACAGAAAAGGATTTTGAAGGACTCAATTATGTCATGTGGAGTCTTTCTGTGTCAAAGGAACGGTTGAATTACCTTGTTATCTTTGCGTTTTCGGTGACTGCTATTGTTTTGTCCCTTGCACTGGATTTTGGGATAATTGTATTGTGAGGATGTTGGCAGGGTTCAAAGAGTTCCATTAATGTGATTTTATACTCAAATAAAATTATGAAAATATGTAAATATTAAAATCGATCAAAAAAATATAATAAATAACTCAGGCATTTCCATGATGTAATTTCAGTACTTCGCTAAAAAACCTCACTGATTCATTCATCTGATAGTCGGTCGAATAGGAGCACAGAATTACTTCTGCACCCCCTTCTAAGAACGGAGCGTGCGACTTTCGACGCACTCCGCTCAAGCATTCCACAACCCGAGCTTCGGGCGGCGATATGCGAAGAATGAAAGTCTTGTTTGGATCCATGGTGTACACTTTCTGACTGGAGTGCACCCCAAATAACGGACAAATAGTTAAACAAGTTTTATAAATCCACTTTGCGTAAAATAGTACGATAGAATTGAATACTTTCACCCCGCTCTGGTTAACTATATAAACTTGACAAGACATTTAACAATTGCCTTCCTAAACCAAACAAACTGGAGGCTTGAGGTATGAAGAATGAATAAAGAAATTGCAAAAGAAATTGAAGAGCGTTTTAGTCAGAAGGGATATAATATCCCCATCAGTGAGATCGAAAGCAGACTTGACAAACTCTTAAACGAGTTCAAGGTCCCGCAGGAAGAAGCACGCAGAAGTGTAGTCAATTATTTTCTAAAGGAATACAACATCCCACGTGGAGACTTCTTTGTCCAGCAGGGTGAAACACCTACTGTAAAAGTAAGTGATATTACATCAGACGGGAAATGGATCAATATCTCTGCTAAAGTGGTACAATTATGGGATGACACCCACGAGAGTATCGATCAGGCAGGATTGATGGGGGATGAGACCGGAACTATAAAATTCAATAAATGGGCAAAGGCTGAACTGCCTGCACTTGAGGAGGGTAAAACTTACCAGTTCAAGAATGTGGTCACTGACAGCTATCAGGAAAGGCTCCAGATCAACTTTAACAGGACCAGCCAGATAGAGGAGATACAGGAAGATATTGAGGTAAATACCCAGCAGGCTGAAGCACCTACCGTAAAAGTAAGCGACATAACAACTGAGGGGAAATGGATCAATATCTCTGCCAAGGTGGCACAAATATGGGATAGCACCCACGAAAGTATCGACCAGGCAGGATTGATGGGGGACGAGACAGGAATAATAAAATTCAATAAATGGGCAAAGGCTGAACTGCCTTCACTGGTTGAAGGGAAAAGCTACCTGTTCAAGAACGTGGTTACTGACAGCTTCCAGGAAAGGTTCCAGATCAATTTTAACAGGACCAGCCTGATAGAAGAGATAACTGAAGATATCGAGATAGGTACTCTGACTGTTGAGTTCTCAGGTGCAATGGTGGATATCCAGTCAGGTTCCGGCCTGATAAAGAGATGTCCCGAATGCAACCGTGCCCTGATAAAAGGGGTGTGCGGCGAACACGGTAAAGTGGAAGGATCATATGACCTGAGGATCAAGGCCGTCATGGATGATGGGGTGTGTGTACAGGATTCACTGCTGAACCGCGAGATCTCAGAACAACTCACAGGTATCACCCTGGATGAAGCAAAACAAATGGCTACCGAGGCACTTGACCAGTCAGTGGTCCTTGAAATGTTCAAAGAAAAGCTATTGGGCAGGTATTATTTAGTGAAAGGTCCGAAGCTTGACAGGAATATACTGGTAGAGGATATTTCGCCACTACCGCCTCTCGAATCAGACCAGATGGATACAATTATCGCACAGATGGAGGTGTGAATCATGGCAGGACAATATACAAGAGAAGTTGCATACCGCATCTTTGCCCAGGAGTTCAGGGATTCAAACTTATCATTCAAGGACAGCAATGACCAGTACTCTCCGCAATATCTACTTACCCCCACAGGTGCCAAGGTAAACAGGATGTTCATAGTTGGTACGCTGACAGAAAAGGAGGACATCGGCAACGAAGCCGAGTACTGGCGCGCCAGGGTAGTGGACCCCACAGGAGCATTTCTCATCTACGCCGGTCAGTACCAGCCGGAAGCAGCCCAGGTCATGGCAAATATCGAAGCCCCTCAGTACCTTGCTGTCGTAGGGAAGCCCAGCACGTTCCAGACCGAGGATGGTACGATCCTGACATCGGTCAGGCCCGAGAGCATACATATTGTGGATGCACCAACCAGGGACCGCTGGGTAGTGGAAACCACACAGCGTACACTGGAACGTGTCAAGGACCTGAACAGCGATAACCCTGATGCAGTGCGTGCAAAAGAGCATTACAACACCGATGCATCGATATACAGGCAGATGGCACTGGCGGCTCTGGAAAGCCTGAAGACAGAATAACTTTTTTTACAGGGGTCATCTGACCCCCTTTCCTTTTTTACTATACACAAGGTATAACTTTTTGTACTCAAAGTAAATGCGACCGAAGGGAGGATTTTCTTGCTATCCTGTGCATGAAAAATGTCTATGTTTTAATACACATAAATACAATTACTTATTGGTGATATCTCGTGGATTTCGTAATAGAAAATGTATATGGTAGAGAGATTCTTGACTCCAGAGGCAATCCTACTGTAGAAGTGGAGGTAAAGACATACTCCAGTGATTCCAAGACAAGAGGTTTTGGACGTGCCAGTGTTCCCAGCGGTGCATCTACCGGTTCAAATGAAGCACTTGAACTGCGGGACAAAGATAATCGGTACAGGGGCAAGGGAGTGAAAACAGCTGTACATAATGTTAACACTATATTGGGTCCGAAGGTTGTCGGAATGGATGTTCGACGCCAGCGTGAGATCGACCAGATAATGATCGAACTGGATGGTACTGATGACAAGTCAAGTCTGGGTGCCAACGCCATTTTGGGTGTCAGCCTGGCTGTGGCCCGGGCGGCAGCCGATTCATACACAATACCATTATATCAATACCTGGGAGGAGTAAATTCATTCACACTGCCGGTCCCGACCCTGAACATCTTAAACGGTGGACAGCATGCAGGTAATGAACTATCCATCCAGGAGTTCATGATACAGCCAAAAGGAGCCGAAACCTTCAGGGAAGCTTTAAGATGGGCGACCGAGACCTATCATGTCCTGGGGGATGTCCTGGAACAAAAATACGGCAGTAGTGCCACCAATGTAGGTTATGAAGGTGGGTATGCCCCCCCGATCAACCAGACCAATGATGCATTGGAAGCAATTACCGAGGCCATCGAAGAAGCAGGCTATACAGAAGATGATATCACTATTGGTATAGACTCTGCTGCAACATCGTTCTTTGATGGTGATAAATATAATATGGATGGTGGGAAATTTACCGGTGGTGAACTGGTGGATTATTATGTTGAACTGGTCGACACTTATCCTATTATTTATATTGAGGATGGTTTCCACGAAGAAGCCTTTGATGATTTTGCAGCTCTTGGTGTGGAACTGCCAGATGTCATAAACGTAGGCGATGACCTGTTCGTTACCAACGTGGAACGATTTAAACAGGGAATTGAAATGGGTGCATGTAATGCATTACTGCTTAAGGTGAACCAGATAGGGACTTTAAGCGAGGCGTTTGATGCGGCTGCCACAGCAAAGGGTAACGGGTATGATGTCGTGGTAAGTCACAGGTCCGCAGAAACCGAAGATAGTACTATTGCTGATATTTCCGTTGCACTTGGTGCCGAACTTATCAAGACCGGAGCACCTGCAAGGAGCGAACGTACTGCTAAATACAACCAGCTTCTCCGCATAGAGGAAGAACTTGGTGACGCGGCCCACTATATCAGGATATAAACCGGGATCTCAGTAAATGGAGCCGCAGCCGGATCAATGGTGAAGCGGCCAATATATCAGGATATGAACTACACAGGTAAGTAGGTCAATAGTACAGCTATCAATACCGTAACATAGACAGCTTTAAAACTGCCTACCCCCCCAAGATTTATGGAAGGGCTTCCTTCAGTATTCTCGTTAATGTTGAAGATTGATGTTATAACTCCGATAAGGATACCGAACACACCAGCGACCAGCACCACGGTGGCAGCGTTTTCCGGGTCCAGTATCAGTGCGAACGGAATTGTTATGAGGCCTATATAATTGGGTATAACGATGCCAATCCCGGCCTTGATCTCAGAGAGCAGATGGGTGCCCATTATAATTATCAGCATTGTTTCCAGGGCTGCAAAACCCGGATTATTAAAGGCCACATATGCTGCAAGGATGACTGGCAGGATAAAACCGCCCAAATTCAGGGTTATGGGTGTATTAAATATCAGTTTATCCCCACCCTCCATCTCATCTGCCAGCGGGACTGAATAAAACTCACTAAGTAGTTCCTTTTTCTCATCTGAAAGTTCCGGCTTCTTTGTCCTGATATTGTAGATGGGGATTTCAGCGAACGACAGCAGCAACATGGCTGCCATTAGTATGAACAGTACAATGGGGTTTATGTTCCACTGTCCTCCCAGTTTGTTGGTATAGCTCAGGTAAAAGATCGGGAGAAGCATAAACCCGAAAAGAGCGAACATTTGCACATCCTGTTTGAAGATTTTTCCACGCAACCGATATCACCTATAAATTATTAGTTTAGTCTTAGATTGTTAGAGAAGTTTATATAGATTATCAAATTTTGTGAAAAAGATAAATGGTAATTACTTATATGGTTCTGGACTATTAATAAAAAGAGATTATTCCAGATAAATTGCGAATAAAATTTTAATATGCGAATGTAAAATGAATATTAAAATGTAATTTAAATATTGGAGCAAATAAATATCACTACAAGAAAGGAGGACATAATATGGGTTTATTGAATCGGATGGGAACTGTTGTAAAATCAAAAATGAACAAGTTAGTTGATAAGATGGAAGATCCAAGGGAAACCCTGGATTACTCTTACCAGAAGCAGCTTGAATTATTGCAGAATGTTAAACGAGGTGTAGCCGAGGTTACCACATCTAAGAAACGGCTTGAACTGCAAAAGGCAAAACTGAACCTGAATATCGATAAGCTAACCGCTCAGGCCCGGGATGCAGTCAAGGCAGGCAGGGAAGACCTGGCGCGCATTGCACTGGAGAGGAAGAACGGACTGATGTCCCAGGTCCAGTCCCTTGACCAGCAGATCGATGACCTGAATCAAGAACAGGAGAAGCTCCAGGCCACAGAAAGAAGACTGTCTGCCAAGGTCGAGTCCTTCAGGACCAAAAAGGAGACCATCAAGGCCCAGTACTCTGCAGCAGAAGCGCAGGTCAAGATCACTGAATCAGTAACAGGTATCAGCGAGGAAATGGCAGATGTGGGCATGGCTGTCCAGAGGGCTGAAGAGAAGACAGAGGATATGAAGGCACGCTCGGCAGCACTGGACGAACTCCTTGAGGCGGGTACACTGGAAGACTTTACCGGAGGGGAGGACGATATCGAAAAGGAGCTTGCCAAGATCAGTGCAACCAGTAATATTGAATCAGAACTTGAATCCTTGAAGGAGGAGGAAGGCAAATGATTGTCAGGATAATGGAAGAGGGACAGTTTAGGATACCCAGCAGCTTGCTTGACGAACTGAATGTCATTGACAACCGGATCGTGGATTACGTAGCTAAAGAAAATGAAAGTGATTTCAAAAAAGAGCTGAGTAAGCTTATTGCCATGATAAAAGAAAATGGCAAGCCCCTGGACGATGCTGAGATCATGGAATCAGACCTCATTGTACCACCTGCAGACCTGACCCTGAAAGAAGCTGCCGATATATTCAGTGGGGATGGTCTTATAGAAGATTAATTTGTGAATTATATTGGTATTCCCCAGAGGGGATACCATTTTTCCACATTTTTTTCTATGGGAAGTTCGCTTTCCATGACTGACCTGAGCCTGAATTCCAGTGTATTATCCCTTTGGTGGTCCCCTTTGGGCACAAATGGATAGTAAGCTCCCTGTTTATAATTGTATATCCAGTAGACTGTGCCTTCACCCTGGAATCGGTAGATGGCGCATAAAAGCTGTTCGCTGAACCCATGCTCTATCAGGGTCTGTGAGACAAGATGGATGTTGGTTACCAGGTCTTCAAAATCCGGGTCTTTGAGTATAACCCACAAATAATTGAATTCGTCCTTTTGCACCTTGTACTCAGTACCAGTCTCCTTACAGCTATATTGGAGCAGTTCTTCTATTTCCAATCGTGCTGCAGCATATCTGGAAGATTGCATAGCTTTGAAACAGATACCTGCTGACCCTACAGGTTTTAGACCCAGGTTAACGTCCATTGTAATGCTGGCTGTGGAAATGGCAAAGAGTTTATCTACCTTAGCTTTTGGAAGTTTACTCTTCCCCAGTATAGCATCCAGAAATCCCATTAAAATTCCAGCTCTGTTTCTAATTTCTCAAGTGCAGCAATACGTTTCTCAACAGACGGATGGGTTGAGAACAGTTTCATGACAGACGAACCGGACAGTGCAGGGATTATGAAAAAGGCATTCATGCCCTCTACTTTTCTCAGATCGTCTTTTGGTATTCTGGGCATGATGCCACTGATCTTCATTAGGGCAGAAGCCAGATTTGAAGGTGCACCTGTGATCAGGGCCGCTCCTCTGTCTGCCGAGAATTCACGGTATCTGGAAAGTGTCCTGATAAGTATGAGGCTTACTATCCATACCACGATCGATACCAGCCATGCTGCCATAATACCGCCCGACTCTCTACTTCTTTGCCCTCCACCGAAGAACAACAGATACCGCACAAGAAAGAAAGCCACTGTTGAGAGGAAGCCGGCAATGGTCATTACCATGACGTCCCGGTTCTTTACATGGCTCAGTTCATGGGCGAGAACTGCTTCCAGTTCACCCTGGTTCAATGTCTTCATTATACCGGTGGTTACGGCAACTACGGACTTCTTCGGGCTTCGGCCTGTTGCAAAAGCATTTGGCATAGGGCTGTCAACAACAGCCACTTTAGGTTTTGGCAGATCTGCTATGGCACACAACCTTGTGATCATTTCATGAAGTTTTGGTTGTTCACTTTCAGATACGATCTTGGCCCCCATACTCCACAGGACCAGCTTATCTGACATGAAATACTGGAGGAACATGAATCCTCCAATGAAGATGAGCATGACACTCATGCCTGCACCCTGGGAAAATAAAACTGCCAGGAAGAACAGGTACACTGCTGCAAGTAAAAACATTGTGAAGAACATCCTGCTTTGAAGTCCCCAGTCAGTTTTCCATTTTCTCATATGTTTATTGACACCTCGGTGAAGATAATTTAAATAATATATTGTTTCTTCTGCATTTAAGGAGTTTGTGGTTAATATTTTCAAAATTCAGCATATAAACCTTATTTTTCCCTTGGCATGCAGATGACTTCCCTTATCTGTAGGCCATAGAAGTTATTGGAATGTGCAGGCTTGATAACACAGGCCACATCTGCGCCGTTGGCTGTCCCGCCCACTGCAATGACCTCACTTTCCATTGAAAGGGCGCCGGAATCCGCTGCCATCAGCACTACTTCCACGGCAACCTTGAAACCTTTACCAAAAAGTTTGCGCAGGGTATCAGCTACGATCTCTATCCGGCTTATCCCTCCTGTGTCTTTGGACAGCGACTTCTCTACACCTGAGAACAAATGTGACTGGGATACGATCTCTACACCCATATCATTCAAACGGGAGACGTACTGGCTTTCCATATCCCATTTTCCTTCTTCAGTGGTTCCGTACTGGTGGGTGACCACGATTATTTTGATATTACTGTCTTGCAGGGCCTCTGCCATAGCTGCTCCGGCCTTTCCTGAAGTGCTGGCAATCACCACTTCCTTGATGTCCAGTTCAAGGGCGCGGGTCTTGACGGCTTCAATTACGGCGAGGGTATTTATTTCCCCGGGCTTTTCGAAATATGTAATGCTTTTATTCAAATTATTCCTCTCCTTATAGTTAGTGTAATGGATAATGGTATTTGAGGTAGAAATATTTAGTCTTTTGTGGTGGTGTGTATGGGGGTGGAGGAGCTGGTGGAATGGTTGGTTAAGGACCGGGATGATGTGGGGGCTGAAAGGCTGTGATAGTGTAAATCCTGATCATGTGCATATATTGGTTGAATGTCTGCCAAAATATTTCGTGGGTTATTTGTCGGGGTGATCAAAGGTTGAAGTAGCAGAATGCCCTGGATGAAATACTGCACAGGGGCTGGCGGTGTTCAACAGAATTATATGCAGGGATATTGAAAGCAGTTAAATAATTGACAATAACACGAAACTGCCCGCAGGTGCCTGGATAAACTTCAGTTAAAATCATCCGGGTCAAACACAAGATACCCAGATCCGTTTCGCTCCGTCCAAATTACCTTCAGTAACTTCTTTTATCCGCAAACCGTTATGTGAAATTGATTTTTGGCTATGTAATAGAATGCTTTATATTCTCTGGTATACCATAGTATACTGTGGTATATATGGACGTAACTACAATTAAAATTAAGTTGGACACGAAACACCAGCTTGATCAATTTAAAGAATATAATAGAGAAAGTTATGACGAGTTAATTCGGAAAATGATTTATATAGTAAAGAAAGTGAAAACTCAACCCGAATTAAGTAAAGAAGCTATTACCGCAATAGAAAACGCGAGAAAAAGAATAAAGGCGGGAAATTTCGTTACAGAAGAAGAAGCGAAAAAAAGGCTTGGTTTCTAAATGTATGAAGTATTCTTCGATCCTGAGGCTCTTGAATTCTTAGGGAAATTGGACAAAACACTCGCAAAACGGTTTTGGGACAAAATAATGTCAACAAAATCAGAACCGCATCATTTTTTTGAAAGATTAGTTGGTAGAAATGATTATAAACTACGAATCTGAGATTACAGGGTAATAGCAGACATAAATGACTCATCAAAAAGAATAGCGATAACACTGGTTGGTCATAGAAAAAAGGTATACAAGAAAAAATAATCGCCAGAAATCAAACGTTGCGACGGTGTCAACGGCGAGTTCTTTGGTAAACCAGAAGATGCATTCTTAGCTTCAGCAGGTTATCTGGAAATATCAATTAGCAATGCTACTGGATGCACTGTTCAACAAGGATGCCATCAATCAATATCATCCAGGTCGAACACAAGATACCCGCGCTGCCTTAACTCCTCTTTTCCTGCCACCTTTTTTGCAACAATCCCAAAATACTCCTTACGCGTATCATTATTCCAGCGCACAAAGGTTGATCTTTCCATCAGGTCAGAATGGATATTTTCTGCACCCCCCTTGTTCACATCCTTCCACTTACACTCCACAAACACAATCTCACCTCTTTTATCATTCATCCCCACAATGTCAATTTCCTTATCCTTGTGCCACCACCTGCCTATCCTTGAGAACGAAAACTCATCGAGAATATGTTTTTGCATTATCAGTTCCTTAACCAGCATTTCAAACATCTGCCCGCAGTATAATGGAAAATCCTGCTTGATCAAGCCCAGGACCTCTTCGTTCCTGTTTGCCTCCAGATCGATCCTGTTCGGGTAGATGTACCTGAACCAGAAGTTGAAATACGGCTCCGAGATCGTATAGAGCCGCTTTTTGAATTTTGAATACGCATTCACGGGAATTTCCTCCTGCAGGATATGCAGCCCTCGCAGTACACCCAGGTATTTGGATACCATGCTTTTATCAAGACCAGTATAGTTGCATATCTCCCCAAGGGTATTGTACCCCAGTGCTATGGCTTTGAAAATATGCTTGTAATTCTTTGGCTCCCTGAACTCTTCATTTAAGAGGAATTCAACTTCCCGTGAAAGATAAGTGCCTTTTGTGATCACGTTGTCCAGCACATTGTCCCAGAATGTCAGGCTTGTATCGAATTTCAGCAGGTAATCCGGAATTCCACCACTAACGAACCATGTCCTGACAAGGTCTTTGGTAGCATACGGTAAGAAATCCTTCAGGTGGATAAAGTCCAGGGGCTGGACCTGCCACTGTCCTGTTCTACTCCCGTACAGCGGGCTTTTGTTTCCCAGGACTTCGGACTCCATGACACTTACAGCCGAACCTGATAATATGAGCATCACGTTCTCGTGCTTCAAGTCGAGTTCCCACATCTTCTGGAAAATCGATGGTATGGACCTGTTATTGTATATCAGGAAAGGAAACTCGTCGATGATTATCACGAATTTTTCCTTTGTCACCAATTCATGGAATGTCCGTATCCCCTTCAAAAAGTAGGGTAATAAAATTTGTATAAATCATTGTTTATATTTATCTGCCACAGAAAGCACAGAGGATACAGAGAAGAAATCCTCTGTGATCTCTGTGTTCTCTGTGGCTATTATTTTTTCCCTCTGATTTGAAGTGGATACGAATGTCCTGTGTTTGAATAATGTTTCAAACAGTGATTGCCATCCCGAAAACTCAATTTTCCCGAAATTTTCATCATTTATTACTTTACCCAAACGCAATGAAAAATCCCTTATGTTTTGTTTGTCCCCTTCTGTTGAAGCAAGAAAGTATATTCCTTGCTTGTTTTCCAGGAATTTTAACATGAGTTCGGTTTTTCCAACCCTTCTCCTGCCGTAAATTACAATAAATTCTGGAGAATTACTGTTATACCTGGATTCCAGGAAGTGTAATTCGTTTTCCCTGTTCACAAATTTTTGTTGATACATAAGTAGTATACTTTACTCTCAACAAATCTATAATTGCCCCCGGCATCCTTCTTCACTACCTGCAATCAAAAGTACTGTAAGTTCATTCACTCTTTTTTCTGAAAAACAGCCACTGTTCATTACCACTCCTGGGTTTTGTCCTGATAAGACAGTACACGCCTGATAGCCGCCGCCCATACATCCTGAAGATTATCTTTCCTTTCTCATCATCCACTTCCAACGGCTCAAATGTACCCCTGTCCCACATCTTAACAGTCCCGGCCCCATAGTGCCCTTTTGGAATTTCACCCTCGAAGTTGGCATATTCCAGGGAGTGGTCCTTGGTTGCTATGGCCAGCCTTTTCACTCCAGGCTCGGTTGGTGGTTCCTTTGGCACTGCCCAGCTCCTGAGCACACCCCCCATCTCTAAGCGCAGGTCCCAGTGTAACTTTTTGGAATCATGTTCCTGGATAACAAAGACACTGCCACCTGAAGATTTACTCGCACCTACGGGTTCAGTTATCCCGGAAGATTCAGGTCCATTCCTGTATAGTTCAGGTTTCATTCCACTCCTTTCCTTGGACATAGATGTTGCAACATACATATACCATGTTCAGGTTTGCGGGCACCGCACACTGCACGGCCATGCAGTATGAGCCTGTATGACAAGTCGCTCCACTCCTCTTTCGGGGCCAGCTTCATCAGGTCCTTCTCGATCTTATCCGGGTTCGTATGTCGGGTCAGCCCCAGCCTGAAGGACAGACGCTTCACATGGGTATCCACTGCAATCCCCTCAGTGATGTCATAGGCGCTGGACAGTACGACATTGGCGGTCTTTCGGGCCACACCTGGCAAGGTAATCAGTTCTTCCATGGTATCAGGGACATTACCGCTGAAATTTTCAAGGATTGCAATACTACTGTTCTTGATATTCTTTGCTTTCTGTCTGTAAAAACCTGTAGACCTGATATCCTGTTCCAGTTCCTGCAGGTCAGCTTCGGCAAATTCATTTATCCCTTTATATTTCCTGAAGAGTTCTTCAGTTACTATATTAACCCTAACATCAGTACACTGGGCTGAAAGGATAGTAGCTACAAGCATCTGGTGAGGTGTTTCATACCTGAGTGCAGTCCTTGAAATTGGATACTCATCCTTAAGCAGCCTGATCATCTCAAGCATCTGCCCGCCCGGTTTCATGAAAAAATAAAGGAGAGATGAATAGATAACAGTTGTGATTCCAGATGTGGTTCCGGTTGTGATTCGCTTCGTTATTCTATACCGGCAAGATAGCGTTCTGCTGAGACTGCAGCCAGGGCACCATCACCCACTGCCGTAGCTACCTGGCGCAGTAATGTGGTCCGGCAATCTCCCGCTGCAAATATCCCTGGTACTGAAGTGGACATGTCAGGACCGGTAATAAGAAAACCGTTCCCATCTTTGTCGGCTTCGACAAAATCCGTGCCAGGTTCCACACCCACATACATAAACACGCCCCCTACCTGTATCTCTGTGATCTCATCGGTGAGCTTGTTCTTGACGATTACCTTTTCAACAGTATCCGTACCTTCGATCGACTGCAGGTTTGAGTTCCAGACAAACTCTATCTTTGGGTTCTTGAAAGCCCTTTCCTGGTTGATCTTTTCGGCTCTCAGTTCATCCCTGCGGTGGATGACATATACCTTGTTAACCATTTTGGTAAGGAAGATGGCTTCAACAATGGCACTGTCGCCGCCGCCTACCAGCGCCACGTCCTTGCCTGTAAAGAAAAATCCATCACACGTAGCGCAGGTAGATACGCCCCTTCCTGTGAATTCGTCTTCGCCTGGCACGCCCAGTTTCTTTGGCCTGGTACCTGTGGCTACAATTACGGATCTGGTCTCGAACTCATCATCAGAGGTAACAACTGTCTTGACGTCGCCTCCGTCCTTGATCTGCCTGACATCGGCAAACATTATTTCAAGGTCGAACTTTTTAGCATGTTCTTCCATCTTCTCCATCAGTTCCATGCCGCTAACCTCGGGAAAACCCGGGTAGTTCTCAAGCATATGGGTCTTGGTGATCTGCCCGCCCAATCCAACTTTCTCTATAAGCAGGGCATTCATCATTGCACGTTTGGCATATATGCCTGCGGAAAGTCCAGCAGGACCGCCACCGATTATGATTACATCATATACCATTGTTAACCATCCATTGTTATTTATCATGAAATATTATTGAGCAGCCTATATTCCCTTTTCCATTCATTATACTTTTGTCAGGACTTTTCATTAAAACATGGAATACAGTAACCTTTTCCATCCTTTTCCTTGATCCTCGTCTCCATTACAGGCTCCCCGCACCTGGAACATGTTACTGATTCATGTATCCGGGCATGCGACGGCAGTTCAATGGTAACGTCCCGTATGTCGAACAACTCATTTTCATCTATGCTCAACATCTGCGCAATCCGCTCATCACGATCCTCGTTTTCGAACATAGTGCCCTTAAGGCTTACCCGTACACCACGGCCACTGGGACGGAGCGCCAGGGTATATACATGCTTGCCGTAATCCCTGAAAAATAAGTTGCCCTTACCAAAGGTGCAGCCTGTCATGTACTGTATGGCATCAACTGCGCAGGAATTGTTCTCCACAATTGCTATCAATTCTTCATCTTCCGAGCGCATGGCATGAATTCGTTCCATGCCTGCCTTTGCAGCGCGGTAGCCAAGTACCAGGCCCGGACAGAAGTGGCCGTGGAAATCGATGATGGGTTTGAGGTCAGGGGGAATAGAATGTGTCATTGATATAGGATTGGACGCAATGGGGTTAATAAGTTTCGCGGAGGATGGACTATTATAATGCTTGAATGATGTGTTTTAAGGAATCAAGAAAATGCTCACTTCGTTCGCATTTTCTAAGCCTACAGGAAAGTATATACTTTCCTACACATTTTTCTGCACATTAAAAAACAGACTCATAATCCTAAGTATCGTAATCCTAATAATTGGTAATACATTGATGATACCTAAAATCAGGGTTAAAACGCAAGCAAAAACAGCCACAATGGAATGAATAAAATCCTGACATATCCAAAAGGCACCATTATTGCTAATATATTAGTAATAATGCAAACAATCTTGGCGATTATGATAGGAATTACCTATCGAAAAATAGAACATCGTTCACCAAGCTTGACTCCAAAATTTATCCCAGCGCCCCGATCTGCGTACCCCTGACCGACCTGCGGTAGCGTTTACTGACTTCAATAGTCTCATCTAGATTATCCTCTGTTACCCAAACCGCACGTGGAAAATCCGAACCCGTAAATGAATGCCTGAATGCATTATAGATAGCATTATCAACCTTCTCCTGCCGGTAAAGTTCCTTAATAGAAGGCCAGCCCCAATCTAAAACCAGTGCTTTAACCGCCCCGAGCCCGCCCAGTTCGAACACCTCCACCAGCAGTGCCGTAACCATGCAGTTCCCTGACATCACAGCCACATTACAGTTGGATACTGCATACTCATTGCCATTGAACGATAAAGCCAGTCCTCCGGCATCCCTGGTAAGATCCAGCATTTTCCAGTCTGTGATGCTGTCGCCTATGGTGGCTGATTGCTTCAGGTCATGTCCCTCCTTATCAAGAGCACTTATTACTGCCTCATATTTACGGGTGCCTCCTACCGGTTTTATCTCTTCCAGCACATTACAAAAACCAGTGGAAGGAAGTATATCCCAAAAAAAGCTATCCATCTGCCCGATAGAACAGACAGTACTGTCATCAATTACATCCTGCCCGGCATTCGTATCAATATCCAGGGGCGGCATAGACATAATGGTCAGGGCCATTTCCCTGACAAGGTCCTTATCGGCACCTGACATCTCACTGGCATATTCATTAATGGGAAACCACGTACAGTATGTATTTTCTTCAGGTACGCCTGCTAGGTAGGCCGTATAATGTACATACTGGTGGTAACTGGTACTGATGATATTTACCGTATAGCTGCGTCTTAGCAGCTCTATTGCCTTGATAGAACCGGCAATGAAATTGGCATTATCCTTTGCCTTTTCCACAAGGAAATCATTATCCAGGCCGAAGGCTATCAAAAACGGGGCGATCAATGCAAGGTTGTTTCCGGGTTCATAGCCCTTCTTTTTAACAACGTATGCCAGGTAATCATCATAGGCGCTTATTTTCGTGAAAAGTCGGTCACCCCCTTCAATCCCCTGGCGCATAATGTCAAAAGCATGGTCTGCCGTGACCCACGGTCCTTCCCAGTCTGAGTTGATCATTGAAACCCTTTGTTCAATTCAAGTTAATAGTATGTATTTCTACACCCACTATTTATACACCACTTCAAATTTATTACTATTCCATCAGAACAATTCAAATATTCCGATCCCTGTCAGCGTGAGTGCAGTTACCACGATCCCGGCTATCAGTACGCCCGTGAATATCGCAAGCAGGGCATGCCTGAATTCAATACCGAACACGAATGCAGCAGCGCATCCCGTCCAGGCTCCGGTGACAGGCAGCGGTACAGCTACAAATAACGTAAGTGCCAGCGTACCATATTTCTCGAACCTTGCATTGTGCCTGTGGTGAGTACGGGTGAACAACCAGGTAAAGAATACATCCCACACTTTCCAGCGTCGCAGGAAATCAGATACAGGTCCAAGGAACAGCAATAATGGAATTACAGGTATCATATTACCGATCACGGCCAGAAAGTACGCTTCAGGGACAGCCATACCGTAACCGCCAACTTCGGCCGGGGCAAGTGCAATGGTTAAGGCACCCCTCAGTTCTGCCACTGGCATCATGGCAATGATAACAGTGGCTGCCCAGTCGGGAATCCAGGAAATATGAGCAGCAATAGTGGCGCTAACTGTCATTTCCTTTCCCGGCCAGGACAAAATAAGCAAGCAGTGCCTCTAACTGTATCCGTTCATTGGCACCTTCTGTCAGCCTGAAATCTATCTCGCCGATACGGTCCATCAATTTCACTTTCAGGATATCAGGAATGCTCTTGTCGAACATGGTCCTGTGTATCTGGACAATAATATCCTCACCAGATAAGCCCTGGTTGATAAGTAGAGTGTCCAGCTTGGTCCTTGCACCGATAAAGTCCCCGCCCAGTGCCAGATCTATGAGACTGCCGATCTCCTCTGGTCTGGCAGTGGCAGTGATCTGGTAGATTGCTTCCATGTCTACCTTCTTATCCAGCAATCCGGCTGCCTGGAGGGCGTTAATTGCTTTTCTCATATCACCCATGGAAACGTATTTTATGGCTTCCATGCCCTCATCGTTGACCTCAAGCCCCTCTATCCCTGCGATATGGGCTATACGCTGCTGGATGGCTTCAAGTGAAATTGGCCCGAACCTGTATACGGCACACCTGGACTGGATTGGGTCTATGATCTTTGATGAGTAATTGCACGAGAGAATGAACCGGCAGTTGCTGGTGTATTTCTCCATGGTGCGCCTTAGTGCGCTCTGGGCGTCAGAGGTAAGTGCATCGGCCTCATCAAGGAAAATTATCTTGAAATCTGCTTCGCCCAGTGGGGATGTGCGGGCAAAGTTCTTGATCTTGTTACGTACTACATCGATACCGCGCTCATCACTGGCGTTTAGTTCGGTAAAGTTATTTGTCCACGTGTCGCCGAACAGCTCCTTGGCAACAGCAATGGCTGAAGCCGTTTTGCCAACGCCGGGTGGGCCGGAGAACAGCAGGTGGGGCAGATTGCGGGATTTCACATATGACTGGAGGCGTTTTACTATTTCGTCCTGTCCAACCACATCTTCCAGGGTGTGTGGACGATATTTTTCAATCCAGATCTCTTCTTTTATTTCCAGGACCTCCTTGTGGGATGGATGTATATATGATTTGATGGGTATAAGGTTTGTTAAAGCATTTCAGATAACAACATAATTACATAATAACATATGTTCGTATCCACTTCAAATCTAAGGGTGATTTAAAAATTATTAGACAGGATTTACAGGATCGACAGGATATACGGCAACGTCAACATCCTGTAAATCCAGTCAAAATACCATGCTTTTTGAAGTGGATACATATGTTTTTTATCAAGAAATTTGATGGACGTGTTGATCATGAGAATCTGGGATATCCCACCTGAGAGATTTTGCCGGAACCACTTGCTTGGTGAGCACAGGGAACTTCATGCTGTGTGGTCTGTCATCACCAATGGCAAGAAAGCATATGCCAACCACCCTGAGATCACAAGATGGAGGGGGAGGCTAAAAGCCCTGTATCTGAGGCATGAGGAACTTGTCCGGGAGATGAAGGCAAGAGGTTACAATCATCATACTCCACTTGATCCGGTACTTGCAACCGGCGAGGGTGTACAGAGCATTTTCGTTGTTCCTTATGATGAACAGATCAGGATTCTCCAAAAAAAGGGGTGCGGATGCAAAGTTTAGCAGGTCTTTCCTCAGATATTATATTTTTCAATATCCCCAAGCGTATTTACGTTTAAAAATGTCTTGAGTTCCGGGTCCCGCTCCCTGATCTTATCCATTTCTATAAGCACCATATCTTCCAGATCAAAGATGGGCGCCAGAATGAACCTTTCACCCTGTTCGATAGACTTTTTGGTCCTGGCCAGCATAGGTCCGGTACGATATACTGCATGCAGGGGTTCATATATTCCGTCATCACCTACAGGTAGTGCCCCATCATGTCCCAGAGCGCGTTTGAACAACAATTCCACCACCCCGATGTTGAGGAGAGGCATATCACAGGCAACAACAAAAACGTATTCACCACCAGCGGCCTTCAGTCCTTCAAGGATGCCGGCAAGGGGCCCCACATCAACATATTTATCCACTACGACTATTCGACCTGTGGTATATTCTTCAAGGAGTTGCTTTTGCCTGTCATCCCTTACTGACACAATAATCTCATCCACCACTCCTTCAAGGACTTCGATGGTATGCTCTATGATCGGTTTACCATTTATGGGTGTCAGGGCTTTCTCCTTATACCCGAGCCGCTTACCCCGGCCGCCAGCCAGTATTATTGTAGAGGTATTGATCATATTTTGATATCCCTTCCATAGAACGATGGTGAGATTTCCCCAATTATCATCAATCTGGCATCAACCTGTTATCTACCTGACATCAATCTAGCGATCTTTGTGTTCCATAAACTCTGTTATCCGGGTGGAATGGTACCGGGATTTGAGCCCGGTCAGGTCCAGCAGGTTTTTCATAATACCACAGATGACATCAGAGCTGTGCAAGATCACACCTGCATCATGTCCGTTCATCTCATATGCTTTATCACCTTCGGGGATATCAAACCTGCTGATGTCCTCCCTGAACTCCTTGAGCCTTTCATTCCTGGATTCCCTTACATAAGGGCTGGATTGGGGCGTAATCCCGATAAGACTTAATTCATACCTGAAACACGGCCTGTTCAACAGGCTTGTTAATATGTATACTACAACAGGGTACCTGTACTCGGGATCCACATCCTTCAGGCGATCCTCAAGTATCCGGTATAGGTCGGTTTCCTGCTCCCTGTGGTTATATGAATATACTTTTGAAGGGGGAATTTCTTGTTCTATAAGGTAACCAGTGTCATATAACGCCCTGAGGTATCCGGTAATGATCAATCTGTGCTGGTCATATCCTTCTGATTTCAGTTGCCTTGATATGCTACTTATGGAAAGCTGGCGTTCCTTTAGCATATTTATGATTACATTAAAGAATTTCTCAGACATGTATAAAATTGATATTGGTAACAAACCTGATAAATACTTTGGTAAATAACACAAAAACAACCATTTGTCACAGATGGACTACTGGTCAAATAAAAAAATATTAAACTGCATTCTAGTTCTTGATCGCAATATCAGTTGTATGGAATTGAGAAGCTCATATGAGAATGTATAATTTCCCATATATATTAGTAGTGAACAGCGAGAACAATTATCTGTGATTTTTTTTGGTTTCGTGAAGTTTCGTAATTTTTTTGTGATCATGTACGGAAATTCTATGCATTGCGATATCTACTTCTATATGTTTCCGATCCACTCTGAAAACATCTCCCTCATGGATCTTATTGTCAAAGTTCCAGAGAACTTTTACACGATCACCAATTAAGATTTGTTCTCCTCTGGAATCTTTCATCTTTGAACCACCCCCTTTTATTGAATTATTTCCTAAACTCCTTACTGTATCAACAAATATTACGATTTCAATTTAATTATGTAAACTGTTTGTGTTGACTCTATATTTAAATATTGTGGCAAAGGACCTCTACAACCTATGTTATCATTCTTAGATTGGGAAATTATACTTATTTCAACCCCAACACTTCGCATTCCATATCAATATTTTCGCCATCTTCAGATCAATTTGTTTTTCTGATCCATCATAAATTTAATTTAATAGAATACATCCTAATGCTTCTGTTGTTTAACAAGCTCTCATGAAGATTTTTCAGCTTATTGCATTACCAGACACAACATCGATCATCTCAAATCTTTCTACATCGAACAGCCCCATGTCTGTCAGTCGCAACTTCGGAATCACAGGCAGTGCAATGAAAGAGTGCGTAATAAATGGCGCTGGCAGAGTACACCCCATTTCCTTAATTGTTCCATGCAATCCATCCAACTCCAGGGCCACCTCTTCCACTGGGTCCGGGCTCAACAACCCGGCAAAGGGCAGCGACAGGCTGTCCAGTACCTCTTTATCCTGCACCAGCACAATGCCACCCTTCATCTCCTTAATTATATTGGCTGCCAGTGCCATATCGGCATGATTGGTTCCGGTCACAACCACATTATGGCTGTCATGCCCGATGCTCTGTGCAAAAGCACCCGACTTCAGGTCAAACCCACTGACAAACCCCAGTCCGATGTTACCATTCTTACCATGGCGCTCGATAACAGCCGTACTGAGGATGTCCCTGTTTGCATCAGGCAGCAGCACACCTGACTCGTCAGTAACAAGTTTTGCATTGTCCTTCTCTGTAAATATCCGGTCAGGGAAAACCTTGATCACATTTACTGATACGCTGCTACCCGGTGCATAAATTATCTGCAGGTCTTGTGGTTTTATCTCCCTGTACCTGATCGTATCAAGTACATGATCAGGGTAATTGAAAACAGGTATCTGTGCCTCAATTGGGGTAATAGGGGCACCGCCGACGATCACTGAATGTATACTGAATCCTTCCAGGTCGTCAAGGATGACAAGGTCAGCCCTGCGGCCTATGCTGATGGAACCCACCAGGTGGTCGATACGGTAATGCCGGGCTGTGTTTATGGTACACATGGATATTGCATCCAGGGGGTCCAGGCCGAGGGCAATGGCTTTTCTCACAATTGCATCCATGTAGCCTGCCAGCAAATCCTCGGGGTGCTTGTCATCGGTAACAAAGAACACGTTCTCCAGGGATATGCCTTCCTCCAGCAAACGAGGCAGGAAATTTTCAAGGCATTTTGCTGCCGAACCTTCTCTTAGCATCAGCTTCATTCCCAGGCGCAGTTTCTCCAGCGCCTCCTCATAGGTGAGGGATTCGTGGTCACTGGAAATACCGGCTGCCATATAACCCCACAGGTCAGGCCCCATCAAGCCTGGTGCATGCCCGTCTACTACCAGTCTGCGCTCCCGGGCCGCCTGTATCATGGCCAGCTTGCTGGCATCTCCGCTTAATACGCCAGGGAAGTCCATTACCTCACCTAAGCTCACTACCATCTCATTTTCGATCATTGCCCGTACATCAGCGGCGTCAAGGGAAGCACCTGATGTCTCAAAAGGTGTGGCAGGTACGCACGAGGATACGGCAACAAAGATGTTCAACGGCAGGCTCTTTGCCTCTTCCATTACCAGTTCGATGCCCTGCCTGCCCAGTACATTTGCTATCTCGTGCGGGTCTATAACAATGCCTGTAGTGCCGTGCTCCAGTGCTTTTCGTGCGAACCGGGACAGTGTGACCATGCTTGATTCAAAATGTACATGCCCATCCAGCAGACCAGGGGATACGTAGCTGTGGTTTACGTCGATGATCCTGGTACTTGCATCTCTCAGGCCTGATACGTCGCCGATACCGACGATGTAACCTGACTGGATGGCGATGTCAGCGTTGAGGATTTCTTTGGTGTTGACATTGATTATTCTGCAGTGTTTGAGGATGGTGTCGGCTTTGATATCCCCTTTGCCTGCGAAGATTCTTTCTGTGAGTTGCATGGATGAGGTATTGGAGTTTATGAAGTAAGAATTTACCTATATTTTATGGAATAAGTTCAACTAACAGGGAAATATTCCTATGATTATTTCCCTCTACTCTATACACTCAATAAACACCATCTCATAATCCACAAACTGTACCCGCCAGTCACGGGGTAAGTACATCCTCTCCCCTCCAAGATGTTTCGCCAGTGTGTCCATCCCCGAGATGTCGGCCACCCCTATAAATCGAAGTATAACGATGCCGCATGGGTCCCTGTTGTCGTCGATAAAAAAGTTCACCCCTTCTAGATCAAGTTCATACACTTTATGCAGGAACAGGTGGGCCCCCTTTGTAGTCCTGAATTTATACCCGGTATCCATCACCAGGCTGTTCAATATTCATCACACACCCTGAAGAAGTTCAAGAGAAGCTCATCCCCTTTTTCGGTATGGCTTACTTCAGGGTGCCACTGCACACCGAACAGCGGCCTGGTTTTGTGCCGCATGGCTTCTATCTCACACACATCACTGCGGGCCAGCTGCACGAAGTCGGGCGGCATGCCTGTGACCTCATCGGCATGGGACGCCCATACACTGGTGCTGGGTCCCAGTCCCTTCAATATCTCATCCTCATCTATTATCTCCACATGGACGGCAGCATACCCGCCCTTGTGTCCTGTGGCAATCTCGCCGCCGCAGGCCCTTGCCATCAACTGGTGACCCAGGCAGATGCCAAGTATGGGCAGGTCAAGTTCCTGCACCATATCTTCGGCCCGGCCTATGCGGTCTATGCTGGGGCCACCGCTGATAATGAGGCCGTCGGGTTCCATTGCAAGTATCTCTTCATTGCTAAGGGTATTGGCAATAATACCGCTCTCTTCATCCAGGTCGCGCACGGCCCTGTGGATGAGGTGGCAGAACTGGCCGTAGTTGTTTACTACAAGGATCTTCAGGTCACTCATAATTGCAACATAGTTATCAGGGTAATTAATAAATCTATCTTTCAGTGGTTGATATCGTACAGGCATTGACGGATAGTCCAACACCAAGAAAATATTAGGGAAAAATTAATGATCGTGAATTCAAACAACTTCAGTTGTCCCCAATTTGGGTACAACTAAAATTACCCTCGGCTGATGGCAAGACAAGGGTCATTAATAGTCTACTAAAAAAAATAAGTTAAAGCAAGAGGGACATTTTTAGTTGTACGAAAAAAACGTACAACTGCAAAAGACATTGTCATTTACTTCCCTTTCTTCACCCACTTTTTTTCACCAGCACCCCCGGCCACACCACAAGCCCGATGATCAGTGCCAGCACGAACACGAACACCGACCCCATGCGAGGTGCAGGGTACCGGCGCGAGTGGAGTGGAGGATAGCGGGCGGCGGAATAATTAGAATAATTTAATACAGATAGCACTAACTGAATAATGGTGACTACTGTTGGTAGATTATGCTAATATTCACAGGACGGCAAAAAATGATGATGCAGAAAAACGCAAAGAAGCAGTAGACCAAATAGGCACCCTTTTCCAAATCCTTTCTGAAAAGGACAGAGAGCAGGCATCGAACGACCTGCTGGAACTTACAAAGGACAAGGATAGCAACGTGCGATGGGGCGCAGCCTATGCGCTTGGCCGGGCCTTCCTGTACATGACCGATAAGGAGCAGGCATGGAACCACCTGCTGGAACTTACAAAGGACAAGGATAGCAGCGTGCGAAGGGGCGCAGCCGATGCGCTTGGCCCTGCCTTCCAGTACATGACTGATAAGAAGCAGGCATCGAACGACCTGCTGGTACTTACCAAGGACGAGGACAGCAACGTGCGATGGGTCGCAGCCAATTCGCTTGGCCCTGCCTTCCAGCATATGACTGATAAGGAGCAGGCATCGAAAGACCTGCTGGCACTTACCAAGGACGAGGACAGCAATGTCAGGGTGTCTGCCAACTATTCACTTGGTAAAATTTCAATTTACAGAGCCACAGGAGCAGAAAGTGAAGACGGATTAAAAAAGGAAATAGATAAAGCAATCGGGTATTTTGAAAAATCATCACAGGAATCAAGTTTTTTCAATCCTGCTGAATTCTGTCTCCCATTTTACCGTTCATATAATGCTGTTATTTCCAGGAAAGAAGGGGCTAAAGAAGAAATAGGGAGAAATCTTGAAGAAGCGAAACAGGCTGTTGCGGGTTCGGAAAGTAAGGAGAAACTGCTCGAGGCTGTTGAAAACCTGGCAAATGCGCTTCAAGAGGCACAGAAATTAAGGGGTCTGGATGAAATTCAAGCAGACCTTAATGCATACAGGCGGTACTGCGACCGCACTGTGGAACTACTTGACGAAACAGAGGATATAGCGCCAGGGGCTGCGATGCTGGTGAGGAAGGGGCTGCCGATAATCGATGAGAAGATAAAAGCTATATTAGCTGAGATTCAGGAGAAGACAGAGGCACTATGTAAAGAAACAAAAGACACCTCGCTCGAAGATTTAGGTGAATAATTAAATAGGATCGGTCAAGGTCTTTTGGGTGTCAGGAATCCAATAGGGCTTGAAAAATCTGTTAATAATTTGGAAATTGCTTTATCCAATATTTGTAATCGAATGGTTGGCAAAGATAAGGGTGAAGCGTGTAAGTTACTTGAAAAATCCAAGAATGAGCAATATGTTGAAAATAAAATCGATTTAATCAATATGTTCTTAACTAAAATTCCTCATCTATTAGAAGAAACAGAACAAGGAAAAAATGGTAGTAATATATACAATTATCAGGCTGACCAATTGAGTGTAACTATGATTGATAAAAGTAAAATCAGCCAACAGAACTCAGGTATTAATAATAAAACTTATAAAGAATCTACTGAAAAAAGCTCCGGTTTAATTGGTTCAATAATTGACTTGATAAATCCTCCTGCAACAATTGCTGCATTTGCAGGTTTCATAATCTCAGAAACGCTTGATTTTCATCCTATAGGTTACAATAAGCAAGTAATAAGTGTTGGACTTGACTTTCAAAGATAACTGAAAATCGTCCTATTTTTTAAAAAAACCCGCATCCTATGCCTTGGTCACACATTTAGACTCTTAGTCCCTAACTTTTTAATTTATCAATTAAGCTATCTTGTTCTTGAAATATATCAAAAGGCTAATATAAGTATAGTCCCTATTATTACGCTATGGTATTTTTAGAAAAGAAAAAACTGAAAGGTCATACTTACTGGTACGCCTCAGAACGCAGTCTGGTTGACGGAAAGATCAAACGAACCTGGCAAGAATATCTTGGAACAACAGAAACGATCATAGAATGCATAAGAAAATCAAAAGAATTGCCACACATAAAACTAAAATCCTTCCAATATGGAAAAACTGCAGCCCTCCTCTCCATATCCGACGAACTAAACTTCATTGACATCGTAAACAAACACACCAACAAAAAACAAATCGAAGGCCTGACAGTAGGTCAATACCTCCTCCTGAACATCATCGGAAGGTGCAATGGAGCACTATCCGAAAATGCCATACAAAAATGGTTTGACAAATCCTCAATGAGCATACTGTGGAAATTCCCACACAAACTCACCTGCCAAAACTTCCTCAACCACTACAAATATATAGACCACGAAACCAGTAAAAAAATCGAAGACGACCTATGCAAAATACTTATCGAGAAAGGCATAACGCCCAAGATACTTTTCCTTGATGAAACAAACTGGTTCAACTACATCAAAAAAGGAGAAGAACTCCCACAAAACGGGAACAACAAACAGTACAGAAATCACATGAAACAAATATGTATGGGGTTAGCCGTATCTGAAGATAATCTCCCATTCATGCATGAAGTCTACGAAGGGAACAGACATGATGCAAAGATATTTCCTGAACTGATCGATGCACTTACAGATAGATTGACCAATCTGAAAATAACGACTGAAGAGATGATACTGGTTTTTGACAAGGGCAATAACTCCGAGATAAATATCAAAGATGTGATGTCCAAAATGCATATTGTAGCTTCTGCAAAACACAACCAGGCGGAAGAACTTTTGTATGTCCCGCTTGAGGATTACAAATATCTGTACACAAACTCAAAAGGCAACGAAATCCACGGTTACAGAAAAAGATATGAATTTTTTGGAGAGGATTTTACTACTGTTGTTCTCTACAATGGAGCCTCGCACAAAAAGCAGAAGAAGAGCTATGAGGCAAGCAAAGCCAAGATCTGTGAAAAGCTTGAAGACCTGAAGAGGAGGCTGGGGAGCAACAGGGGAAAGGAGAGAGATAAAAGCAGCGTGGAGAGGGAATTCAATGATATCATTTACAAGGATTTCAGATCAGTATTTGGCCATAAGGTTGGTGAGATACCAGAAGGTAAGAAAAAACCGAGTTTGGAGATATGGATTGAGAAAGAGGTGGAAGAGCTACGCTACGCAGGTTTTGGAAAGACTATTGTCTTTACTGATATGCATACCTGGCATTCCGAAAAGATAGCAAAGACATACAACCAGAAGTATCTTGTCGAGGATGATTTCAAGTTGCTGAATGATGTACTTCTTGTTCCGGTTGGACCAATTAATCATCATAAGGATTTTAATATCAGGGCACACATTTTCTTGTGTATTATTGGGATGATTTTCTACAGATATTTGGCATGGAAGTGCAAATATTTTGGCTTGAGCCTTAGACGGCTTGTTGAGGAGTTGGAGGGGATACGTGTTGCTCTTGTGCAGGGTAAGGTGGGTGGCAAGGTTGATTTAGTTGTTGAGGAGATGGATGCAAAACAAGCCAGGTTGTTCTCTCTGCTGGATTTGGGGA
>SWBX01003418.1_pt1 | contig 26444 bp, 17 predicted proteins | sample 4693051 | NCBI WGS metagenome assembly SWBX01 (sample SAMN10267272, study PRJNA491770) | bioreactor metagenome | isolation source: DHS bioreactor inoculated with marine | place: Japan: Omine Ridge, Nankai Trough | reverse complement strand
GGGGGTTGCGCCGCCTACCTCGTTACAATAATGCGGGAATTCAGGCTGAATGTGATTCGGTTGCGACAAACAACACAAACGGCACGGCAGGTGATATCGGGTGCTGGGACTTTATATATACAAATTCAACACCCCCGCCAACCTATGACGACATGTGGGGACGGCTGCAAGTTACTGTTAGCTTCGGGGAAGCAGGATATTATTACATATGGGTTGATGGACACTACCCTGATGCCAAAGGAAATTATGTACTTGAAGTCCAGTATGCCGGAACACCAACGCCGACACCATCGCCTGCATCTACACCATCTCCCACGCCAACCCCGACCTGTCCGCCACCAACACCAACCCCGACGCCGTAAGGAGAAGATGAAAGATGAGAGAATTAACAATTTTTAAGATAATCACATTTGCAATCATCTTGGTCACGACCACAACATCCTATGCGGACTGGTGTGATCCGGAAGTCGTCTATGAGGCGGATAATGATGAAATAATTTATGCAGATATTGATCTGGATAACCGGCTGTTTTTTTACGGCACAACTATACCGTGGACACCTGTATACGCACGTGCTCATATTGCCTTTAGTGCGTATGAAGATTCTGAATGGAGAACTTTTTACAAAGTATATGACCTGGTGGATGGTTGGTCCCTGAAAATTGATGTCGATAAAGAGGAAAAAGCTCCATCCGGGTATCATTATTATTATAGTGATATTTCAACCCGACCGGGGATAAGAGTAGACAACGATGATGATGCCGCCGATATTGCATTCTGCCACCAGAGGGTGGATTGGTACTATGATTATTTCCCGGCATTAGCAACCCCGGTCAGGGAAATACTCTTTTCATGGAAAACCCCCGTTGCGTGGGACTCAAGAGATTTGAATCCACCGGACAAGCTTCACCATATAAGTGGCCTCCAGAAAGCCGTGAATTCACCCTGCATTGATTATATGGAATTTTACCCCAAGCAACGCTATGGCAATGGCGTTTTTTGGAGTCAAAACGACTTTTACTCCACAAGCGATAAAACAATCCTCTACAATTACCAAGCAGGTGCCAAGAACAAAGCTAGATCGCATATTGATTGGGGTGAGCAGACCAGGGCATGTTCCAGCTCTACCTCCATCGGTGAAGAGCCCTACTCCGCAGTGGGCTTCAACAGAACGCTCAATCCAAGTCCCGGCACAGGTTCAATACCTTATATGCTTGCGGTTGTTTCATACGACAGCTCTGGCATTCATTGCTCACTGTCAAAGATCCCTACGCACAGCAACCCGCATGTCTGGAATACTCATAATATCTCCGGCAGCAGCTATGCACTTCCATCCTGCGCATTTGAATACCCCAGTGACCCTTCAACAACAGCCCCTGACCTTCATGTGGTTTATCGCCAGAAAATCAACGCCACCACATTCAAATATGTCCACCGCGAGTTGACCGACACATGGGGAACTACACCGACCTGGTCAACACCAACTACTCTTGCAACCATATACCTCAGTTCCGGCGATGACTTCCCTGCTGCGGGTCCGGTAATTGCCTATGCTGAGGATAACACCCAGTATATCGCTTATATCGGAGCATCCTACCAGATCTACGTGAGAGCTGATGATGGCCAAGTATCAACAACCCAAATAACCGACTCAAACGATTACGATGACGGGGAAGAACACATGTGGCTCAGGTTGGCTGTGGACGATGTCTATCTCACAAATGGTTTGTGTCCCAACGTCGTCTATGATGGGGAAGATTCTTCGGGTAACAGAAATCTCTATTGGACGAGATATTACGAATAAGGAGATGATGACATGAAATCGATAATAATATTATTTGTCACTGCTATGTTCCTCTTTTCGGCGAGTGTCGTTGCCAATGCCGACTGGGTTTCAAGAGAGCTTGTGAGTTCGGGAAGCGCGAACGTAAAGAGTTTCAATCCTGCGATCGATGTCGCTGACAACGGCGATGTTCACATTGCATGGTCGGAAAGAAGAACAATAGGTTCTTTCGGCACCTACTACCGACAGAGAAGCAGCACAGGTACCTGGACCACTATTGATACAGTACATGATGATTCCGGCATAGAGAGATTGAACGATGTGTGCGATCAGCAGCCCGATGTGGCAGTCAACAGAAGCATCGATAAGGTCGCAGTGGTGTTTCTGCATAGGAACGCAGATTTCTACCTGGGGACGGAACAGGGATGCATCTTCTATAATTTCAGTGGTCTGTCACATTTGCACACCGTTAGCGGGATGGCCGAGCATGCAAAGGATCCGTTCATCGTCTTCAATCCCTACTTGAATGACGATTTCATAGTGTTCTGGAGCCAACACGATAAAATGAGCGATGACAATCACGATATCTACTACAATTATCAAGCCACTGAAACTGTCGGAATGGACTCTTACCGAGGCTGGCAGTTTGTTGACAAAGCCAGCAACACGGGCAGCTGGTCCAGTCAATTTGGACCGGCTGTGGCAATCAACAATTCAGAAGACCAAGGCACCCCCACAAGTTTGGCAGGTGAAATGTACCTGGCAACTTGGGATTATGCCGGCTTAGATGGAATAATGTTCACAAGATACGACGTAACAAATGGATGGCAACAACCTCAAGCGATAGCGAATACCGCAAATGCAGATGACTTGGATATCGCTTATTACTACGATGTATCAACTCAAGATCCACATATACTGTATCTCGCCTATAGAAACCGCCAAGTGACTCCCAAGAAAATCTATGTGATAAAATCAATAGACAGAGGAAGTAATTGGACTTCGGTATGCAGTTTCAACGTATCGGACAGTCCCGGAAATCCTGCGATGGATGTGGACTCTGCTGGAAACTTCTATGTCGCATTTGCAGGACCTGATTATGGGGTATATGTCAGGGATGTGACGGCTTCTCCGTTCACGGCCATGGAAGTGGTGCAGAACTGCAAATACCACAAGCCTGTCGATCTGAAAATTGATACGGATGACGATATTCATGTAGTATACAGCGAGAGGGAGTTTAATGATCCGGGAGAAGAGAGCATATATTGGACGAAATACGAAACCCCATAGACCAGCATTATTCCTGATACTTCTGGCGCTTTGTTTCATTCCATCGATACTGGCGTATGACTATAAATGGGAAAAAGTCGTTCCAGAGGGACCGAACGCAAAGTTTTATTTTGCTATGGATTATGATAATCGCAGGCACCGGATTGTACTGTTTGGTGGTCTTGATCCGACATCGAGAAATGAGACCTGGGAATTCTATGATAATAATTGGCATTTTATCGATACGGAAACTAAACCACGGCCTGTAGGTTATCATGCCATGGTTTATGATGCAGCCCGGCAGTGCATGGTGCTATTCGGCGGATACAGTAACGAATATGGAGGGGATAGAAACGAGACATGGACTTATGATGGCGAGGATTGGATCCAGCAATTCCCCGAAAGAAAGCCGTATCCAAGGCATCGACATGCCATGGCTTACGATCCCCTCAGAGAGAAAATCGTAGTGTATGGCGGTGAATTTCTCTGGTGGGGTCTCAATCGGACGTATTATCAGGACACCTGGGAATGGGACGGCGAAAACTGGACGCAATTGTTCCCAGCTCATAATCCTGATGGACCCATTGCAGCAAAAATGGTGTACCATAATACACGCCAAACATGCGTCTGGGTCAATCGACTAACAACGTGGGAATGGAATGGAATCGATTGGAGCGAGATAGAGGTGGAGCCTATATCTCCAACAAGAAGTCATTATGATGTGGAGTATTGCCCTTTAAATGATGCAATTATATTGTTCGGAGGAGATCAATTTTCAGATACATGGTTTTTTGACGGGACAGATTGGTTCGAGATATTCCCTGATTATCAAATGGAAGCCCGTCAATTTCACAAAATGACGTATGACCCGGACACGGAAAAGGTCATTTTATATAGTGGGGTCGAATATCCTTCCGATGATGCCGGTAACATGTTTTCCTGGGACGGAACCGATTGGACTCCTGTGATTGACCCGGTCCGACCGCCGGCGTGTGATGGGCCAGCGCTGGCCGGTGGCATTGATGAAATCGGAGTGATTATGTTCGGTGGTACCCGGGGAGCACACAAGGAACTGGATGAAACCTGGCGCTTCCGTGGTGGTATATGGACTCAATTGTTTCCAGACGTCAGTCCTCCAGCAAGACAGTGGCACTATATGGCGGGGAATTACAACCGGAACCAGGTAATACTTTTCGGGGGCGAGGATACGGACATTTATTTTTTTGATACCTGGGTGTGGGACGGTGAAAACTGGATTGAACAGTTTCCGTCTGCGTTTCCGCCATCTCCGGCTTTTTCGGCCATGGTGTATGATGGATGCCGTGATGAAGTTGTGCTTTTTGGCGGCGGCCGCTCCGTAGTATCGAATGATACGTGGGTATGGGGTGAATCTGACTGGTTCTTGAGAAACCCATCCACACGTCCGCCTGGTAGAGCAGGACACGGAATGGCGTATGATGAAAATCGCGAAAAGGTTGTGATGTATGGTGGTTTCGATGGGACAAAAGACTTAAGCGGCACCTGGGAATGGGATGGAGATAACTGGACCGAAATAATCACGAACCCTGAGCCAGCCAATCGAGAAGATAACATGTTTTACATGACTTATGACCGTCGGGAGGCAAAAGTCGTTCTGTTCTCTGTAGATTATCCAGTGGAGACTTGGTCATGGGATGGCTCTTCGTGGGAACAACTGGACTCGCCCATCGACCTGTCTGCCTGCCGGACGAGAGGCTTTGCGTATTCCTCTGAGCTAGGAAAAACGATCGTATTCGGCGGTAACAACCAGGGAATCAATAGCAATACATGGGCGGGAGGCTTTATCGAGATTCCCGATACACCAACGCCGGTACAAACCAGCACGCCGACAGGAACCCCGACGCCGGATTGCGAGCAGACCGGTGTTACAATCCAGATGCCATCACACTATTTTCGTGCCGGAGATATGTGCAACTGCCTGGTCACCGTGTGTAATGCCACGGAAACGGCAATTTCCGGACATCCACTGTTTGTGACTTTAGATGTATTCGGGACATTCTATTTTGCCCCATCTTTTACCGTATCACTGGACAATTATCTCGACGCATATCCAGAATTTCCACCCGGCGAAACTGAAATCGCTGTGATTGAAACTTTCACCTGGCCGGAGAATGCTGGTGCTGCTAATGGGTTATATTTTTATGCAGCACTGACAGATCCTTCGGTGACTGATATATTTGGCGAGTGGGATTCCTGGGAATTTGGTTGGAGTGAGTGATAACGAATAGGAATTATTTGTTTTGCATCAATTTGGTCAGGTGGGTGGCGGGGCGGAATTCGACGGTGTTGTATTCGGGTTTGGTTTCGATTTGGCCGGTTTTTATGTTGCGGTATTTTTTGGCGGGTCGGGTGATTTTGTGGAATGCTCCGAAGTTGCGGGTATTAGCCCGGTTTTTCAAGAAGGAATATGCATGATTCCAGAAATTATTTATAAATCAAGGGTTTGCACATATTAATTGCCGGGCTAATGAAGGCCATTTTTCATTGGTTGAATCCTGACCCAATATTGCATAAATCAATATGGTTACGTCATATATTTATGGATCATATTCACTCATGAAAAATGCAGACTAGGCTCGTTCCCCGATGGTCAGGTCTTTTGATATTTCATTGAAAATGGTTTTGGCGATTCTTCCGGATTCGGCCCGGGTGAGGTTGAATTCTTCTGCGATCCGGATCGAGAGCTTGGTGAAGTTCATCATGAATCGTTCCTGATTTCATCTGCTCGCTCGTTGACCTGGTCGGCCAGGTGGACGATATCAACGACAGGTAGCGTTTCGATGGTTGCCAGTAGATTTTCGAGGGAGACGGATCCGCGGCGTAGGGCGGTGTCGGCGGCTTGCTCGAAGTCCTCGAGGAGGATTGTGGTTCGTTCGTTTTATCTTGCTGCAGCCGTGGCTTCGTCGGTGATTAGAGTGACCAGGGAATCCAGTTCATTCAGGAGGTAGTCCAGTCCGGAGCGGCGGAGTCTCATGTCGGTTTTGCTTTTGATGAAACGTTCCAGGGTTGAGATGCGTTTTACTGATGGTGTTTTTGCGATGCGAGTGAGTTGGCTGGAGTGTGTAATTTGGATTGTGTGCCTTCATGGCAATCATTTTGCACCTATCACGGGTGACTGTAACGTTCAACGAGAGGGGTTTGTCATGAAGAATAGAATATACACGATATTAACCGGTTTATTTATTGCCATCTGTTTCCTGTCGGCACTGTCAGGAGTTTCAGCGGATACGCTTGTGGTTCCTGTTCCAGAACAGGTATTTTCCGTCTCCAGGGATGGTGATTTTCAGCGATTGTCTGTTGAAGGATATGGTTATCTGAATCATCCCGGTGCGCCGGAACTGCCTTCACGGATCTATGCGGTAGCCCTGCCGCCGGGTACGACTCTTGAAACTCTGGAGATCAGAACCGGTCCCGCCATTGCAGTGCCGGGCCGTTTCAACATTCAACCCGTCGACATTCCCCGGGTCATCACCGGGAAAAATCCTGTTCACTACGCCCGCGATTTTACCGCGTTTCAGAAAACCTATGAGACCGTTTATCACACCGATTCATGGTACCCGGCCGAATTATTCGGATTGGAAGGAAGCGCTCACCTGCGCCGATACAACCTGATCAATGTTCGTGTTACCCCTTTTCAGTACAATCCTGTTTCCGGTGAGTTGAAGTATTATCCCTCACCTGTCATTGAGATTACGACCCGTCAGGGAGACGTGGATGAGACTCTTCTGAGTGATCTTGCGCCGGGTATCGAGAACCGGGCATGTGATTTTATCCTGAATTATCGAGAGTGCCGCGAATGGTACGGTGAAGGCAATGGTTCAAGAGGTCTCCATGATTTTGTGATCATCACCACTGCTGATCTTGTCAATGCCGTAAACGACCTTGTGATTTACGAAACAACCAAGGGTCGGACCGTTGAAGTGGTCACCGTTGATTGGATTGATGTCAATTATTCCGGTGTGGATCTGGCACAGAAAATGCGGAATTTCCTTCGCGAGAAGTATCCTTCAGCCCAATGGGGTATTGAGGATGTCCTGCTTGTCGGTCATCACAGCGATGTACCCATGCGTCTGACCGATCAGGATCTTGGCTACGGCAAACCCCGAACAGATTTTTATTTTGCAGAACTCTCTGAGCCGGACAATGTTAACTGGGATCACGATGGTGACGGAAACTACTGGGAAGATGCCGATTCCGCGGATTATTACAGTGAGATCAATGTGGGCCGGATACCCTGGAGTGATTACAGCACGGTCCAGAATATCTGTCAGAAATCCATCAGTTATGAGATGAACGACGATCCCGGTTTCAAAAAGAATATCCTGCTACTGGGTGGTTATTTCTGGGACGATACCGACAATGCGGTGCTCATGGAAGCCAAGGTTGATCAGGAATGGATGTCCGACTGGACCATGACCCGGATGTATGAGCAGAATGCGGATTACTACTCGAGTTATGCCTGCGATTATGAATTGAATCACACCAACGTGATGAATCAGTGGAGTAACGGGACATATGCGTTTGTCAACTGGGCCGGTCACGGCACAGAGACTTCCAGCCATATCTATGGTATCGGCGCTCCGGCATTTATTACGTCCAGTGATTGCAACAGTCTGAACGATTCGTATCCCGCCATCATCTTTGCTGATGCATGCAGTAACTCAGATACTGATTATGTCAACATCGGTGCGGCCATGCTGAAACGGGGGGGAGTCGGATTTGTCGGCGCAACCAAAGTCGCATTGGGTGAACCCGGCTGGACCGGACCCATGAGTGGATCCAGTCAATCCCTGGACTATTATTTCACCACAGGGGTCACCTCCGGCGATTACAGCCAGGGCGCTTCCATTCAACGTGCCCTTCTGACGGTTTATCAAAATAGTGGCTGGAGCTATAATAAATACGAAATTGCTGAATGGAATCTCTGGGGGAACCCGGATCTGGGAATGGCGCCCGTTATTTCCGGTGATGGCGCCATTTTTCTGGATAAATCCATGTATGCTCCCGGGTCCGAAATTCTCGTAAGCGTCCGGGATATGGATCTCAATCTCAGCCCTACAACTCTGGATTCCGTTGATGTTACAGTAATCACTTCCTCGGGTGATACAGAAACCCTGGTGTTGACGGAAACCGAGGTTTCTTCCGGTGTTCTGGATAATACGATTCTTCTGGTAACCGGATCCGTTATCCCGCAAAATGGGGTTTTGGAAACCGGAGGTTCAGGCACATTAACAGGCATCTATATCGATGCAGATGACGGTCACGGTGGATTCAATGTGGAGAAATCAGCCGAGGCTACTATTGACGGTGTACCGCCGGTGATCTCCCAGTTGGAAATTTCCGGGATCAGCGATGACGGGTTTACCGTCTCATGGTCAACCGACGAGTTTGCTGACAGTTATCTGGTTTACGGTACCGTTTCGCCTGATACCCGGCTGGGTTCCGATGTCATGGTTCAGAATCATGAAGTCAGTATCACCGGTCTGGACCCCTGCACATTTTACGTCTTTTATGTCGAATCCACTGATGAGGCCGGTAATACAGCCATAGAAGATAATAGTGGCAGCTTTTACAACCAGCAGACGTATCAGATGTTCACCATACAGACCACTGACATGAATACCGACCCCGGTTGGGATATTTCCGGCGGTCTATGGGCCTGGGGATCACCCACCGGTTCCGGTGGTGATCACGGGTATCCTGATCCGTCATCCGGTTTCACCGGGAGCAGCGTCTATGGATACAACCTCAGCGGTGATTACACCAATAATATGCCGGAACGGCATCTGACAACCACCGCCATTGACTGCTCCGCTTATGATAATGTCAAACTCTCTTTCCGTCGATGGCTGGGTGTTGAACGCAGCATCTACGATCATGCTTCCGTCCGCGTTTCCTCCAACGGATCAAACTGGCAGACGATCTGGTCCAACCCGGATGTGGAATTGTCCGATAACGCCTGGTCACTTCAGGAATTTGATATTACCGATCCGGCGGCCGGCAGCAGCACCGTTTATATCCGGTGGACCATGGGTGATTCAGACGGCGGTTGGGTCTATTGCGGCTGGAATATCGATGATGTCATGATCCTGAGCTCAGAACCCTGTGGTGGTCCCACACCCACGCCACGTCCGACCTATACACCGGCTCCCGCTACTCCCACCGGGACACCTGCACCCACGTTTACGCCCACAGCAGCACCGGCAACACCCACTCCCGGTGTCTTTTATGTTGACCTGGAACTGAACAAAACAACCTTTACCGGTGGTGACGATTTTCTGCTTACATGCAGAAGTTATAACCCCGGATCCGAAATCACTCTGGACCAATACATTCTACTGGATGCCGTTGGTCAGTATTTCTTCTGGCCTGACTGGACAGTATCTCCTGCGTGTCGTTTGACCACGGTTCCACAGGGTACGTCGCCTTCCGAGACGATACTGTCGTTCACATGGCCGGAAGGAAATATGGGTCAGATCAGTGGCTTGCACTTCTGGGCGGCTTTTCTGGATCCATCAACGAATACCCTGGTGGGTGAATTGGATTTCGTGGAGTTCGGTTACGAATAATCTGAAATAGTACGGTCTGTGAATTGACAGATCATTGATCTGCCATCATAATATGATCAGGAGGCACAGATGCGGACAACATTGAATATCGCAGATGGGTTGATTGAGGAACTCATGGCCCTCACTGAAAGTACCAGTAAGACTCAGGTCATCGAAATGGCTCTGTTGGAATATATCCGGAAATTAAAACGGGAAAATATAAAAAGGTCCTTCGGCAGGTTTCAATTGGATATTGATGTGGAAAACCTACGAAATTTGGAACTTCATGAGTAGGTTTTTTATTGACAGCACGATCTGGGTTGAATTTTTTAAAGGAAATAAGGATATTCGGGATCTGCGACTGCCACTGATAGAGAAAGACAAGATTGTGTACAATGGTGTGGTATTGAGTGAACTTCTTATTGGGACTTTAAATGAGAAGGAGTTTGCTTTTATTAAATCAAATTTCGAAGGCTTCCATTTCATGGATATGGATTATGCGGTGTTTACGCAGACATCGCACCTAGGCTTTATTCTACGTCGCAAGGGCATCACGGTTCCCCTGTCTGATCTGATTATTGCAGCCCATTGCCTTGCGGAAAGGCTTACTCTGATCTCTCTGGATAACCATTTTCAGTTGATTGCGGAGAAAACAGAGTTAACCCTGAAAATCCCGGAATTCAAATCTGCATAAGCCTTGTAGCTGTTGCACGATCATCTGCTTGGAATTCTCCATTCGTCCCCAGTAGTTCAATGATACAGGGATAGATTCCGAAATAGTCTGGGAGTAAACTTTCATCAGGGCAAATATTTTCCTCTTTTCGTCCACTCGTCTATTCATCCATTCTTTGTTACGTTCAGCGGTACTCCCAGGGGACAACCGCTATGTCGCCGATAAACAGGAATGAGTCGGCGTGGAAAGCAGCACCGTAAAAATTCAGTCCGGAGACAGCCCCGCCAACATCGGGCCACGTAAATGTCATGACATCTTCAGCATAGGTGTTTCCGTTATCGACGTAGATTCCATCCTGAAAGTCGATTCCGTCATCGATACTTTGCCATGACGGATAGACCCAGTACTGGCCGAATACATCCAGAATAATCCAGATATCCGCTGCCAGCAGCGTCTCACCGTCATTGGTGAGGTTCAGGTGCAGATCAAAAGTATCTCCTGTTTCCATGACCGTATCTTCCATGATCAGTTGGAAAATTCCTGAAGCGATATCCGGTGAGTAATGAAATCCCAGATCGGCATCACCGGAATCGAGATGATTATCAATCCGGGTAGTTCGGGTATTCAGACATTCTGTGGTGGAATCCACAGTGACGCATGCATCTTCGGCCAGGACGTCTCCGGCATTCACGCACGGACTGGTCCGATTCTGTCCAGCGCCCACTTGTTCAAGGTAATACTGTCCCTGAGATCCGGCAATAAAAAGAGGGTTACTGTCCATGTTTCCTGTTCCCTGCCAGCCACCCTGGATATCAGTGTTAGTTACAGTAAACTGACCGTTAGTTTCAGTTGCCAGTTCCGGTGACGCTCCGTTATCAGCGATGTTTTCCCAGAGGATTGACCCTCGTATATCCACCACAGAATCGTTTCTTGCCATGATTGCACCCCCGTTGTAAGACTGATTCCCGGTAAAGGTGCAATAGAGAATCTCACAACTGCTGTTGGAACAGACCATACCGCCGCCGACTACTACTTCATTACCCGTAATAAGGCAGTTGAAAAGAGTAGCGCCCGTATCAACCATTTCGATGCCGCCGCCGGTTCCGACAAGATCAGCCGTGGTGTTGCCGGTGATCATAGTGTGTATAAAAACAGGTGCGGAGTCCACCTGTTTGATTCCGATGCCACCTCCGTTTTTGGCATAGTTACCGGTTATCCGGCATTTGTTGAAGACCGGGGAGGAAGTATGAATCATCACACCGCCGCCACTGCCGTCTTCTGTTCGATTGCCAAGAAACATCACCTCGGAAAATTCCAGATTGGTGAAGACAAGGTTGACACCACCACCATTTTGCGTGGCTGTATTTCCTTCGATCACTGAATTTCTGATTGTACCGGTGGTATGATAACAATCCAGACCTCCGCCGGTAGCCCGTGCGATATTGTTCCGGACAATTAGACCGGTAATATCCAAAACAGTGTCCCGATCAAGGTCTCCGCCCCCGCCGCTGATATTTGCCTGATTATTTTCAAGTATTGTATTGGAAACAGTCAGAGTCGACGTGTTGCTGAATAAACCACCGCCATAGGTTTCAGCCTGATTGTCCGAAAACGTACATCCGGAAATTATCACATCGGACTGGGAAAAATATCCGCCGCCCCCGCTGTTGGACGTGTTCATGGAAATATCACAATTTCTGACATCAAGAGAGGCTCTGAGAACCGTGAGGCCACCGCCGGACATAATTGTTGATTCACTCAGACCGTTCATCAGGGTGAATCCATCCAGGACCGGCATTCCATCTGTTGTATCAACGATCCTCACAACACTGGCCTGTTCGGGATCAGATGCGCTGCTGCCATCGATTACCGTGGATTCCGGTCCGTTGCTCGAAAGCAGAGTGATGCTTTTAGCCGTCAGAACAAGGTTTTCCATGTAGGTTCCGGCACTCACCAGCACGGTATCGCCTGAGACGGCCGCATCGATACCTCCCTGTATTGTTGCGTAGTCCGCTGGTATCTGGATAACCGCCGCTATGGCAGTGAAAGACAGCAACGTGATGATCGATACCACTATAATGAACTTGCCCATATGAAGATCCTCCTGAACCAATAATATGAGTTGACCGGGACCGGTGTCAAAAGAGGCTCTATTGAAAGATACAAATACTCACAAAAAAACGAACCGGCATGACGCCGGTTCGTTAGGGTCTGTTAATGAATGTGCTCAGTCGCTGATTCTATTCATACCCGAATGTGACTGAATCGATATTGCTGAGGATGGTGTAGGTTTGTGGCCGTGTCAGCAGATAAAGGAATTGGATATCGTATGCGCTGCCGTTCACTTCCGGCCAGGTGAAATCGAAAATTACGGCATACTGTTCTCCCGTCTCAATCATCCGATTATTGGAATCGAGATTTTGTGACCATGTCGGATAGAACCAGTAGCTGCCGTAAACATCCAGAACCAGATACTCATCCACATAAAGATTAGCCCCTTCCCGCACCACGACAGTACCCAGAGCAAAGCGATCACCGATATGGAACAGATCCTGGGTCAGGATCAGGTCCACGGTAAGCGAATCCATGCCGGGTGTCGGAGTAAATGTCGGTTGAGGAGTAAATGTGGGCTCACCCGGCGGTGTTGTTGGTGTGGGTGGTGGACGGGTGGGAGTCGGGGATGGGGTTACTGTGGCCGGGGGCATGGTGTGGGTTGGTGGGGGAGCTGTCGGGGTGGGCGAACCGGAAATGTAAACCGTGACCGTGTCGCTATCTGCGCAGCCGGAGGTGTCCGGGCTGCCGGAACAGCGGATATCCAGCGAAAATGTTGTTGGCTCCGTCGGGTAAGATACGGCAACCGGATTATCACTCCAGATACCGCCACCGAGATCACCGCCGCGCCAGCGGTATTCCAGATCGGCCACACAGCCGTTAATGGTAGATGAGACACCGTTAAGGACGGCTTCCGCACCGGATACCACTGTAAAATCAGCGCCGGCATCGGCATCAGCACTGTCACACGAAAATATGTCGCATTCCGCCGGCGCATCAGCAATGATGGCAAACTGATCGATATTCCATCCGCCGAATACCAGACCCGAATCAGACACCAGTTCATACCTGACTCGAACAGCCGCGTTATTGTCGGCATACTGCGAGATATCCAGATCCACCGGTGTCCATGAGTTGTCAATATGGTTTCCACTCTGCTGGTTCTGCCAGACCTGGTTATTATTGATAGAAATGGTGGCTTGATCGTACATGGCTTCTTCTACGGTGAGCCATCGCATGAATTGCAGTCGCACGCCGGATTTACCGGAACAGTCAATTGCGGGGGAGAGCAGGTAGTTTTCTACGCTGTTCTTGTAATCGCCGTCCCAACCATCGGGTCCAAGATCGTTCCCCCAGATTTTTGTACCTTCGTAAGCGCTGGACGGATCATTCCCACTTGTTCCGAAGGGTGCATCCCGCTGCCAGTCGTCCTGGGTGGCAACCTGGACATGTGTCCAGCCTTCATCATCGGCGCCTTCAAACCCCGTTGAATAAATCGTCTCCAACCCACCGGGCTGACCCAGTGTGAGTGTCAGGGGCAGAGGGTGATAGTTGCCACCGCAGGTAATGACATCAACTGAGATCTCTGTCGTTGTGGGGCACTCATGAAGCATATCCACAACCAGCTCAATGTCCGTTGTTACCGTTTCCATGGCTGAAATTGTTCCCAGAGATGCCGGTGCTGAATATATATAGATATAAGGATCTGCTGAAAAGACTTGAACAGAGGCGTCGTATGCTTCCACCAGGGAGTTATTTGTGATTTCCACACGAATGACACATCGTTCACCGGCTTCGATGGATCCATCGCCGTCACCGGAGTCGCTGATGACGTCATAATTGCCGGTTTCAAGGGTCGGGTTGGATACATGAACAGTGACCGTATCCTGTCCGGAACAGAGATAACCGGTGGCATTTGTGGTCAGTGTGTACACTGTATTCGAGGTCACGCATGCTGTGGGATTGGAAATGTTGGGATTGTTCAGACCGGTAGTGGGCGTCCAGGAATAGGTGTATCCGGGAATAGAAGCCGCTCCGATTTCAACACAGTAACCGTTGCAGACGAACTTGTCTTCACCGGCATCTGTGGGGGGGGCATCGATGGTTACGGTTACGCTGTCCGCAGCCATACAGCCGATACTGTCCGTTACCGTCAGTGCGAAGGTTGTTGTCGCATTGGGATAGATCTGCGGGTTGGCTTCCGTGTAATTCCCCGGTGTCCACAGGTAAGTGTAGGGTGGAGTACCTTGCGAGGCAGTGGGTGATCCACCCAGTGTAACCGGTGTTCCCGGACAGGTGTCCATATCACTTCCGGCACTGGCCAGTGGTGGATTGGCGCAGCCTGTAATTTCAATTTCCAGACAATCGGAGAAATGCGACCTGCAGGCATCGTTCATACCCACGGCCTGAACGGCATAATAATAGAAGTAGTCGTTGGCAACACTGTCATCTTCAAACTGAGTGGATGAACTTGTTCCAATAATGTTCATCTCACTGTCACATCCAAGTGTATTCCGATAGATGATATATGAGTTGGCATTGGTCACTTCCGTCCAACTCAATGTCGCGGTATTATCACCTGGCATCACCGAAAGAACCGGTGCCGTCAGGGGTGCACAGGCGGTGTAATTTGCAGGTTGCGTACCACAGGCGATGCCATGATCGTTGAACGCTTCCCAGAGTTCACCACCATGGGGGGTTCCATCGGTCAGGTTGCCATTGTCATCATCGGCAAACAGCCAGACCGTGTACCAGTTTTCGCTTTCGCATCCGTCAATCGCAGCATCCGGATTACACGTTCCTCCCGATTGGATCTCATAAGCATCCCGGGCATCACCCATTGTTTCAAAGAAAATCCGGTTGGCAAGCGCCCAGCCGGCGGCTCCGTCTTCAACGGCTGCAAGTTTCTGTGCAGCATCCCAGACCGCGCCGGCCGCAATGATGGCCTCGCAGTGACCCTCGTATCCCATAATACCGTCATATCCGTAATACGGGCAGTCCCAACGATCACAATCAGCGGGCGATTCATCAATTGTACTTGGCCGGACGTAAGGCCGCACCGCCGGATCCCGGACACCGGTACACGTGGAATCACATCCGAAAGAACAGGGTGTCCCCGGTCTGAAGTTGTGACCGATACAGGAAACATGTGTCTGCAGGAAACTCATGGAATCCGCCAGTGCTTCCGAAGACGCGCTGTCAGATGAGGAGGTTCCGGTATTGTAATCCAACCCATGTCCCCATTCATGCAGAAAGACTGAAGCGATTTCACCGGTGTTTGAACAGCCGCCGCCGGAACGGTAGAAATTAATGGACGAACCATTCCAGTATGCATTACACGTATTATTGATATTAACATTAGAAAGGATATTTCCCTGCAGCCAGGAGTTGCTGGGGAGATAACCCATGGCCTTAAACTTGAGTTGACTCACATGGTAAAAACAGGACCGCGAAGCATGCGTATTTCCCGATCCTCCGAACCCGGGAGTCGTACAGTCAATCCCACCGCTGGACCCGAAATTCAGATCACCGTTTGCAGACATTGAAATCGCCCCGCAGTTGTCGTTGATTCGAACGTACTGACCGTTCAGATTACAACTTACGGAACCCCCCGTATAATCGAAACGACCTGCCGACGTTGTAATACCCTGTGATGTCGTTGTGAAGGGAAACGGCAGTTCAACTTCCGGATCGATGTTTGTTACAGGATATACGCCACCCGTAACGGATTCATACTTGTTGTCGTCCCGGAAACTCAGGATTTTCCCGGTCTGAGCATCAATGACGGCAAACCATGTCTCCGGCGACGGGTTTATCCGGAATTTCAATTCCCAGACCAGCCGATGTGCATAACCGGATCCCGCTTCACCCGTGAAACGCTCTCCGGGCTCCATACGATCCATTTCCGGAAATACCGGCAGAAACAATAATTCGGGCGGTGCAACGATTTCCAGGTCGCCCGTCAATACGGTTTCAGCGTGGGCAATACTGATATTGAGAGCCTGATCTTCTTTCACTCGGGGTACCGCCGGCAGCGTCTCATCAACTTTCTGATACGCGTGGGTTCCGAACTGAGTGATGTTACCTGCATTTACGCGAAGATATACATCAGAATATTTAATTCTAACCCCCTCATGGAACTGATCAAAATGGATGAACCAGAGACGATTGTTATTTCCGAATGAACGGGTGCTCAGATCATTGATTTCAAGATCAGCGAGATCCACACGTAAAAGATCTCTCTGCCTCTCTATAAACTCCAGTGCCATCTCTGTGGCTATGGTCTGATCAAAAACCGAAACTTTTTCACCCCGCAGACTCAGTTTTTCCAGAGTCAGGTCATTACCGGGTCCGGGAAAAAACGGGATACCCTGTCCGGATATAATATTCGGCCGATCGGATCGCGCATCCCATTGAACATCCCAATCTGTTCCATGCCGATCAAAGAACATCTCCATCCCCGCCTCACGACACCGGTTCCCCTCAGATGTGAAATAGGGGATAAGTGATGGTTTCACCAGAATAGAACTGTCAGGTGCAATTAATAATGTTTTTGCGATATCATTCTCTGAATCGGATACAAAGCCGAAAACCGGACATAAACATGTCACCAGAATAAACCCTGTGGCAAGAAGTGTCCGGAGTGTTCGGAACGAAATCGTGTCAATGTGTTTCATATCTCGCAATACCTCCATACGAATTTGAAATCTGTCGAGAAATCCCCTGTCACGGAATGTGTTCATACCCACATTCGTGTCTTGACGAGCAATGCAATATTCCCGCCAGATTATCAAAAACAGGCAGATTCAGATTGATATCTTAAAGAGAGTGGTATCCGGTTTCAATCCGGATGTATGATGGATTTATTACTTTTGTTTCACCCAGAAATTGCCATCGTTGTCCTCAATGACTTTACCGTCATATTTGACACGGTCTTCACCTTCGGGAAATTTGAACAGGATTTGCTCACCCTGAACCTCGTATGTACCCCGGTAGTTCTTTTTTTTGATCATGGCCGTAAATGAACCGCCTTCATTGAGTTGTATATACTCACCGTCTACATATTCATTAATATATTTTCCGGGTGGATCATCCCCGCACCCTGCAATTATTACCATCACGCCAAGGATGACAGCCACTAATATGATTTGTTTCATGATGCGACTCCTCATTTCCTTTAGAGTATTGAAACTCTGACATCGTTTTATGTTTGTCTCCCTCATTAACCTGAGAAAAACAAATTTGCCGATTGTTGTCAAGCTTTTCACCAATAATAAGACTATCATAAGAAAATTTTTTATCTCATCAGCGCGTTTTATCTCATCGACGCTGGTACGTGCCCATCAATTCACATTCACCTGCACTGTGATTTTTCATCGCGGCGATAATCTCGGTTTTTGTGGCAGTTCCCGTCAGATCATAAACGGTAGCAGCGGTTAAATACAGATCCCTTTGAGATTTAAAATCTGAATCTGCAGGAGAATCGGAATGTCTGTGGGGAGCATCCGGAAAAAAGTTCCTGGAAATCCACTGCGGAAATTCGGTATTATGCCCGGTGTTCCGACAGAACGGGATGACGTTGTTTAAGTTGTTGAAAGGTTGCATGAATTATAGGGAACAGGAGTTCAGGACGTGAAAAAAAGTTTACGCAAATATTCGCAGGGGCAATGCGTTCTTGACCTGACCGTACTGCCCCTGATTGTTTCCGGATGCCGGGAGAAAATTGGTGTTGATCCGTCGGACTCACCGGTAATCCAGGAGTTGAAGCAATTTATTTCAGGCGCGAACGTAGATTTGAATGCGCCTTTTGATGAAACCGGGAATCGCGCAATTCATGTGGCTGTTCGGGAAGATGATCCGGTACTGATCCGGTATCTGGTGGCGAAAGGCGTGGATCTGAATATCAGGAACAGTCTGAAGATGACCCCGCTTCATCTTGTAAAATCTTCCCTGGCTGCCTCAATTCTGTTAACCGGCGGGGCGGATCCTCTTCAGGAAAACCGGGCGGGGGATACGCCGCTCCATCAGGTTAAAGATACGGAAATAGCGGAATTATTACTGGATCATGGCGTTCCTGTCGATTGCCGGAATCAATGGCAGCGAACCCCCTTGCATAATGCTGCCATCCGAGGTGATACGGCACTTGTTCTCATGCTTCTGGATCGTGGTGCACAGATCAATGCCGTGGATAAATCAGGCCGGACACCTCTCCATTCCTCTGATAAAAAAAAGCTGGATCTGGTGAAACTCCTGATTGATCGCGGCGCAGATCCTGAAATACGAAGAGCGAGTATCGGTGACACGGTTCTTCACAATGCTGCTGAAAGGGGCACTGTGGAGGTTGTGGAATACCTGATCAGCCGGGAATGTGATGTGCGGGATACGGATAAATTTGGATTCACGCCCCTGCATTTTGCCCGGACACCTGAGATTGCCGGAAGAATACTGGATCGTGGCGCAGCTCTGGAAATTCGCAGCAAGGCGGGGTTGACACCGGTCTGGACTTCGCTTCTGGGTGAGGGAACAGAGTCATTCCAGCGCCGGGGCGGTGGGTTTGAAGTGATGAAACTCCTGGTGGATCGAGGCGCCGATCTTCATGTCCGCGATAATGATGGCAGTTGTATGCTTCATTTTGCTGTCTATTTTGGTCCGGAAGCAGTCAGTTACCTCCTGAAAAAAGGCCTTTCCCCGGACATCAAAAACAGTCAGGGAAAAACACCCCTTGATATGGCGCGCCGGTTCATGGATCAGAAGATTATCAAACTCATGGAATCTTATAAGACGGACTAACCCGGAAGCACATTCTCTCCCACGGCTTCCCGCAGCTTTTGCCGGGAATATATCCGGTGATACACATTCTTTCCGGCGATGAGAGCTTCATGGTTCCCACTTTCCACAAGGGCGCCGTTTTGTAAGACCAGGATTAAATCCGCCTGCTCCAATGTTGATGTCCGGTGTGACGTCAGAACGGTTTTCATATCCGGCAGTGTTTGCGAGATCCTTTGCCAGAGCGCTTCTTCCGTTCCGGCATCCAGGTGCGCTGTGGCGTCATCAAGGACCAGGATTGCCGGATTGCCTGCCAGCGCCCGGGCGATGCTGATCCGTTGTTTCTGTCCGCCGGAGACTGTCATCCCCCGCAACCCGATGGGCGTGTCAAAACCCTGATTGAACCCGTTCACTTCGGACGTCAGTTGAGCGATATCCGCGGCATTGGTTATGGACGCGTCGGTTATCCACTCTCGGCCAAATCGAATGTTGTTTATCACGGAGTCAGTGAACAGCAGCGGTTCCTGGGACACATACCCGATACTGTGACGAAGATCCGAGAGATCAATCTGATCAAGTGGAATGTTGTTCAGAGTGATTTTCCCGGTATTGGGGTCGAAAAACCGGCAGATCAGGTTAAGAAGGGAGGATTTTCCAGATCCGATTTCACCCACTACGGCAATGAGGCGATGGCCATCGGTATCAAAGGAAACGTTATCGAGGATGGTCTTGTCACCATGGCGGAAAGAGACGTTTTCGAACTGGATCCTGCCTGTGACCTGTTCTGGTTTAACCGGGGATACCGGCGATGTTATGAGGGGTGTGAAATCGTCCAGTTCCCTGAGTCGCCGGATAGAAACGGCCGCACGTGAATATCCGGTTAGCAGACCGCCGATGTCAAACATGGGCCAGACAAGATCCAGAACATAGTAGTTGAAGGCGATGAACTGACCGAGAGTCAATTTGTTGTTAATGACCATCCATCCCCCGGCGATAAGGACGATTACCTGGGCAATCTGCCAGAAATATCCGTACAGGAGATGAACGAAAATGTGTGCTTTTTCCGCGGTGATTTCCGCGTCGGCCCGTTCCCCGGCAACATCGGCGAATTTGCGGGCATGGCGGTTTTCCGCACTGTAGGCTTGAATGATTTTTATTCCTGAAAAACAGGTTTCTATCGTCTCGTTCACCCGGGATATCACCGATTGGAGCGATTTGAAACGGGTATCCAGGATTCGGACGGATTTGAGAAAAATCAGAATTTGAAACGGATAGGGGATAAGAGCGAACAGGGCCAGCCAGGGGTTGATCAGGATCATGGCGACCAGGTAAAACACGATACGAAGAATGGATTCCCAGGCACGGAATATCCCGGAACACGCAAACCAACTGAGTTTGCGACCGACATCATCGGTGAGCCGCGTCACAATATCCCCTGTGCGGAACCGGGTATAAAAACTCTGATCCAGGCTGATCAAACGCTCAAAAGTCTTCTGCCGAAACTGCCACTCCAATTCGATATTCGTCTTTGCCCGGCGCGTGGCATTGGTCACCGACACAACAAAACGGAGAATACCCAGAACCAACAGCAGGAGTACGGATTTGAGGATGAATTCCGAGGAGATATCATTCTGGATGCCATCAATGATGCGGATATAGAAAAACGGGATAATTGCGGAAAGTGCTGCAACGGCAACGGATTGAAGGGCAAGCAGAATCAAGCGCCGTTTCAGCGGTCCATAGAACCGGAATATCCAACCCATGTTCAGTTTGAATTCACTCATTTCAGGCTACTTTTCCATTTCCGAACTGGATCTGGTGGAGATTCCAATACAGATCCTTCCTGTGCATCAACTCCGCATGGGTGCCCATTTCCCTGACCGCGCCCTTTTGCAGGACCAGGATGGTATCGCAATCCAGAATCGTCTGCAGCCGGTGAGCAATGATCAGGGAAGTTCTGTCTTTCATCATGGTGCTCATGGCTGTCTGAACGCGTTTTTCTGTCAGGGGATCCACAGAAGATGTGGCTTCATCCAGAACCATGATGGCGGGATTATGTACCATGGCCCGGGCAAAACTCAGGATCTGCCGTTCACCCATGGACAGGTTACTGCCGTGTTCCGCCACGGTTCCGGCCAGTCCTTCTTTTGCGCCCTGGACCAGATCATCGGCTGCCATGGTTTCCAATGTGATCCGGACCTGTTCCTCAGATATATCCTCATTCTCAAGTCTTAAATTGTCCAGGATGGAGCCTGGAAACAGAACAATATCCTGGAGCACGAGACCCAGTTTACCGCGCAATTCAATCAGTGACAAAGAGCGAATATCCCTCCCGTCCACAAAGATTTCGCCTTTCTGCTGATGATAGAACCGGAAGAGGAGACTGATAATGGTCGTTTTCCCACTTCCTGTGGGTCCCACAATGGCAAATCGGGATCCCGCGGGAATGCTGAAGGAGACATCTCGAAGCACCCATTCTTCATCCGCATAAGCGAACCAGACATTGCGGAACTCAATGGCCGGCGTGATACCCATCTCTCCATCCTGAACATCCGGCAATGACGTCATAACACCGTCCTCTGCAGGAATGGACATGATGTCATCAATACGCTTACTCCCGGCAAACGCACGCTGGATGACATTGATCTGATCACTCAAATGAAATATGGGACCAAAAAACCGGTCGATGTATCCCAGAAATGCCGCCAGTGTCCCGATGGTCAGGGTTTCCGGACTTTCCAGAACCCACTTCCCGCCGATACCCAGGATGAGAACCGTCGCGATGGTGCTCATGAGAAATATCGAGTGACCAAAATAATTGGACAGCCGCTCCCCGGGATACTCCACCTCGAATTTTTCACGATTGACCTGATCCATCCGTGCGTTGACTGTAGCTTCCCGATCAAAGGCCTGAACGATGCGGACACCCCGAAGATACTCCTCAAGAAATCCATACACTTCCGCTGTCCGTCGCCGGACCTCAATGAATATGGGCACAATCCGCCGATTGAACCAGCGGATCATGAAAATCACCAGGGGCACCACCCCGGTCAGGACCAGGGTCAGGCGGGGACTGAGCATGAACATGATGAAAAACATGCCGAACATCATGAGAAGATCCGAGATCATCGTCACAACCGTATAGGTGAACATGGTCCGGAGTGCTTCCGTATCACTTTCCACCCGGGACAAAATCTTTCCCACGGGGTTTTTATCGAAAAATGCCTGGGACAGTCGTGTGAGATGACGGAATATTTCGATCCGGATGCTTTTTACGATTTTCTGACCCACGATTTCAAGTTTGATTTGCTGAAAATAGGTGATGAAGAAAGTGAAAATGATGACACCCAGAAACAGGCCGGCGGTAATGAGAAGACCTGGAAAATCTTTTTCGGGAAAATTCACGTCAATGGCATGTTTGACCAGAAGGGGTCCGGAAAGAGAGATGAGCGAAGAGGCCGCCAGAAGGAGACCGCAGAATATGAGACTTTTCATATGGGGCCGGAACCGGGGCAGAAGTCCCTTCAGGATTTTGAAATCCAGTTTCTGGTTCCGGTAATCTTCTGTATCGCCGTTAAAATGCGCCATCTCATCCTCCATCCGTTCAGATCACTTCTGGATGGTTTGGTGGTAAAAACAATTGAAATGGTAAATAGGACTGAACAGATTCAAGTCACCGGGTGTTTCCCGGATCCCGATACTATACGCGAAAATCAGGGGTGAAGTTCAATAAAAATCGATGTTACATGGCGATTTTAAGTGTCAGACTATAACTTCGGGGCGGAGCCCATGCATCGGCCTGTCCGAAAGATTTGGAATTATAATTAGAGTTTTCACTGATAATGACCTGGTTGTCCATCACATTGAAGATATCACCAATAATTGTAATAGATGCTCCGGTTTTACCCCACCATTTTGCAGTGTGAATGGTATTCTGAAACGAGATATCCCAGATATTGACTGAGGGTAATTTTTCCCCACCGCGACCGTCAGTGAAGTACCATCGACAGGAATGGTAAGGCGGATCCCCCGTCCACGTGCTGCGATCGTCGGGATCATCACCTCGGTAAGGATCATATGTATCCGGCGGGTAAGCTACTCGGGAATACCGGTACCCGGATCGCAGGAAACCGTTAAGCCCCAGGGAAATCTCCCAGACATCCCAAAACGTATAATAGGCGGCAGCATGAAGCTTGAAATAGTGCCGTGCGGACCAGGGCAGTTCACCATATAAATTCTGTGAGGTTGCCCAGGTATCATATTGCGCTCCAAATTGTACGACGTCCGTGATGATGGCTCCGCCGGTATCGGAAGCATCTATAAGAGTCCCCCGGGCACGGGAATAGGTGTAGCTGCCGCGGATATCAAAGTGATCGGACTTGAACGATCCGGTGATCTCGTGCCCCTGGTAATCCCTTTTAGCACCATCAGGATTGGTAACCCAATACCGATGTTCATAATAATCATTATCCATATTGGGATCCTGGTTATATTTGGGATCAAACAAGGGATCCCGGTCATAAAACGGGTCGCTGTCGCCTGCGAAAAACGGGTTTGCGGGATCGTCCCAGTTGATTCCACCGCGATAGGTCCAGGTCACGTTGCCATTATCATCAAAAAACAGCCCGACATCCTCAATGAGATTCCGGGTTTTACGGTCGGTAAACCGGTATTCGAGAGTGACACTGTCCATGATCTGCCAGAAAAGTCCTGAGGTAAACTCATCGGTGTATTCCGGTTCGAGATCGTGATCGATTAAATCCGGTCCCGGGGGTTCAGTCATACCATAACTGTACCAGTTGTTGTCGCTGTAAAAAAAATCGTCGTCCGGGATCCCGTCACCGTCATTGTCGGACCAGGCCGGTCCTGAGTAACTCTGCTGGACTGTACTATAAACATCAGCACCGTATGGCTGAAACAAATCAGGCAGTTGAAGATCGTACGGATTGTAGTACCGGCCCCAGAATGCTGACGCTGTAAAACAACCATCATTGAAAATATCCCATGCGATACCGATCCGTGGGGAAATCAGATTTTCAAACGCCATGTCCGATTTTTCGTAGTGCCGTTCTCCATTGGGATCTATCGTGAAATAATCCTCCGCCTTCCACTGGCCCCATTGCCATGCCGGCACCGCGCTGTCACCATCATTGTTTTTAAACCATGACCGTTCGTATCTCACACCCAGGTTGAAGGTCAGATTCTCCATCACCGACCAGTCGTCCTGAATATAGGCGGCAACATAATGGCCGGCAGAGGCTGCCGAATTGCTAATAGTCGGATCGAGGTCACACATGGAAATATAGCGGTTGCCGTAAGTGCGATCATAATATTTTATCACATAGTGGGCGCCGCCTGGAATATTGTACGTATTTGTTCTTTCCTGATAGGTTTTTAAAAATCCCACCTTGATTTCATGGCTTCCCATGAGATCAGCCATGAAATACTGCCCGTCGATATTGAATTGATAACGCTCACGTTCCTCTTCACTGGAACTCTGCGCATTCCCATAGTGATAACCAGAGTACAAGTCATAAAAGGAGGGCAGACCGGTATCGTTTTCCGGGATATTATTGTAAAAACCGGAGTATACCGACCCTCGAGCGTTCAGCACAAAATCGGAACCTGCAAGCCAGGTATAATTTATCCCGTAAAATGGACCGCCATACTCTATCTTCATGAACGTTTCCGGCGCCTGATACGCCAGGTCACCGATACCGTGCTGAATGAATTCCTCACCCTGGTAAAAAAACGTCAACTGATGATTGGGTGACAGAAATCCGTTCAGTTTGATATATGGCAAAAAATACTCCTCATCAGCGTTGACGGAATATTCCCCGCGTGTTTTCGTCGCGTCATTATTAAAATAATTCACCGAAATCAGTCCCCAAAGCCGATCTTTCAAAATCGGTCCCCAAACCGTCAGAGTGGAATCCCAATACTCATCATCCGAGTACATCTGACCGTGATCCGGGGAATCATGCCAGGAACTGTCCATGTACTGTTCCCTGAGGATAAAGTGATATTCATTATCCGGCGTCCGGGTCACCGTGTTCAGGATTCCACCGATACCACCGCCATATTCCGCGGAAAATCCACCGGTCTGAATCACCACTTCCTCCACGGCATCGACGTTGAAACCGGTCCCGAAATGCGACGTGATGGGATCCGTTACATTGACGCCATCAATGAAATAAACGTTGTCCGTATGAGAGCTTCCATGAATCCGCACATTACCGCTTCCGGTACTGCCGCCGCTCATGGCAAATGCCGGTTGCAGACTGCCGGAATCCGGAAGCCGTTCCGTAAAGGCTCGCTCAACCGTCACCATTACCGCTGATGAATGTTTTTTCTGAACGATTCCCTGCTGCAAGTTCCCGGTCAAATCACACAGATACGATTCCATCTGCAAAACAAAACTGATCTCAATGCCCTGTCCGGTACTTACCCGAACATCTTTTACTTCCGCCGGCGCCATCCCCTGGATTTCCGTCCTGACCGTGTAGACGCCCGCCGGAATTACCGGGAACCGGAATCGACCAAGATCATCTGTGATGGCATCACCCAGACTTGCCGGCGCCGACTGCACAATCATTACCGTCACGCCGGGAATACCATTACCTTCCCGGTCAGAAACCGTTCCGGTGATATCACCCGTTGTCATCGCCATGGTAAATGTGCTGTACAAAAGCAGGTGAAAGAGAATGAACACTCTGAAATAAAAATTCATGACTGACCTCCTGATTTTGAGTGTTTCATTCAATCAACTGGAATCGTTTTGGGCATCGCTCTCCAATTCCTCCAAATGGGTTTCATTCTTGCGAATCAATTCTCGACGTTCTTCATCCAGAGCCCGGGCAAGTTCTTCTGTTCCCTCATCAATGTTTCCAAGCAAGGGACGTCTGGTAATCAATCCTTTTATGATTTGGGGATGTGCTTCTGCCAGACGGATAAGATCTCGCGCACTTCTTGAGTAAAGCAATTGATCAGTCGGTGCTCCAAATCGATATTTTGCACCCCGTGCCGACAGTACCTGCAAAATGTGATCAAGTGCGCTTTGCTGTTCCCGTAGAATCCAGTCACCATCCTTGCTCATTACAGCCAGTTGATGCAGTACAACGGCTTGACCGCTGCAAATAATGGCCCGAAAATGCCCGCGGTTAAATTCTTCTGTTAGATCTAAATAAATAGTCTGCATGGTGTCATATCACCCGCACGTGAATCTTCCCGTAACAGGTATCCGGAGGATTCACATTATTTAACAAAGTTGCTGAAAACAGCAAGATTTTCCATCGCCGATTCATAATCTGATCAT
>SWBX01000345.1_pt1 | contig 26923 bp, 28 predicted proteins | sample 4693051 | NCBI WGS metagenome assembly SWBX01 (sample SAMN10267272, study PRJNA491770) | bioreactor metagenome | isolation source: DHS bioreactor inoculated with marine | place: Japan: Omine Ridge, Nankai Trough | reverse complement strand
CGGGAAGGCCTTGATAATATGCATATTCATGTATCAGGTATCGAATACGGACCCAAAGGGGAGAAGAAACACCTTGTGCTGGAGGAGTCGGATATGGACTATCACGGGCTGCTCAGGGCCTGGAAGGAGTATGACATTAAGGGTATAGTGATCTGTGAGAGCCCCAACCTGGAAGGGGATGCGCTACTTCTGCAGAAAGTGTACCGGGAATTGTAGAACATACAGGTAGTAATTGCTCTGCCTGACACCTGACAGACTAACCGGAAGCCTGTATCTTCACCAGCGTTGCCTTTATTTCAGCTATTTCTCCTTCCAGCTTCTGATGTTTCTCTTCAATATAAGATGAAAGGCTATATCTTGTGTCCTTCACATCCACCTCTATTCTTGATAAGGTAGATTTTATTTCAGACGTGTCGCTGTGTACTTTTTCCAGAATATTAATACTGGTATCTTGTTTTTCAAGCATTGAATCCTGTTTATCAAGCATTCTATCCTGTTTTTCAAGTATTTTGTCCTGTCCAAGTGCTAATTTATTGAATCCGGAGGTCATTGTATTGTTTAGTGTACTAAAGCCGTTGTTCGTTACACCAATTAACTCCTTTAACAGGTCGGCGGCAGTATCGAGACGCTCATCTGTCTCGCCTTCCTTTACAAGTTTGTAAAAGCCTGAAAATTCCCCGGTAGCTTCCCAGTCAGAAGATTCCACATTCTCTACATTGATAAGAGTATTCTTGATATTGATGGTGGCAGTTAGTTGTTCAAGCACCTCTTCATTTCCTTCTGCCACAATCTTTACTCTGCCGTCGGATAGGTTCTCAGCATAACCGGACAGGGCGAGGTTTTTGCCTATTCCAACCACCCGATCCCTGTATCCTGCTTGCTGCACCTTACCTGATACCATGAGGATTATGCGTTTCATTTGAATTAGGTTTTATTTTAAAGAATAATAAAGATTGGCATGCGGTTAAATTGAGCATTATTTCCGGTAACCTATCCACACAACCCGAAAATGTTGCCTTTTTTAACGTATAGGAAAGTATATACTTTCCATTAGGCTTAGAAAATGCGAACGAAGTGAGCTTTTTCTTGAGCTTACTGTTCCTTTTCTGCATCGATCTTTGCTATAAGCTCGTTGAGGTCCTTAAGTATTGCATCCAGATCTATGCCGTGCATCATGACACCTTCGGCCAGACTCTCATATGAAGATGCATGACAACCTATACAACCAAGCCCGTACTGGAAAAAAACACTCAGGGTCTGGGGATATTTTGATACGATATCCTGGATATTCATATCGCCTGTGATAGTATTATTATTATCTGACATTGTTATTTACACCTATTTTATCTGATATTCCTCAATGTTAGATAAAATTGATTGAAAAACACCTGATTTTCAGAAAATCTTAAGGATTCTCCTGTTATCTATCCAGATGCCCAAAAATAAAAGCCTTTATATTGCATTCACAATAGGAAGTTAAGCGTATGAATAACACCCATATCAACATTGCAGTCCTGGTATCTGGCAGAGGTTCAAATCTACAGGCCATCATTGATAATATTGAAAATGGTACTATACCTAACGCATCTGTTTCTTTGGTCATCAGTGATATAAAAGATGCCTATGCAATGGAGCGATCGAAAAACCACGGTATCGATGCTATTTTTGTAGACCCGGCCAGTTATCCTGACAAGGCAGGATTCGAAAGTAAGATACTGCACTTCCTTGAAGAATATAATATCGGACTGGTCCTGCTTGCAGGCTACATGCGCGTAGTAGGCCCTACTTTATTAGATCCATTCAAAGGCAGGATGATCAATATCCATCCTGCACTGCTGCCCTCCTTCCCTGGACTGCACGCCCAGCAGCAAGCATTTGACCACGGGGTGAAAGTTAGTGGCTGCACAGTTCATTTCGTTGATGAAGGTGTGGATACAGGCCCGATCATCATACAAAAATGTGTCCCTGTACTTGAGGACGATACCCAGGATACACTTGCGTCCGGGATACTGGAACAGGAACATAAGATATTCCCTGAAGCAGTAAGATTATTTGTCAGGGGAAAGCTAAATATTGAAGGACATAAGGTCAGAATCGTTGAATAAATTTAATCATAACACACATCACAATAATCCCAGTCAGGAGAATAACATAACATGTCATATATTTCAGAAGTGGACCCTACGATTGCAGAGGCGATTGAAAACGAACTTGAGCGGCAGGAATACAAGCTCAACCTGATAGCATCAGAGAATTATACAAGCCGGGCAGTTATGGAAACCCAGGGCAGTATAATGACAAATAAATATGCAGAAGGCTATTCTGGCAAGCGGTATTATGGCGGATGCGAGTTCGTGGATGTGGCAGAAGACCTGGCAATAGAACGGGCAGCTGACCTGTTCGGTGCCGAACATGTGAACGTCCAGCCCCATTCGGGTTCCGGTGCCAATATGGCTGTGTATTTTGCAGTGTTAAATCCGGGCGACACCATCCTGAGTATGGACCTGTCCCACGGCGGTCACCTGTCCCACGGCAGCCCTGTGAACTTTTGCGGCAAGCTGTATAATATAGTGCCCTATGGTGTGAGCCGGGAGACCATGACAATTGATTACGATGAACTGATGCTAATGGCAAAGGAACACAAACCGAAGATGATAGTGGCAGGTGCCAGCGCATATCCCAGGGAACTGGACTTTACCGCATTTAAGGATATAGCAGATGAGGTAGGTGCCTACCTGCTGGCAGACATTGCACATATTGCAGGCCTGATAGTGGCAGGCGTACACCAGAGTCCCATCCCCTATGCTGATTTCGTGACCACGACCACACATAAGACCCTGCGCGGTCCCAGGGGCGGCATGATAATGTGCAAAGAAGAATATGCAAAAGACATTAACAGGAGCGTATTTCCCGGAATCCAGGGCGGCCCGCTTATGCACATAATTGCAGCCAAAGCTGTGGCATTTAAAGAGGCCCAGACCCGGGAGTTCAGGGATTACCAGGCGCAGATAGTGGTCAATGCAAAAAAAATGGCCGCCGACCTGATGAATATGGGGCACAATATTGTCTCCGACGGTACAGATACCCATTTGATGCTGGTTGACCTGACCAAAACCGGTATTACAGGCAAGGAAGCAGAAGCAGCCCTTAGCAGGGCCGGTATCATAGCAAATAAGAATACCATACCCTTTGAGACCCGCAGTCCATTTGTAACCAGTGGTATCAGGCTGGGAACGCCTGCAATCACCACCAGGGGAATGAAGGAACCCCAGATACAGATCATTTCAGAGAACATCGATAATGTGTTGAAACATATAGATGATGAGAACACACTCACTATAGTAAAGCAGAATATGAAGAAGTTGTGCGGGCAATTCCCAATCTATACATAAGATATGTGGTGGTATGTGGTAGTATGTAGTGGTATGTGGTAAGAATGGAATCCGGCAATAAGCTAATAGACGGACGTGCCCTGGCAAAGAAAATAGAGCAGGAGGTTGCTAAAGGGGTAGCAGAAATAAAAAGCTCAAAAGGCATCACTCCTGGTCTGGCTACCATACTGGTTGGCGACGATGAGGGGTCCAAAATGTATGTGCGGTTAAAGCATAAGGCATGTGAACGGGCGGGTGTCCATGCAGAGGACCATACCTTGCCCGCTGATACCGGCCAGGAAGAATTGACAGCACTGATACACTCCCTGAATAATAGGGACGATATCCATGCCATACTGGTCCAGCTCCCACTGCCGTCCCACCTGGACGCACAGGCAGCCATGGAGGCCATTGCACCAAAAAAAGATGCAGATGGCTTCAATCCGGTGAACATGGGACAGTTGCTTATCGGAAACGAAGGCCTGGTCCCCTGCACCCCCAAAGGTATCATCCGTGCCATGGAAGAATACGGGGTTGAAGTGGAAGGCAAGAATGCGGTCATTGTCGGGCACAGTAATGTTGTAGGAAAACCTATGGCAGCTATGCTATTAAACCGCAATGCCACGGTATCGGTCTGCCACGTCTATACCGATGACCTGAAAAAGTACACTACGCAGGCAGATATCCTGATATCTGCCACCGGGGTACCCCATCTTATCAAGGCTGATATGGTGAAAAAGGGGGCAGTAGTGTTTGATGTTGGTATAAGCCAGAAGGACGGTAAAGTAGTGGGTGATGTGGATTTCGAAGCTGTGCTGCCAGAGGTATCACTGATCACTCCGGTCCCTGGTGGTGTAGGTCCCATGACAATTTCTATCCTGCTGCAGCATACACTGGAATCTGCGCACAGGATATCAGGATGATCGGAAAACCGGAAAATAGTATAATAATCAAGGTAGTTGTATGGTAGTTGACACGACTATTGCAGGTATTACAGTGGGAGATGTACATCCGGTGCGCATCATGGGCGCAATAAACCTGAGTCGTGAATCATTTTACAAAGGGTCAGTGACCGAACAAGAAAATGTAGTTCCGGCAGCAGAGCAGATGGTGGCAGAAGGTGCCGACTTCATTGATGTGGGTGCGCGCTCCACCTGGCCCCTGGCTGATAAGATCACAAAAGAAGAAGAACGCAGACGGCTTATCCCGGCACTGGAACAGCTCACTGGTAACCTAGACGTGCCCATTTCAGTGGATACCCAGTGCGCCGATTTGGCCAGCGAAGCACTTGAGATGGGAGCACGTATTATTAATGATGTGAGCGGCCTGACCGCTGACCCTGGTATGGCAGAGGTTGTCCATGAATACGGCTGTCCTGTTGTGGTCATGGCATCAGATAGGGTGCCCGGTGACGTGATAGGTATGGATTCTGTGATGCAATCACTGGATAGGATAATTAAAAAAGCTGAAGATACCAGTATAGCACCTGAGCAGATCATCATCGACCCGGCTATCGGGAAATGGGTGCCGGAAAAAGTACCGATATATGATTTCGAGACAATTGACCAGCTGGAACGCCTGAAGGTATTTGGCAAACCTGTGCTGGCAGCTATCTCAAGAAAATCATTAATAGGCGAGGTGCTGGATAAGCCGCCCGCTGATAGACTTATGGGTTCCATTGCAGCTACTGCTATTGCTGTCTATAAAGGTGCACATATTATCAGGACACATGATGTGGCAGGTACTGTTGATGCCATCCGGGTGGCAGAAGCTATAAAGGGACGCAATATCACAGCCGGAAAACCAGATTATTCTATTGAAGCACTGGATAACCACTCTGCTAAAGCAATGGATAATTACTCTATTGAAGTACTGGATATTACCAGTGCAAAGGATGCACCAGGATATTTTAACAGGATAGGTGCCACAGGTACAGGCGGCAGGGTGATGAAGGATAAGACCGTGCACAGGGTGCTTAAAATTAACAATGTCACTACTACGGAAGCCTTGATAATCAAGCAGGAAGCCCTCTCCCGTGGGTGTGATGCTGCCCTGCCAAGGGATGCCGTATCCCATGAAACAGACTGCGTAGACCTTATCCTGATGGGCACTGAACTGCAGTTAAAACGCTTAGCTGCAAAATTGGAATGCCAGGCCAGGGACCTGCCTGTGATAGCCGGACTGGTCCGAACCGCCCTGCAGCGGTTCAAGGACACCACTTACCGGTACGGGTGAATGATATGATAATCACACGACCTAAACCCATTGAAGAAATACTCAGTATGGTGGAAATGTTCCCTGATCTAAGTATATGCGTGGTTGGCTGCGGTATATGCGCCCGCAAGATACAGACTGGGGGTGAGGCGCAGGTCAGCATGATGACAGCACAATTGCAGCGCAGCGGCCTGGATGTACTGGATGGAAAGATTGTAAAACATGCTTGCAGCACTGAATCCTGGGACAGCCTGGTCGAGGAAAATCCGGCATTGGATAAGGCTGGCATACTGCTGGTAATGAGCTGTGGGGCAGGTGTATCACTGCTGGGTCGTATCTCTGGCAAACCCGTACTGCCCGGCCTGGATACTACTTCCCTTGGAAGTGCACTAAAGGATGAAATTTCAGAGGATTTTTGCGCCATGTGCGGGGATTGTAATGTGGGAATCTATGCAGGATTGTGTCCAAAATCAGGCTGCCCGAAATCCCAGGTGAACGGACCCTGCGGCGGCTCTGTTGATGGAGACTGCGAGGTAGGGGAGCGTGAATGTATCTGGGCGAAGATATACGAGATACTGGAAAGCAGGGATATGCTGGAGTTACTGGATGGCATAAGACCGCCTGTGAACCATGACAGGAGGCTGTAAGATGGGATTTGCTGATGTACTGGGATCAGGGAAATTCGTAGTTACTGCTGAGGTAAGTCCGCCCAGGGGTACTGACATTTCAGGTGCCCTGGCCGGGGCCAGACTACTGCAGGGGCTGGTGGATGCCGTGAATGTCACAGATAACCAGCGATCAATGATGCGCATGTCACCAATGGTGCTCTGCCACAAACTTGGGGAGATGGGTTTTGAGACCATTATGCACATGACGTGCCGGGACCGCAACAGGCTGGCACTCCAGTCTGACCTGCTGGCGGCCCATGCACTTGGGATACACAATATACTGGCCATGTCAGGTGATTACCCGACCATGGGTGACATGCCTTCAACAAAACCGGTTTTTGACCTGGATTCTGTGCAGTTGTTACAGCTTATTGAAAAAATGAACAATGGGTCCGATTTCCAGGACAAGCCCCTTGACAGTCCCACTTCCCTATGCGCCGGTGCAGTGGCAAATCCGGGTGCCAGGCCGCTTGGGCCGCAATTGCTCAAGCTCAACAAGAAGGTATTGGCCAAAGCCAGGTTCATCCAGACCCAGGCAGTATTCGATGCGGCGGTGTTCAATGAGTTTGCAGATGCTGCCAGACATACAGGAATACCGATCATTGCCGGTATCATACCTTTACGGTCCGCACAAAATGCCAGGTTCATGAACGAGAAGATACCGGGTGTAAACATACCCGATGAAGCAATCGGTAGAATGGAAGCAGTGACAGATACTGCATTAGAAGGGATGAGAATTGCGGCTGAGACCATAGCCGATATCAGGACCAACTGCCAGGGCATACATATCATGCCGATCGGCGGACATGGGAATACCAGGCTGTTGCTTGAAATGTGCGGCCTGGATTGAATTTTTTGTTTTAAAAATAATGAAATACTGCACCGCTAAGGACGCGAAGGACACAAAGTCAATGCAGCAACAGCTTTGCGCTCTTCGCGAACTTTGCGGTGAAATTTTAAAAGTAACCTCCAATCTGCGTGCCTCTGCGGTTTTCTGAATAGTCCCGGTAAATAATAGAAAGTCCCAAATCGGCAGTGACCTGTTAACTATAGCTAATAAAAGGCTTTTTTTAATATACAGAAACGGTAACCACTATGCACAGTTAAAAACACACACATTGCCTGCATGGTTCACTTGCCAGCTGGCTGCCTCAAAAGCTGGCAAATGCCTGTCCCCGCTGGCTCTTGGTAGTTTAGGCATATTCAGCAGCCGTTGCAGTGTCTAATGAAATATTGATCCTGTCGTGGGACATTGAAGGACTTTTTTTTAACAGGAAACTTCTTTTTAATAATCGGATAGGATTTGCCGCAGAGTTCTAAAACCTCCTTGCCAATTGAAGTACCACCAATGGAACATACAACCAGGGGCTCTTTCCCATATCCAAGCTTCGCTCGAATATTTCCAATATCAGCATATTCACTAGGCTCAAACGGCACAATATATCCCACAAATTCGTAATGTTTCTTTGCGTATTCTTTACAATTTGGCAGTAGAGGGCCAAACTTTTTATATTGGACATTTTCGAGTTCACCTATGATAAGCCCCAGATTCTTTTTATCATCAATGATTTTATAATCCTGGGCCCAGATAAAATTCCAGAAGTATACCATAATTTTCTCTATAGGGTTTTTAGTCATCGAATCGAGTCCCAGAAAATCGTAAATCATTACAAAAGGAATTTCGATTGTGATTTTCTTCCTAAACATGGCAACCAATATTTCATAGGTCTCAACCCCAACAACGAGGTCAAATTGATACTTATTGATGACCTGTTTGAATATTGCCGTGTTATGCGCCCACTCCTTCCTAGCCTTGAATAGATATTTCAATAAATTAAGTTGGAAGTCAATGGCGGTTTTTTCAGCGAGAATGCTGTCATTAGCGAGTAGCTCTAACTCTGGAAGAAGGATCTCGCCAGCATCCCTAAGTACCAGACTCGCTGGGTTTGCCGCCAACCAAGAAATTTCTAAATTAGATTCCATCTTGCGTAATTCTTTGGCTATTGTTATGTCTCTAAAGACATGTCCTAAGCCAACTGAACCGCTAACATATAGAATTTTCTTACTCATAATCTTCAGTTTGAATTTTAGGATTGATGTTTTGGCGTTCTATCACTTTTCCGAGCAAAAATCCCCCTTATCGCAGCCCCAGCCGTTCCACCGCCGGATTACAAGTCCAGGGCATCCCCAACCTTGTATTGGATGTCAATACTCGCGATATTACACGAGTCACGGACCGGCCGGATTGTAATTCCGGGGCATCCTCCGTATTTCAGGCTTCCCGTTTGTAAACCGTTTTTCTTGTTTCTTTTGCGAAATCTACTTCTTTAGCCGATTGCGAATGCAAGTCCCAGTTGCAAAAAAGCTACGCTAGTAATGCGTCAGATGCGAGCAAGAACGGTTAATTGGAAGCTCACACGATATAATCTCACATCATTACCTATAAGGGCCAGTGAAACATTAATACCGTACTCCTCATGAAAGTCTCCACTAGGAGGCGATGGCCTGACAGAATTTACAGCGAAGCCTACTCTATCTCTTCTTATAGTTTCTCTGAAGTGGATAGATGCTAACGACGCTACTGCAACTGCATCTACCCATCGGTCAGGGGGAATAACAGGTCTGCCTGGAATTGTTGTCATTGGGATAAACATCACGTCCCCTGCCCAGCTTTCATCGGTTCGGTGCCAATTAAACACCGCCGTCCCTCCAAAGATAAACAACCTGTTGGCGTTTCTAGGTCCATTGACATAAACCTCCATCATCTGTGGATTTTCGATACGTTGTAGATTAATTACCATTCTTTATATCACCTCTTTTTATTTGGGTACTTGTATAGCACCCCTCCTCGACACTATTTTTTCTTTGCCGATTTTTCTTCATATTTTTCCCTCTCACCTTCCCTCCTCTTCTTCACTTTAAATAACTATCCCCGTACTAATAGTATAGGGTCTTCATATACTTAAATAAATCGATTTGTTGCTTTGAATCCTGTTTAATGGTTATTTATCGGAGAGCTTATAAAACATGAAATTATTTTCATTCCCTTTAATGCAGGTAATCTCTAAACACTCATCCATTCATACCCTACACCATTCTCCAAGTTATACTAAACCGTATCTGTTTTTTGTAACTTTCTGCCACAGAGAGCACAGAGAACACAGAGATGCTTTTTCCGCCCCAAACTCTTCTCTCTGTGCTCTCTGTGACCTCTGTGGCAGTCATATAAAGTTCCAAATTATACTTACGGAGTAGTATAAACACAATTATTATTGAGTGTGTGATTGTTATAATGAAACTAATAAATATAAGAGAGTACTTGAGTCCGAAAAATTAAAAGGGTCTAAAATTAATTATAATGAAAAAACCGATCTAAAATAAATTAGCAAAACGACTATCTGAATTTTCTGTATTCAAATATGGCTGATAACCTGTCGTTTTATCTAATTATTTTCAAGTAAGCTATAAGTAAGACGAGCATAAGTGAGACTGATGGAAAACGGGAAAACACAAGTTGAACAGGCAAAAAATGGCGTTATTACCAGACAGATGAAAGATGTGGCGTCTTGTGAAGGTATCGACCCTGAAGTGATACGTGCCCGTGTGGCAGAGGGGAGTATGGTCATAATGACCCGGGGGCCGGTCTCAGTGGCAATAGGCAAGGGTGCCACCACCAAGGTCAATGTGAACATCGGCACTTCCAGTGCAATGATCGACACGAAAGAAGAACTTGAAAAGGCCATGGTGGCAGAGAAATATAAAGCCGATACCCTGACCGACCTGTCAATGGGCGGGGACATACCCGCAATCAGGCGTTCCATCTACCGGCATACCACCCTGCCTATAACCACAGTACCCATATACCAGTCAGTGGCCCAACAGGGTATCTACTCCATGACAGAAGAGCATCTGCTGAATAATATCCAACAGCAGGTCGATGAAGGCGTCAGCTCTGTGGTCCTGCACTGTATAGAGCGTGACTGCATTGAGAAATTAAAAGGCCATCCCCGTATCATGGGTATGGTATCGAAGGGCGGCTCTTTTACCAGTATCTACATGCTTACTAATGAATGCGGCAACCCTTTCATAGATAATTTTGATCATATCCTGGAAACCCTGAAGGAGAATGATGTGATACTATCCCTGGGCAATACTATGCGCAGCGGCTGCATCCACGATGCAGCCGATTCTCCGCAGCACCAGGAGATGCTGACGAACATGAGACTTGCCAGGCAGGCAAACCAGGCCGGGGTCCAGGTAATTGTGGAAGGTATGGGTGGGCATGTGCGTGCATCAGAGGTGCCCGGATACGTCAGGTACCACAAAGATGCCGGGGATTTCCCGTTGTTCGTGGCCGGACCGCTGCCTACCGACGTAGCCGTGGGCTATGACCACATTGCAGGGGCAGTGGGTGCGTCTATGGCTGCGGGTGCGGGTGCGGATTACCTGTGCTATATCACACCCTCGGAACACCTGAGGCTGCCTACGGTGGATGATGTGAAGGAAGGGTTGGTGGCATTTCGCATTGCCGCACATATTGGTGATTCCATCAAGTTCGATGCCAGACTACAGGACAAGGAACTGGCAAAACACAGGGCGGTCATGGACTGGGACGGACAGATGCAGTATGCCATCGAGCCTGAAAAGGCATCAGGCATGTGTCCTGAAAAAGGACCGTGTACCATGTGCGGGGATTTCTGCGCCCTTACAATTATGCATGATTTCTTAAACGTATAGAGGCTGTCCAGTAATTCAAAATCAAGAAAATGGAAATTTCAGACAGGATTGACAGGATACAATCCAATCCTGTAAATCCTGTCAAAGGATTTGATTGAAACTAAGAAAATTACCTATATCGATATAGAAATACGTTTATAATTTCCTATACGTCAAAGAAAAATGAGACGGATTGGAGCTTTAAACCGAAAAATAAACAAGAGATTTGTTATTGACAGTAATTGTTGGACAGCCTATATGGGAAAGTATATGCTTTTCTGCAGGCTTAGAAAATGCGAACGAAGCGAGCATTTACTTGATGGGAATAATAGTAACTAAAATGGATGGTCATGCCAGATAAACTGGAATTATTCGGGATAAAGACGCCGCTGATAGAGCCGGGCGATGATATGGGGGGCGTACTCATAAACTCTATCAGGGAAAGCGGTATGACCATCATGGACGACGATATTGTGGTGCTGGCCGAATCGGCTGTGGCTACCGCCGAAGGCAGGCTGTTTGACCTGAATGATGTTGAGGTAGGGAAAAAAGCCAGTGAACTGGGGCTAAAGTATGCTGTTGACCCCAGGGAGATGGAATTGATACTTGGGGAGTGCGATGAGATCATCGGAGGCGTGCCTGGTGCAGTACTCACCATTACCAAGGGCAACCTGTCGCCCAATGCCGGGATAGATGGTTCAAACGCACCGCCTGACTGTGTGGTGCTGCTGCCGGAGGACCCGGCATCAAGTGCTGATCGTATCAGGAAGCAGCTTGAATCAGCCTTTGGCTGCCGCCTGGGTGTTGTTGTTGGTGACAGCCGTACGCAGCCTATGCGGCTCGGGTGTGTGGGGATAGCCCTGGGTTGTTCGGGCCTGCGTCCTGTGGAGGATGCACGGGGGTCAAAGGACCTATTCGGGAAGGAGCTTACTATTACCAGCAAGGCCACGGCTGACAACCTGGTATCTGCGGCGCAGCTTATCATGGGTGAGGCTGGTGAGGGGATTCCCGCAGTGGTTGTGAGGGGACTGGATGGTATTGCAGACGAAAATTGCGAGATACCTATCTTTTCAAAGGATGAGTGTATGTATTACAGCAACATAGCACATAAATGATTTTTATATAGTATATGGGCGGTCCCATAATTGTGTTTGACCTCAAAAATTATCCTTTTTTTTGAATTTAAACCCCTATTTGCACTTTCTTTTCGTCCGATTTTGAATTGTTGGACAACCTCAATAGTCTTGAAAATCGCTATACAGGCCACGTTACATCTTGTCCGGGGTATACTGGTGACTGCAGACGATAGGTTTTATGCTTGATGACTGATAAGAAATCTAAAAGTAGATTTTAAATTTATATTAAACGCATATTTTCATTACGTTATTTCTGTATGAAAATATTTATCCCTTCGTTTTAAAATAATACCTTTAAGATAATTAGCTTTTGATTTATTCATTTTCAAGAACTCTTCTATTGTAGTTTTAAGATTAATTTCATCAATCCCCGCATAATCTCCATCAATTGCAATTATAAAAGGCTCTTCAATTTTATGATTATTAAATTCAGCTAATATATTATTTTCTAATTCCAGAGAAATTGGGGCCCAATATGCATAATCTTTTTGAACCATAGATAATTTTTCTCTCGGAGTTATAACTTCAACAAGTATTTGTTTATTTCCAATTTTGATTTTTAAGTCCAATTTTTTCCCTGACTTTAATAGTGGCTCTATTTCTAATATCTCAATACCATTAGTTTGGAAGTAATTTGCAAATTCTAATTCTGATAAGAAGCTGAAAACATTGTTATTTAATCCATTTTTAATTTGTTCCTTATAATAAACTTTTTCTAATTTTTCGCAGAGATTATTTAATTTTCCGAGGAGATTTATAAAATTGATATTTGTAGAATTTAGAATTCCATAAAAATTATATTCTGGTTCTATTTTTTTATCTTGTTTATAAGGGGAAGAATATAATCCATTTATTTTTGTAATTTCTCCATATATTTCAGACAATTTAGGATATTTATTTAAGTTTAGATTCAATCTTGCATAGTTTATCGGTTTATCCAAATTATATTCCTCCTTACTATTTTTTTCTTGAAAAAGTATTGTATGATCGTAACTATTCAGCCCCATCTCCATTAGCCCAAAACATTCACATCATCTAATCAATTTCTGATTAATATCCACTTATGCAATTGGCAAATATGGGACAAATGGCTTTCCATTGAATACAGCTTTAATTGCATCAATAACAGAAATCATATTCTTCTTTACACTATGATCATAGTAAGGTCATATATAAAAAGTTTTTTAGATTGTTTCATGTAGAATACGAAATTCGAATATAACATACGTCGGGATAATAAATTGAAATTAAAAAATAAAAGAACAAATAAAACACGAGCATCATCCAGATGCCTTTCAAATTTCTAATCCGGGGTCCGTGACTGCGAGAGGGGAGTTGATGCTCGGTAAAGATAAAACAACATTATTAAGTGTCATGGCTATTTATTGTATAAAAAGTTTAAATAATAACAATTTTAAGATGATGAAATATGAATAAAATTATAAAGATTATTTCAATGGTGATTATTGCTACCATTGTTGTTTTTATGGGATGTGTTGAACCTGATTCAGTATCTCCTTCCAGCCAAATTGGGACTCCTTCTAGTCAAGTTGAAACTCCTTCATCAACACAAACCTCTACTCCCCTTCCGACACAGACTTCTGAACCACCTGAAATATTGAGTCATAGCAATTATATTGAGATGGGATATTTCAAAGTTGTTGGTGAAGTAGAGAATACCCTTTCAAATAATATTAATTTTGTACAAATTGTAGCAACTTTTTATGATGATCAAAATAAAGTAATTGGAACTGCATTCACTTTTACAAATTTGGACATTTTAAAACCAAATCAGAAATCACCTTTTGAACTAAGTTCTTTTCCTGAAGAAATAAACCCCTCGAGTTATAAACTACAACTATCATACAGAAAGACAAGCGAAGAACCATTTGATGGACTTGAGATTCTAAGTCACAGTTCCAAGATTGATGACCTTGGATATTACAAAATCGTTGGTGAAGTTCAAAATAATGGGGCAAGAGAATCTTCTTTTGTGATGGTGGTCTGCACATATTATGATGATTCCAACAATGTTATAGGAACTTCTTATACTTTCACACAATTAGATACAATATATGTTGGGAATTCTGCGCCTTTTGAACTGAGTTCTTTTCCAATGAAATTAAGCCCGAGTTATTATGAACTTCAAGTTCAAGGTCGTTAATGCTTTTTTTGAGCATAAGCCACGATGTCACGGGCAGAGCGTAGCGCCGTCCGGGGTAGTGACCTAAATAGTCTTAAATCGATTTTTATATTTTTCTTCACAAACTTGGGCGGCACTGTTCCATATGAGATAGTACTTTGTTATCCATTTGAGTAATTCAATTGCACCTGAATTATGATAGAGATTAATAAATTCCCCTGCCCAATAAACGATAATTTCATCACCCTGGGCGCAGGATATAACATATCATGACACAAGAAAAAAAATTCCAGGTAGGCGTCATCGGGGCAGGCACATGCACCCCGGAAGAAGCACAAGCCGCATACATTGTCGGCCAGGAGATCGCCAGGCGGGGTGCGGTACTGGTATGCGGGGGCCTGGGCGGCGTCATGGAGGCTGCATGCCAGGGCTCAAAGGATGCCGGCGGGACAACAGTTGGGATAGTGCCCACCTCCTGCAAAGAAGATGCCAACCCTTACGTGGACATACCAATAGTAACAAACATGGGCCATGCAAGAAACGCCATCGTTGTCAGCTCATCAGACATCCTGATAGCAGTGGCAGGGGAATACGGTACCCTGTGCGAGATCGCCCTGGGCCTGAAAATGGGAAAAACCGTAGTGTCACTTGCAGGCGGATGGGATATTGAAGGAGTAGTGACTGCAAAGAGCCCTGGGCTTGCCGTGGATACAGCCTTTAAGATTCTTCTTCAATAACGGCATATACCCACTCGTTTAGCGGGTAGCAGGTTTCAGGGGCACAATCCAGGATACAACCAGTACATGGACTGAACTTACCCTTAGCAAGAAGTTTTGTATGTTTTTCACCGGGACCGGAAAATGTAAGGGGATACAACCTGAAAGTGTTCCTGCCCTTGGCCAGTTCAGGCTCCCTGCGTATCAGGTGTTTTTTCATCAGTTTACTAACAAGCCTTGAACACTTCTTGCTATCTATTCCAAGGCTTTTCCTGACATCGCTTTGCAGGATGCCTTCCCTGTTGGATTTTATAAGTTCGATCATTTCTTCTTCTGACATGAAAGTACAGCACACCACCTTTTTATATTCAACATTGACCCGGAACCCTAATTCTCAATCGGATTGATGATAATAATGTTGTTACCCCGCAATACAACAGACCCCAGGGAAGTAGATCTTTCACCGTTAACGATCTCAACCGTACTTGTTAAGTGCATATTTAGATATTCATCGGCGCTTTCTAAAGTGCCTTCCAGGATGTGCTTGCCCCCTTTCACTTCAACCTGGATTTTCTGACCTGTTAGAGATTGTACTTTTTTAGTTGGAAACAAAATCAAATCCTCGTTTTATTTTGTAAGCTCCTTATTTGTGAGTTTCATACTTCAATTTTTGCATTTACATAATAGGCATTTACATGATAGTGCACTTACATAGTGGGGCACTTACCTTATAGAATGTCAATACCCAAGAGCACCGCACTGCGCCGGGCCGTAAACTGTATGGAGGGCAGTAATTCCTCACCGTGTTCCTTCACATGTATTTTATAATCCTCAATTGCTTTTTCAATATCCTGGGAGACAGTTACTTTTTTCCCTGAATAGTGGTCCGTACCGCGTTCCAGCCACTTCAAGTGTGTACGTACCCAGTTATCCGGAACTGTTATATTCCGGTTCACCAGCTCCATAGTTATCTCTTCAAACCCTGCTCCTTCCAGCCATCTGGATATGTCATCAAATTTGTGTAAATACAACATCCCCAGCTTCTCAAGAATCTCAAGCAACATCAAATGTGAGGACTGGGCCTTATTGGTGGGTTTTTGCGACCAGACCATTGATGCAAACCTGCCGTTCTCTTTCAATATGCGATTTGCCTCTCTAAGTAATCCGGGAACTTCGCCTGGCTGTATGTAGTTCACGGCATGGTATGAGAAGATAATGTCAAAAGAATTGCCCTTGAAGGGCTGATGGCTGTATTTTGTGACGACAGGGATCACATTGTTTGTTGATGTACTGCGTATGCCCTGGGCCTGCCCGATATCCGGAACAGCAACAGCTACGGCTGTTTCCACACTTTTTGCAACCTGGCTTGCCGTAATATGATCCGGGCCAATGTTTAGCACTTGCATATCAGGACCCAGACCAGTGCGTGTTACAAATGCATCCCGGTCATATACTGCATATGGCATCTATTGAAGTTAATAGCAAACAATATGTTTTAATCTTGCGTTCTGGTGATTTTTCAAATTAATCGTGAAAATTATTTAGCAAACTTTAAGTTAGATTGATAGGAAGTCACATTCCTACAAAACCCTTTTTGTACTGGTCAGTACAAGGATTAAACGTAATGTGGAAGACACGCGTAGGCACATAAACTGTCCATTACATTGGAGGATGAGAATCAATGCACAAAGAGGAACTAATCCAGCTTCACACTCTAATGACGCAGATGAAAAAGTACTTTGAAGAAAATGGATCGGACAATGGTTTTAACATTTATGATAACTTGGGTATAAGTCCGGTTCATGTTCATAGGAGTAAGGCTGAGCATAAGCATGCCATTTTTGTTTTAGGTGGCGAAATTGCAAGTGTAATATCAGATGACGAATTTTCAGGTACTGGAAGGACGTCTGCACGAATGAACCAGCTTGCAGAAAAAGCGGAAAATGAGATAAACCAATAAAGTAAACAATAAATTAAACAACCAACTAATAGATATTTATTACGATTTTATAGATTATATTTATTTAATATTCGTATACTATTACCACATTGCAGGGACAACACTTCAGCGATATTACTGGAAAAAGGTTCTACTTTATAATTGTCCTGTTTTTTCCTTTTTTTCTTCAATCATCCTTGAATTGTTCAAAAATTATTCCCCTCGATCATCCAGGAATGATTCGAAAATTATTTACTTCAATACAACCCATATAGAGTTTTTACTTTATAATTTGGATTTGATGCTTGATGCATGATAAAAAATTGGAAACGACCGCCCTGGTCCTGACAGCCGAGATATATAACAGGACCACGGATTTGAAAGCAGACGACCTCCCCTCTGAACTCAGGAAACACTACTGGGACATAAAGGAAAAAACAGTACTAAGGCCTATGAATGTCACTGCCACGGACCTGGAAGAACTTCTTGATATTCATGACCCAAAGGAGATTGCGAATTCCTTGCCATTTATGGAATATGAAGAGTTCGGGCAAAAAATAAGACCTACCGTTTTTGACATCGGTGTCAAATGGCTGGCCAAACATGAGCATGGAGTGGAATATATCGAGAACAATCCGGTGCTTGCACAATTTTATGAAAATTATGATTCCCTTGATGTAAGTTATGAAGCAGCAATTGGACAAAATGAGCCAAAAGAGGTCAGCCGGCAGTGGGTTGATTCACTTATAGCGCAGATCAGCACTGAAAAGGAAGCTGGAGACCTGCTCAAACTTGTACATATAACTGTGCCGGAGGAGATCGAGCAGACCCTTGACAAGCTGGTACTTAACCAGGACCAGAAGGATGAAGTGGAAAAGATGGTCAAGGCCATACAGTTCAAGGACTACCTGAAAAGGATTGGCCTTATAGAAGTAGGTAAACTGTTATTTGTGGGCCCACCAGGCACAGGCAAGACCTCCACTGCCAGGGCCATGTCAGCCAAATTGAAACTGCCATTTTTAGAGGTAAGGCTATCCATGATCACTGACCAGTACCTGGGCGAGACTGCCAAGAATATTGACCGGGTGTTCGACCTGGCAAAAAAGATGAGTCCGTGTATCCTGTTTATTGATGAGTTCGATTTCATGGCCAAGACCCGCTCATCTGACGAAAACGCAGCCCTTAAACGGGCTGTGAACTCCTTACTGAAGGCCATTGACGAGATCAGCCTGGTAAAGCATGATGTCCTGCTAATCGGTGCCACTAACCACCCACAGCTCCTGGACAGTGCCGCATGGAGAAGGTTTGATGATATTTTAGATTTCCCCTTGCCAGATAAGGAGATGCGCCATGAGATCCTGAAGATCATCTTGAGTGAGATAGAGGGCCAATTCGATACTGAGGAGATCGCGGCAATAACAGAAGGTTATTCTGGTTCTGACCTGAGATTGGTAATTAGGGAAAGTGTCCTGAACGCCCTGATGACCGATCGTATGGCATTGAATCAGGACGACTTGATCCGGGCAGTAGGCGAGTTCAACAAGAGGACTTCATTGAAATATATAGCTGAAGAAGAATTATGAAAGTCATACTGCTGGGCACAGGGGATGCTATCGGGACACCCAAGATCGGATGTCATTGCCCTACCTGCCAGGACGCACTTGATGGCGGTCCCAGCCAGAGACTCAGGTTTTCGGTATTAGTTGAGGGACCTTTGGGGTTGGTGCTGGTAGATACCAGCCCGGACCTGAGATGCCAGATGATATCCCACGGACTGGATCATGTTGATGCCGTTATCTGGACCCATGCCCACTATGACCATTATGCGGGTTTTGGTGATTTTCACCGTGTCCAGAACCATGTCCCTGTATACGGGCTGAAAGATACCCTGGAGTATATCCTGCAATACCTGGGATTCCTGAAACCTGTGAGGAATGAGGTAATGCCCCTGGAACCCTTCGAATTAGCGGGTCTTGAGTTCACCCTGTTCCCTGTCAATCACCCGCCATTAAAGGAATCGGTAGGTGTTATGATCCGGCAGGGTGACAGGAAAGTAGTGATAACCGGGGATACCAACGAGGATATACCTGAGGCCAGCCAGGATATTATGCGGGATGCAGACCTGATGATAATAGATGCCATCGTTCCCCCTGGCATCAACCTGGTCAAACACTTGAACGCCAGGCAAGCCGCCGAACTTGCCAGACGTCTCGGTGCCAGGGAAGTGGTGTTCACTCATATCAGCCACATGTTCCCACCTCACGCTGAGGCCGTCAAAGAATGGCCGCTGGGTGTGGACGGCATGGAGTTCGTGATCTGATTAATTATCCTTATCTTTCTCTATAATTTCCCGTTTTTTATGTAACTTACGTATCTCATTTTTAAAATATATTGCCGTGATAAAAAACGCCACCAATAGCACCAGGCCCACGAATCCCATTATAGTAGGTAGTGATGACTTGTAATATTTTACATGGATAAACTGGTGTTCTGTATTGGGATTATCCCAGACCAGCCATATCCTGTTCTGTTCGTCTAATCGTTTGGTGTCCGGTTTTGGTTTTGTGGGACCAAAGATCATATTGCCTGTATCATAACCCTCTGGCAGCACCACGTTGACGGTCTCGTTCCTGGAAAGGATATGGTAGAACTGGCCCTGTTCCCAGTAATAAGTATACGCAACATAACCGTTTATGGTGTCTGCAAATTCGAACTGTATCTTTTTATTTTGGCTGGATTCAGAATATGATATATTGTGGGAGATATTGGAAAATTCATTAATACCTGAAAAGACCATCGAGTTGCCGGTATTTCCAATGATCACCAGATTATCGATCCCTGGTCCCTTTTCAGACTTGACACCTGAAATGTCTTTTAGCATCACTACCTCCAGCCTTGGTGCGTTCACAACAGTATAGATGGCCCTCACTGTCTTGTTGGTATACAAAAAAAATGTAGAGGAATTGGTGAATTTACCTTCCGGCACACTGAATTCATATGCAGAAATATCACCAGGGTCAATTTCAATTTGTTTTGGTTCTTTACTTTCCAGACATCCATATGAGGTGAATACCATCATTATCAGGGCAGCCAGGAGTAGAATTTTTAGTATTCTGTTTACCATGGTATGTTGACACCCGGTCCTACTTGTATCGAGATACTTTTGAGGCCCTGGGATCGATCTCAATTATCTCGATACCATCCCTGTAGACCCTGACCATGCCATCGCTCTCAGATGTAGTAACTGCTACGGCTTCCGTGTCCCGTGTGATGGCCGCGGCTGAAGCGTGCCGACCGCCCAGTCCTTTAACTATCTCCACTTCCCTTGCATTAACATCCAGATACCGTCCGGCTGCATGGATATACCCATGGCTGTCCATGACAAATATCCCGTCAAGCTGGGCAAACTCTTTAACAGTTTCCCATTTTACAGGATCGCGGATATTGAGTTCTTCTTTAGGATGGCCAAAAAAAGGATTCAACACAAGCTGGTGGGAACGTTTCATTACCTCTTCCATGTCACCGATTATAAAAGCAGTACCTACAGGTTTTCCTTCCCTGCCGTATGCGCCCAGGTCCATTGCGATCATCAAGATTGATTTTAAGGTATTCAGGTTGACCCTTTCCGAGCATGCCCTTAGTTCTTTAACTACAGGATTGGCTTTCAGGTCATGCACGACAATACTGGTTGTTTCGCCGTGTGAGACGATGCCCACTATGTGGTCTGCTGCCAGTATGTTAGCAATAAATGCAATAGCTGAAGCATCACTTATGCGTTCTGACCCCAATGTTCCTTTATAATAAAGGGTCTCAGAGATGGCCTGGAGCCGCCTGGTGGAATCTTTTCCTTCTTCCACATTCCCGGCTTCAAGGATATGATCGGCAGCCATCATTGCAGATGTGGAAGCGAACAGGACAGGGATGTCGGTATCAATATCAATGGGCAGTTCGTTTGACATTATTATTATGGCAGATGCAGATATCTCCTCAGCGATATTTACTGCGCTTTGGATTATCAGACTTTTTTTAAGCATAAGAAATTGCCCCTGTTTGTTCGTTTATTTAATGTAGATCTTATCAACTTTAAATTATTTATATTAATCCTAAATCTTGTTTTTTCCACATCAACATACAGTTATATACCACTGGTCTATACCTATATTCACTATCCACTATTCCTGATATGTCCATTGTCCCTGAGAAGTACTCATCAAGGTCCTGCAAGATATCAGCACGAATTATTTCCCGGCTATCATATCAACCCGGAAGCTGCATGGGTTCACCATCAAGATATACAGTGGGTCCGGTAATGATACCATCCAGATGTATGCCTGCCACCATGTCCCCGCCAAAGGCGCTGTTATCACCCAGGGCCACATGGACGGTGCCAGCCACTTTCTCATCCTCAAGTACATTGCCGATGAGATGTGCCTCCAGATTGATTCCGATACCCAGTTCTGCAAGGTTGCGGCCCGGTGGTCCAACACTATCGATCATGTTAATGAACTGCCCGGCCCCCTCACCGGTAATATCAGTGGCCTGCCCGTCTTCTATCTTGATGGCCAGGGGTGAGTTCAGGATGCCAAGCCCGCCCATGGAACCGTCCACTACGAAAATGCCATTGCCGCTTTTCGGGGCTACGAATACTTCACCGGCAGGCAGGTTACTGGACGAACCCGGTTCATGGCAGATACCATGGTCAACCCTCCAGTCACATCCTTTTACATTAAAAATAATATCAGTGCCAAGGTCCGTGGTGATCCTCACTTCATTCACACTGTCAAGCCTGGATTTCAGTTCAAAAGCCGTATCCCTTATATCAAGGAAATCGGCAGTAATGCCGCCCGATCCCATCATCTCAAGGCTTATCCCAGGCATGGTGGCTATACGTACGCCAGCCATTTTGGCATTGATCTTAGCCTGGGTATGGGTCAGGGACTTGCTGGTGGGTGCCAGTACCACGTCGGCAGCAGCCATTGCCTCTGCCACGGCCTGGGGTGGCTCCTGGCCGTGTACCCCTCTGGGCTCCATGGTCATTAATATCGGGTCACAGCCCAGCTCTACAGCACTGTCATACAATGTGCTGGCGATTGAAGGATGTGTAGCAGTATCTGTAATTATCAGTACAACTTCTCCTGGCTTTACTGCCATGCAGGTTTCCAGTACAATGCCGGTGCTGTTTTTCAATGACATAATTTATCCTTACCAGTGAGACTTATCGGAAAAGCCTGGTTTTTGAACGTATAGGAAAGTATATACTTTCCTGCAGGCTTAGAAAATGCGAACGAAGTGAGCATTTTCTTGATATTCCAGCTATATTGTCTTAACCAGACAATATATAGCTTTGTGCCTGGATAATTCCCAGGAGTGCATCGTAGATTTCTACAGTCAGAGCCCCACCCCTCCCACCCACGAAATGAATTCTGGAGCATCCATGGGGGTTGCCGTACACACATCGCCCGTAAGTAGAAATTTGGGCCGTGTGCCAAAAATGATAAGCACTTGCCATCACGCTCATGATGAGTATGATATTTTAAATAGTTAAATTTAAGTATGATTAATTCGAATTAAAATTGTTACCAAATGTTATTTTAATATAACTTGGCAACTACCAATGTGGGTCATTGAAAGGGTGGTTCAATCGAAGATAGTTATTGAGCTAAAGTCTAATTAAGACTATAGCCTGCCAATAGATGGAGTTGGAATAATATTATTCGCAATGATTTTGGGGGTAATCGATATGAATTTGAATGGCGATAAGAAAAAGAGGATTAGAAGAAGCAAGATAGATATAACAGTGGCTATTTTAAAGATTACCAAAGGTGGTGCCAATAAAACGCGGATCGTTTATGGGGCAAACCTCAACTTTGTTTTAGCAGGGAAATATCTTGACTTTCTTGGGAAGAATGGGTTCATAGAATCGACAACCAGAAAAACACATTACCAGATCACAGACAAAGGGCGCGAATTTTTGGACAAAGTACAGGAAATCATGATCGAATAGTGAGTTGGGTTATCTCTAATATTCAACTTTTAATATTAAGGTAATCTTTACCCACATTTGTTATATGGTATGTTTGATGGTTGTTAGATTTGTCTATGAATTTGTATTTTAGATAGATATCTACTATCGGCTTAACATTATTCTCGTTTAAATTTAGATCCACAGCTATTTTTTTTGGACTAATGACCTTTTTATTTTCAATGTATTGCAACACATCTATGAAAATTTCTTTAGTTTCACCCATATGAGTATATTTCGGTTTTGAAGTTATATATTTATGAGTTACAATAGTAAGAAACATTGTTACCCTTTTATTGATCGGGTTCAATCCAGTTTACTTTGGCGGGTTCGTCATCCACCACTGCATATATTCATGTGAGGTATAGAGAAGTTTTTAAATTGGCACTATGTCAGGCCGCTGCCTTTTGATGATGCGTTTGATTGTTGACAGGCTTGGGCTCTCATCTTCTGAGTAACCAAGCTCGTGCATACGAAATTGTATCTCAACAGCTCCGATACAGCGATACTTTATGTCTTCGGTTGCCCCTTCCAAGAGTGACTTTCGCACGTTCACAACAAGTTGTTCTATCTCCGAATCCGTTTTCCGGTGAACATTCTTCGGTGCTCTGGATTCTTCCTTGAACCATCCCGTATTACTACTCTTCTCGGAATCGTTGTATCTTCTAATCCATTTCCGCAACCACACTCTTGATCTGCCAAGACTTTTGCAGATTTTGGAGGGGCGTTCGCCTCGCTGATATCGATTGACCGCATCGATACGCTCCAGTTACTCGTCTGTATATGTTTTGTCTGATTTTGCCATAACGCATCATCTATATACGCTATGGATTTTCGAGGCTGAATCACCACAATTGTAAACGGTGTGTTGAGCCTTTCCACATAGTTATATCTTTCATTTTTAATATAGTATCCAATGTGGATGCTACGGCCATTGGGTCGTTTTCTAATCCTAACATTAATATTAACCAGATTTTTTCAAATATTTATTTCCATATAAAAAAAATTATAGTTTAATTATTAAACACACAGAACTATTTTTCGAATTTTAAATTCTTATTAAACCTTCTTATTCGTTTATTTAATTGGTAGTCTATTTAATAAATGTAGGAAGTTATTTGTGGGACAATTCGACTTATTGAATCTCAAATAATGGGAGAATGGGAAGCTGGGGAATCTAGCTTCAAAAATTCTAAGAAAAATTAATGCGAAAATCATTAAAATTGGAGGTAGTAGAATTGAATAGATATAGTATAATGTTAGTTGTGGCTGCTATTATGCTTTCAAGCATAGGTTTAACAGCCATAGCTGCAGCAGAATGTTGTGATATTAAGTGCGTGTGGGAACCCTGCGGCGAAAAAGTGGAGCAGGGAGACGTTGATGCAGTCTACGCGCTTAAACCAATCAAGGCAATGTGGGCCTACCAAGATGCAGATAGCGACGGTAGGTTTGACGACAATGATGTACTGATTATTGACACCGTTTTGGACCAAGACGCTCAAGGTAATTGGATAGGGGCTTGGGTGATAGAAGAAGGAGATGTCAGGCTGTCCAACTATCATGAGACTCCGGCAAACACAAAGGTAATTAGTACTGATGGTGATCGTGGCAAACCACTCAAGGAATTGCCAGGCGGTCAGATGGTAGTGGGATTTGTTGACGTGAACAATAATATTCCACCTCATTATGACCTGGGTGACCCGCTTTATGCGGACACTGACGGTAGCTCCACAGTGACACCAAACGATGTGAGACTTACAGAGAGAACAGTAAATATTAAGACATATCCTGCTTACTCAAGGGTACAGTCAGACGATTGGGATGTGGGCAATGACCTGAGAGACCCAGTAACTTACGAAACTGACATTACTACGAATAGCGTTACACTGCTTGGGTATATAGACTCAGACTGTAATTGCCACTGGACCTGTCCAGACAAGCTCTACCTGCAACAAATCACAGGTACAATAGCTGACAACTTTTCGACAATCGGTGATCTCAGGCTGTATATACCGCCAGAGGCTATTGCTGATGAAGACTGGCCAGAGTGCGGCACAAAAGTAGAACAGTGCAATAAAGATGCTGTGTATGTCTTAGCCAAAGACGACCAAATACGGATCATGTTCGGCGATGTGAATAGCAACGGGATATATGATCATGGCGAAGCCATCTATTTAGACATGGTCGATAATGGCGATGATAAGGTTGAGGCTGGAGATGTCAGGCTGACCTGGTTCCATGATGAACCACCGAACTACAAGATCACCTCTCTTGATCCGGACAGAACTGACCCACTTGAGGAATTGTGTGGTGGCCAGGCTGTGATAGGATTTGTTGACGTGAACAGCGATGGTGTCTATGACAAATATGATCCGCTCTATATAGACACAGACTGCAGCAGCGACGTGACAGCAGGCGACATAAGACTTACAGAGAGAGAAGCAATGGGTACAACCTATGATTGCTGGACTATGGTAGAGAATGGAGATTTCGATCAAATCCTAAATGAAGATCTGCTCGATCCAGTAACCTATGGAACCGACCTTGTAACAGAAATCTGGTTCATGTTGGGATACATAGACTCGGACTGCTCAGGAGACTGGACATGCCCCGATAAGCTTTACCTGCAACAGATAGTTAGCGAAGACGGTGATAGCACAGCTGACTGGGTAGTGACAATAGGCGATCACAGGCTGTACATTCCGCAAGAGGCTATTGACGAACACTGCTGGCCAGAGTGCTGCACAAAAGTACAGCAGTGCAATGTAGATGCAGTATATGCCTTAACCAAGGATGATCAAATACGGATCATGTACGGTGATGTGAATAGTAATGGGCAATATGACATAGGAGAAACCGTCTACATAGACATGGTCGATAATGGTCAAGATAAGGTTGAGGCTGGAGATGTCAGACTCACCTGGTACCATGATATGTATCCGCCGAACACAAAGGTGAACTCTACCAATCTCGACAAGAACAATCCACTCGAGGAGTTGTGTGGTGGCCAGGTTGTAGTGGGATTCGTTGACTTGAACAACAACGAGGTCTATAACACGTATGACCCGCTCTATGTGGACACAGACTGCAATTCCAGAGTGTCAGTTGGCGATGTGAGACTGACCAAAAGAATGGCAAGTGGAAGAACCTATGAACCATACACTGTAGTAAAGGCTGGAGATTACGATCTGATTGGTGACAAAGATCTGCGCGATCCAGTAGCACCCTATGGATACGGCCTTGTAACACCCATCTGGGAATTGCTGGGATACATAGATTCGGATTGCTCAGGAGATTGGACCTGCCCGGATAAGCTCTACCTGCAACAAATCACTGGTACAATAGCTGACGATGTAGTGACAATCGGCGATCTCAGGCTGTACATACCACCTGAGGAGATCCAACCAGATGACAACGACGACTTCGACCCGATGGTGTACGACACAGACTCAAGTGGAGAGATCGACAAGAGTGAAGTCTTCGCAGCAATCGCTGACTACTTCGACAATAATATTACGAAAGAAGAAGTATTTGCCGTGATAGCGGAGTACTTCAGTTAGAGGAAGTGAAGTACTTCCTCCCAATTTTTTATTGGAGGGAAACTTATGAACAGAAAAAGAACGATTCCGGTATTATTGGTACTGTTCATTGCAACAGTCCTAATGCTGCCTACTGCTGTTGGAGCTGCATCATCGAGCAGGACAATGCCAGCATCTGTTGAACCTGGTGCACAGTTCACGGTCAACATGGCAGTAGCGGACTACGGATCAATTGGATCTGTGGTGGAAACGCTACCAAGTGGTTTCACCTATGTAGGTTCACCACTGGATGCGTCACAGGTAATAGTAGCTGGTAATACGGTTACATTCAACCTGATGGGTGAGTCAGGCTTTGAGTACACCGTAACGGCATCAAGTGTTGAAGATACCTATGCATTCAGTGGAATTCTCAAGAATGTGGATAAGTCTGAAGTCACAGTAGGCGGAGACACTTCAATT
>SWBX01001877.1_pt1 | contig 27634 bp, 24 predicted proteins | sample 4693051 | NCBI WGS metagenome assembly SWBX01 (sample SAMN10267272, study PRJNA491770) | bioreactor metagenome | isolation source: DHS bioreactor inoculated with marine | place: Japan: Omine Ridge, Nankai Trough | reverse complement strand
CAGCTGGTACGGCAGCAACCAGTCCTGCAGCAGTGGCAACCAAAGCTTCTGCAATACCGGGCGCAACGACTGCTATACTGGCGGATCCCGCCATTCCAATACCCTGAAACGCGTTCATGATTCCCCAAACGGTGCCGAAAAGACCGATAAATGGAGTTACACCGCCACACGTCCCCAGAAAGGGAATCCGTTTTTCCAGAATCTGACTTTCCATAAGTATGGCATCATCCAGACTCATTTCCAGAAGCCGAATGTTTACCTGTTCCGGATTACCCGGGGCATTGTTTCCGGGGGTGGGATTTCGGTTAAGTGCACGGTATCCTGTCACAAATATGCGAGCCAGCGGATCAGGCTGCATCGATTTAAGGGCTTCCATGACAATCTCAAAGCTATCAGCTTTTTTGAACACGGTGAGGAATGTGTTGCTGGACATGAAGACCCGACGAAATTGAAGCCATTTATCCAGCATGATTCCCCATGAAACCAGGGAGTACAACAGGAGAATCACTAATACGATTTTGGCTACAGGTCCCGCCTGCATGACCAGATTAACCATGTCGTTTCCGAAGGCGGTACCACTGTTTAGATTGATCGTTTCAATTGCTTCATTCATATCAGGATCCTACTCCGTTCCAAAAGAGTTACTTTTTCGTAGCCATGTACCGACGATACTGTTGTACTGCCCGATTACGCTCTCTCAGGGTCTCACTGAAAGTATGTCCGCCCCGGGTATCCGCCACAAAGTAAAAATAATTTGATTGGGCTGGGAAACACGCTGCCAGAAGTGCCTCTGATCCCGGACTGGCAATGGGTCCCGGTGGTAAACCTGACCGTGTATATGTGTTGAATGGGTGATCCGCTTTAAGATGTCGGGTCAACAGTCTACCTTCGTACCCATCCCCAAGAGCATAGATGACCGTTGGGTCACACTGCAACAGCATTCCTTTATTTAGCCTGTTATGGAAAACAGAACCGATGAGTGCACGTTCTTCCGGCAAACCGGTTTCCTTCTCGATAAGAGAAGCCAGGGTTACTATCTGATGCAGATTGAGACCTCCAGCCTCCCCGGCTTTTATCCAGTCCGGTTTTAATACCGCTTTGAATTGCTGGATCATCAACGTGATTGCCTCAACTGCTGTCGTATTTCGTGGAAACCGGTACGTATCAGGAAAAAGATACCCTTCCCAGCCTGTTTCCGGACGATCCATGCCAGCAATTTCACTGCGATCCAAAACCTTTAAAAATTCTGCTGCGGTGCCATACCCGGCTGCTTCCCAGGTTTCCGCGATCTGTGTCAGGTCCAGACCTTCAGGGATTGTCAGGGAGTACTGAACTACATCACTTGAACAAAGCTTTTTAAGAATATCCAAGGGGGTCATATTCGGAGTCAGTAAAAATTCACCGGCACGAATACGTTTGTCGTAACCGTTCCGAACAGAATAATATCGGAAAATTCGCGGATCTCCGATTAAAGATGCCGTATTCAGCCGATCAGACAATGTCCGGAATGATTCTCCCTTGCTTACTTCAAAAACAAGGTTTTCCGAACAGAGACCCACAGGTGAATGCATATATTCATGGATATAATTTCGAGCAAGTATCAGGGAGACGCACACGATACCGGCGATGACAATGAGAGTGATCACAACCCATTTCAGAATTACTCTCACCACTGCCCCGATACAAATGGGATCATCCTGCAGAATCCAGATATCCCTGCAGAATTACCACCGCTGCAAGCACGTCTTTCCGGGTCCGTCTTTTTGCCCGGCGTGTGCCTCCTTCAATCATTGCGCGATCCACCAGGCGGGAACTCAAACGTTCATCACTGAAAACAATTTCAACGTCGAGATTTGTTTCGAGGGTCTTAGCAAATTCCCGTGTCTGCAGGGCAAAATCCCCTTCTGTTCCATTCATGTTCACTGGAAGTCCGACGACAATACGATCATACTCATACTCTTCCCGGATAACTTTCAAATCCTGTATAATCTGGTCAAAAGACTTCACAATGATAGTGGTCACCGGCTGTGCGGTGATTCCCAGCGGATCACTCACTGCAACGCCGATCCGCTTTAATCCATAATCCAGGCCAAGAACACGTTTCATAACCTCTATATTTATACCTGGCATGCTGGTGTTTCGCAATGATATTATGGTTGAATACTCCAGGAAGGGGGAAGTGCATGAGTCCGAGCAAAATATGGGATGTGATTGTTGTGGGTGCCGGGCCGGCCGGGGGGATTGCCGCGCGAAAACTGGTGTCTGCCGGAAGGGAAGTTCTGGTGATTGAACGGTACGGATTTCCTCGGTACAAACCGTGTGCGGGCGGTTTGACCGCTCGGGCGATGGATCTTCTGGATCTGCCCCCGGATGATTACCAGGAAAATGCCATTTGCAGGGGCCGCGTGATTTATGGTGAGTTACCGGATATCAAAATTGATTATGGGAAAACCATCATGGTGACCAGTCGCCGTGAGGTATTGGATGCCTGTTTGATCCGGACTGCTGTTGATGCCGGTGCGATATTTCAATCCGGGGAACCGGTCCGGAAGGTGGCCGTTGGCGATGAATACATAACCATTGAAACTACCCGTCGCACCTACCGGTGCCGGTACCTTATCGGCGCCGACGGTGCCAATGGGGTTACACGAACCCTTCTCCAGTCTTCCCGGGAGCGCCGGTTCCTGCCATCCATTGAGATTGAAGCGGAACTTCCGGAAAAAAGTCTTGAAAAGATTAAAGATGAGATCTGGATTGATATTGGTGTTGCCCGGCGGGGATATGGCTGGTGTTTCCCAAAAATGCGAACGGTTGCAGTGGGGATCGCCGGTGATTTCAAGTCCCGTCAGGATATTGAGACTCGTCTTGATGGATTACTGCAGCGTGTTCCTGGATTTGATCAGGCTCGGATCGTCCACCGAAACGCGCATCCCGTTCCCCTTTATCAGCCCGATTTTGAGTTTGCCCGGGGACGGTTGCTCCTCACCGGTGATGCTGCCGGTCTGGTTGACCCGTTCCTGGGTGAGGGAATTTTCTATGCGCTGTACAGTGGTATGACTGCCGCGAAATGGATTCTGAAAGACGGGGAAGTGCCGTCATCAGCGCAGGAATATACCGCCATGGTCCGGGAAGGAATCCACCGTGAACTTCTGTTGGCAAATCGAATGGCATCCTGGATTTACCGGTTCCCGGGCATTTTCCATCGTATCGCTCTCCGTAAACCGGATATTCTGTATCAGTTTGGTCTGGCGCTTACAGAAACTGATTCGTACGCGCTACTCTGTTCCAAATTAGGAATTCCGTATCGATGGATGTTTATGGGTATCTGAGGTAATTAATTCCGGGGATTTTGTCTAAGTCATCCCGCCGTACACATGTGTGGTGGCTCGAACAAAATGCTCACCCCCACCGGGAATGGTCCAGGTTACCGTAATGGTCACGCGAATGGTCTGACCGTCATCGGGCAGTCCGCCACCGGAAGGATCCGCTCCAAATGTGTTCTCATCCTCCCAGGATGCCGAAATATCAGGGTCATCAATGTCGATAAATCGCGTGAAAAAGTATTCCTGTCTTTCAACCACATCCATGAGCATATTACGATTCGCTGTACCTTTGTCATCCCAACCGCAGGGATTGCTGGGATAACCCGAGCAAGGTTCCATAAATCTTTCGGGTAGAATGTACGTATACTGGGTGCCGCTGCCGGGAAAGGGGTCATCCTGCCAGTGAATGAGATCAATATCTTCACCGCCGAGATACATGATCCTTTCCATTTTTTCTTCGATAAGCTGCATAGCCATATTGGTCAGAGTTGCTTCTTTCAACTGGGCTTGCGAATAGAAGAAAAATGGCAGAATACCAATAAATGCAATGGCAAGAATGACCATTGAAATCATCAGTTCAAGTAAGGTGAATCCCTTCTGGCGCGAAATCAATCTGTGCATAATAATCCTCTCATTCATCTTACTCTGTACTAAGGAATTTAAGCGCTTTTGTCAAGGGTTACCGGAAGGATCAGTTCCGGACGCAGGTAAAGGAGGACAACTGGTTTGGATTAATCCAGCAGGTACCGGCGGCGTTTTTCCAGGAGTGTTTTCCGATTGATTCCAAGAATTCTGGCTGCCCGTGATTTGTTTCCCTTTTCTTTAACCAGGATCTTCTGGATATATAATTTCTCGATTTCAGCAAGGCTCATGGACTTTTCAGCAAGATAATTCAAGGTTTGATCATCAAAACTTTCGATTTGAATCGGGATATCTGCCGTGGTGATCAACTCCCGGTCTGAGCAGCAGACAATGAGTCGTTCCATGAGATTTTCCAATTCGCGAACATTTCCCGGCCAGTAATAGCAGCACAGGAATTCCAATGCGTTGGGATGGAGCTTTGGCAACGAGACATGATATTTCCCGGCGAAATATTCCAGGAAATGTTTCGCCAACAGGGGAATATCACCCCTGCGATTTCTCAGGGGAGGTAAATGGATGGGAACAATACTCAGACGGAAATATAAATCTTTTCGGAATAATTTACGTTTTACCAGATTATCCAGCGGAATCCGGGATGCTGAGATAATCCGGACATCCGTAGATATTGTTTCGTTCCCCCCAACGCGTTCAAATTGCTTTTCCTGGAGAATCCGTGTGAGTTTTGATTGTATCTGAGGCGGCAGATCTCCGATTTGATCCAGAAAAATTGTTCCGTTGTGGGCCATTTCAAAGCGTCCGATCCGTTGCATGACTGCGCCGGTAAAAGCTCCTATTTCATGGCCGAAAAGCTCGCTTTCCGTGAGTTCTTCGGGAATAGATGCACAATCCACTTTGATATACGCCTGATCCAGGCGAGGGCTGGATTTATGAATTAATCGGGCGATAAGATCCTTGCCGGTGCCGCTTTCTCCGCTGATGAGAATGGTTGACCCGTAACCGGAAACCCGGTTTACCATTTCTAAAATCTGTTGAAATTGAGGATCTTGAGTAATTATTTTCGGATCGTCTATACCCATGAAAATCAGTCCCCGGATACGGGGTAAATTTTCTTGGCATTGTGCCAGAGATCTTCCAGACGGTAAAAATCCCGAACAGTGTCCAGGAAAATATGTGCAATAAGATCACCATAATCCATGAGTATCCATTTACCCAGTTTGGTACCTTCGATGTGAGATGGTCGATACCCCAACTCTTTCAGTTGACGTCGGATACTTCCGGCAATGGCCTCCACCTGGCGTTCCGAGGTCCCGGAACAGATGAAGAAATAATCGTGGATCACACCCTCCACTTCTGAAAAATCAAGTAGAATTATGCCTTCTGCCTTTTTATCATCAGCGATTCGGATGATCTCTTCCAGTTTACTTTCGAGCTTAATGGGAACCTCCTTGAAAAAATGGATCAATTGCGCCAGAATCACTTTTTTTAGCATTAACCCCGGTTAACTGTCAATCCGGGTTAATCCAAGTATTTATTGGAATCCCGCTAAATCGATGATGATTATTCAGATTCCGGAAAGCAAAAAATAATTTATTTCTATTGACACAACCGTCTCTTACCTTTACGGTACCCGGTCGAGATTTTATGCCTTTATCAGGCGTTGGAGGACCTTCAAATGTTTGCAGTTATAGAGACAGGTGGAAAGCAATATCGAGTCTTGAAGGAATCTGTTATTTCAGTTGAAAAACTGGAAGCGGAAGTGGGCGATCAATTGTCCATTGACCAAGTAATTATGGTGTCCAGCGACGGAAACGTGACCATGGGTGACCCTTTTATTGAAGGATCCTCAGTGAAAGTCACTGTTCTTGATCAAACTCGTGGAAAGAAAATCAGAGTATTTAAAATGAAGCGCAGGAAACGATACCGGAGAACCCAGGGGCATCGGCAGTATCTGACGAAGCTCCGGGTGGACGATATCCAGGTTTCCTGATTGCATGGGAGGTGAACTGTGGCTCATAAAAAAGGTGGCGGTAGCACTCGAAATGGACGAGACAGTCACAGTAAAAGGCTGGGAGTAAAGAAATTTGGTGGTCAGGTTGTTCTGGCCGGCAATATTCTTGTTCGTCAACATGGTACACGTTTCCATCCCGGACTTAATGTCGGGGCTGGACGTGACTATACGTTGTTTGCTAAAAGCAACGGTGTTGTAGAATTTGTGACGCGTCGGGGACGCCGGTACATTAATGTACAAGTTCCTGTGGAAAATGCGTAATTCCCGAACTTACGAATTGTCTCATTTACAAAGATAGATCAGTTCTATGAGTAATTTTGTCGATTTTGCCCGAATAGAGGTGCAGTCCGGCAAAGGTGGACCTGGCTGTGTCAGTTTCCGTCGTGAGAAATATGCACCTCGTGGTGGACCTGATGGCGGTGATGGCGGTGAAGGTGGATCCGTCTATATTAAAGCTGAACCTGAATTCAGAACCCTCCTGGATTACAAATACAAGCAGCATTTTAAAGCAGATAATGGCCAGTCGGGATCTGGTCGCCAACGGCATGGTCGGAAGGGTCGGGATCTTTACATTCCGGTTCCGGTGGGGACCGTAATCATGGATTCAGATTCCGGAGAGGTCCTGGCAGATCTCGATAAACCGCATGAAACCATTCTGCTTATTCAAGGAGGTCGTGGCGGTAAGGGGAATGCTTTTTTTGTTTCATCCACCCATCAGGCACCCAAATTTGCCCAGCCTGGAGAACCTGCTGAACTTAAAATAATAAATCTTGAACTCAAATTGTTGGCTGACATCGGTCTGGTCGGATTTCCCAACGCCGGTAAATCAACTTTAATTTCTGCGATTTCAGAGGCTAGACCAAAGATTGCAGGATACCCGTTCACTACACTTGTGCCGCACCTGGGTGTTGTCAGGCGCGGTGTGGATCGTGAGTTTGTTGTGGCTGATATTCCGGGAATCATCGAGGATTCCTGGAAAGGAAAAGGCCTGGGGGGACAATTCCTGAGGCATATCGAGCGCTCGGCCCTGCTCCTGATTCTGGTGGATGTGTCACCCTACTCCGATCAAAACCCCGCAGACGCTCCCAGGATTTTGATGAATGAGTTGAATCACTATCAGGATGCACTGGGTGACCGCGTCAGGGCTGTCGTGGCTACTAAAATTGATATTATTGAGTCAGACGCCGGTCGAGATGAACTCAGGGAAATCGTTATCGGAATGGGATTACAATATTTTGAAATTTCCGCCGCTACCCAAAAAAACCTGAAACCTCTCCTGAATTTTATGGAAAATGAGTGTGCCCGCTCAATACAGAAAAACGGATCATGAAGATCGGGATCTTTGGCGGCACTTTTGATCCCATTCACCTGGGGCATCTCATCGCCGCCGAAGAGTGTCGGGATCTTTTGAAGCTGGATAAAATACTCCTCATCCCAGCAAAAATTCCCCCTCATAAAATGACAAAAACGATCACAAACTCTTTTCACAGAATGAATATGCTTCAATCCGCTATCTCAGATTACCCTTTTCTGGAAGTGTCTGCTGCAGAAATTAATCGCCCGGGACCATCTTATACCATTGATACTTTGGACGAACTTCAGACAAGAGGATCACTGACGTTAATAATGGGGCTGGATTCATTTTATGAAATCGATACTTGGCGCCGATACCGGGAAATTCTCAAAAAATATCGTCTGGCAGTGGCCATGCGTCCCGGAACACATATTATTGAAACCCACCGCCTCCCTGAAGATATTCAGGTTTATTTCCCGGATCGAGTAATCAATTATCTGGCGGGTACACCCGACGAAAAAAGCCTTAATAATCCCGATTGGCAAATCTGTTTTCTACCCATTCCGGGATTGAAAATTTCTGCATCGGAAATTCGGAACAGAGTACAAGAAAATCGAACAATTCGCTTTCTGGTGCCACCTGCCGTCAGAAAATACATTACAGCCCACTCCCTCTACACAGATCAATAGGAATCATAGGAATATTATGAGAGTTCTTCTTACAAATGATGACGGAATAGATTCTCCGGCATTTCAATCACTCATCCGGGTGCTCCAGGATGATTTTAAAATCACCGTGGTGGCTCCGCAACAGGAAATGAGCGCCGTCAGCCACGCACTGACTATTAAATCACCCTTATTTTGTGAAGAACGGATTATTGAGGATCATAATGCGATTGGTGTGAGAGGAACACCTGCGGATTGCGTGAAATTGGCTCTGGACAGATTCATGCCGGAACCACCGGATCTGGTCATCTCCGGTATTAATAAAGGCGCTAATGTGGGAATTAACATTTTTTACTCCGGTACGGTTGCTGCCGCAATGCAGGCAACACTGGCCGGCATTCCTTCATTTGCTGTTTCCCTGGCGTCATTTAGCTCGAATGAATTTCAATATGCATCCCGGGTTGCACATCTTCTGGCAAGGCAGATCATGCGGAACCGATTACCGAGTGGAATCATGCTCAATGTAAATGTTCCCGACCTGCCATCCCATTTGATCAAAGGAGTGAGAGCTACCCGCCAGGGGAAAACGGTTTATCACGACCACTACATTGAAAAGACCGATCCGCGGGGAGATCAGTATTTCTGGCTGGACGGCAGTGAATGTCGTGATGAGCATGATCTCTCAATTGATCACCATGCACTCAATGCGGGATGGATTTCCGTCACGCCTCTCATAAGTAATCTCACCGCCAATGGGAATGTATCCGGTGTGGAAACAGATTTTGCCGGGCTTTTACAGAACGAACTTATTACTGTAAACAAGTAAGGATTACTCAATAATCGTAAGGTTTTAATCATTGCACACCTGGTGCTGCGATAAAAATATACTGATTAAACAGATGATATCCGGTTTAAATGCTGTTATCCTCGAAAAGTCGCTCTTAAAGGTTGAAGATATTTCTCTGACAATGTAGTTTTGCATACGGGTTTAATCTAAAGTCGAGGGTTTCAAAATGGCAAATATTGAAGAACAAAGTACCGATAGATTCAAGCGTAGAGGTGGCAATCCAGATGAGCACTCAGGTGAATCGGCTGGTGACGGCATTCAGATATTCTTGAATGAGGCTCTGGGTAAATTGGAAGATCGGGAATGTGATGAGGCTATTCTCTTGTTCAAAAAAGTTCTGGATGTTGAACCGGATAATACTGTTGCTTCTGAAAAGTTAGCCATTGCAAGATCGATCAAAGCCGATCTGGAAAGTATTGCGGAGTATCTTTCTGTGGGTAAGGACTGTATGGCTCACGAGGACTGGGAAGGTGCTTCCGAGGAGTTTCAGACTTGTCTGACCATAGATCCTGAAAATGCGGAAGCCAGGGGATTGCTGGAAGAAGTCAATGAAAAATTGGGTAAACCAGATGATCATAATGCTTTGATCGATGAATCTTATGATGACGATGATGAGTCGACATTTGTCATCTCCGGATTTCAAGAGGGAATGGATTTTTCCGGAGTTGATACCGAGCAGCATGCAGACAGTGTCATTGCGAAAGCCTCAGCGGCTCTGGAATCAGATAATCTCGGTACGGGAACCATGGGTAACGATGAACAGGCTGAGAGTGATGAATCGTTTCAACCTCAGATCGAAGAAGTAATATCCGTTTATGAATCCGGTGATCTTGAAAAAGCCCGGGAAATGCTTTTGAAAATGAATGAATCGCATCCCGGTCACAGTCAGATTTCTTATTATCTTCAAATTATAGAGGTACAGCTGGACAGCGGGAAATCCGAGGAGGATCAGGACAAGGCGGAAAATCTGTTTAAACAGGGAATGGAAGAACTGGAAAAAGATCGGCCCCATGCTGCGGAACAATGTTTTGAAGAAGTGCTTGTCATCAAACCTGATTTCAATCAGGCGAAACTGATGCTTGATAAGATCCGGGAAATGAAACCCTCTCGATCGAAACCGGACAAGAAACCATCGGTTGAGAAGGATACTAAAGCGGGGAAGCCACAACCGATCACGAAACCCACGGCACCGGTGTCCAAAACAACGACTCAATTCCCGGCAGCACTCCAGCGATCCATGATGCGTTTTTTACCTATAGTCATCGGGATCCTGATTCTGCTTTCAATCTGTTATTTCTTTATTGTGAAGTACCCGGAAATACGTGTTTCAAACCATCTGGATCATGCTAAGCAGCTAGTCAACAGCAAGGATTACTATGAAGCTTTGGAAGAGTTGAAAGCGGTTCAGGCAATGGATTCAAATAATGTTGAATCCTGGGAACTTACCGGATCAATTAATCTCACGCTGCAGCGGGGATACGAAGCGGTTGTTGCTCTGGAAAAAACATTGGAGCTTCAGCCGGGAATGGTGTCTGTTGTGATGAAACTGGGGGAGGCATATTATCTTTCCGGAAATTTTGCTGCGGCGGAAAAGCAGTTTCTGAAAGCATCAGAGGATATGAATTACGCTCGGGAGACCTATTACTGGATAGGATTGACCCGTGTGAAAATGAATAAGAGAGATTCCGCTTTGACGGCATTCCGGCGAAGTGTTGAGTTGGCAGCGGATTATGCTCCACCTCACTTTGAAATCGGTAAATTGTTGAAAAATGTTGAAAATCCGGAACCGGCAGAGATGGAATTTCTGACTGCGATCGAAAAAGACAGCCGTTATCTGGAGGCTTACGAAGAACTGGGAGATTTCTACCTCGAATTGAAAGAACCCGAGCAGGCTTTTGAATTTCTCAGTCAACCTCTCCACTGGGTCAAACCCTCAAATGAGACGCAATCACGAATTGTTCGTCGTCTGCGCATGAAACTGGGTCAGGCAAGTTATGAAATGGGTGACTATACGGGATCCGTGAAGCAGTTAAATGAAGCCATAATGATCAAACCGGACGTGTATGCTTACATCAATCTGGGACGTTCACACTACAGACTGAACGAAGATCATCAGGCGATCAGAGCATGGCAGCAGGCACTTGAAATCGATGCGGAGAATCCCGATGTGCATTTTCGTCTTGGCACTGTTTTCCTGAAACTGGGTGATTTGAAAAATGCGTCGGAGGAATATCTTACAGTGATTCGAATTGATCCGGGATATGAAAGAGCATATACAAGTATCGGAGTTGTTTATTTTCAGCAATTGAAGTTCGCTGAGGCCCGGCAGGCATGGGAGAAATCACTTGAAATCAACCCGGAACAGCCGAGACTGGTAAAGAAACTCCAGGACCTAAATTAGTTCGAACAAAGATATCATTAATAAGTCTGGTGAAGAGAAATCCGGGCATAAAAAAAACCGGAATACCATCACGGTATTCCGGTTTTAAATTTCTAATGAATCTACATGTATCCGAAATCCACGTAATCAAACTCACCATAAATACTGCCGGTTGAATCCAAAAGAGCGCCCCAGAACCGGAGACCGGTTATACTTCCGGAAATGCCTTCCGGCCAGGCGAAGTTAAATACCGGATAAAGGGTGGTGCCCCCGTTAAGTGTCGGTAGATCCACCCACTCAACTGTTTGATTCCAAGTGGGGAAAAACCAATACTCGCCATACACATCCAGAATCACGAAAAGATCCATATTTGATAATGGCGTACCGGCACTTTCATTAACCAGGACAGCATCCAGTTTGCACATATCACCGGCGGTGAAGATATCGCGGCTGATGAGCATATTAACACCGGCTGTTACCGGTGTGTCCATGCCATACAATCCGTTATTCAGATTGTTTCCATGGTAATTGGGCCAGAACTGCATATCGCTGTTGAAAGCGCCTGAAAGGTTCCACACATACGTGCTTCGACCGTTCATGACGATATCTATATCGCCGTCATTCTCAAGGTCCGTCACGCAGGGGGAAGCAAATCCTTCTGCGTCGAGTTCCGCCGTGAACATGGGTGTCCCATCACCATGAATCACATAAAGAAAGCTATCCTGGGATCCCACAAGAATTTCGGGACCATTCTGATTATCCAGATCGGCAATTATGGGAGAGGAATAAATCTGGTCTGTGGCGACTTCAACCGGATATCCGGTCATGAGGGTACCGTCCAGGTGGAATGCGTAAAGCTTTCCGGAGTAAGTGGCGACCACAATTTCCGGAGATCCGTCACCGTTAAGATCACCCAGGCCGGGTGATGCGTAAACAGTCTGGTCCACATTGACGGGGAATCCGTCTACTGCACCACCGTTCATATTCAGCACGGTAACGGTATTGGGATAGATTTCGTCGTTGTAATCACCGGTGCCGAAAATAATATCGGGGACTCGGTCTCCGTCCACGTCAGCCAGAACGGGTGCGGAATAAATCTGGTTGGGGATGTAAGCCGGGAATCCAGGTGCTATGGAACCATCACCCTCAAACAGGTAGATCTCACCCCAGTCCTGTCCCGCGTCTGAGTCATCTTTTGTGGCAATGACGATCTCTTCCTTACCATCCATATCGAAATCCGCTGTGGCTGCGGTGGCAAAAACGTCTGTTTTGACATTCACAGGCCATCCGGCTGCGATGTTGCCGTCGTGATGGATCACATAGACGTCGTTCTCGTAGTTACCCACAATAATTTCAGGATGGGTATCACCCACAACATCTGCGATACAGGGTGAGGATTTCACCGAAGAATCATTGACCTCGATATCCGGATCTTCCGTTACTAACTCCGTTTCAAATACAACCGGGAATCCTGTCACGACGGATCCGTCATGGTGAAATGCCAGAACTCGGCCCTCATATTTGTGATTGGAACCGGCACCGGGGTTATTGGGATCTTTGTAGACCCTGTTGTAATATCGATCACCGACGATGATCTCATAATCACCATCCAGGTCGAGATCAGCAATGGCCGGCGCGGCAATTACCAGAACCTGATCAGACGGATTTTTCGTACCGGTGAAAACCGGCCAACCCGGGAAATAACTGCCGTCCAGTTGGCACACCGAGACTAATCCGTCATTGCTGGCGGTGACGATCTCCTTGATGCCGTCATTATCGAAATCAAACACTTTTGCGGCAGCATTATGCCCTCCCTGGGCATATCGGGGAAATCCCGGGAACTGCGGCATGGGATTATTGATATGGACATTGAGGGTGAGGGACTCACTGTACCCGCCGTCAGCCGTAACATTCGCCGTGATCTCAACATCGGTTACAGCAGCGGAAGTGATCTGTAAGGACAGGGGCTCGCCCGTATTTTTTACAGTGTCTTTGGAACCCATATCACCGTAAGCAGCGGTACCGTCAACAATGGTAATACCGGTTCCGGCGTTTGTCAGTGAGATATTGACATTGGTACTGTCCATCCAGGACTGATTGATCAGGGTAAGATAAAATTCCACAGTCTCGCCGTTATCCGGCTCGAAATTCATGTTCCCCGTTGGATCCAAAGTGACCTGGTCTTTCACGCGAATGATGGGTGTCTCCGCCATTGAGAACAGGAAATTGATCCGTCCCGGATCCAGTTCCCCCATAAAGGGTACGTTGTATAAATCGATATTTTCACATCCACCTTCAATACGGTATTCCACGTCCTGGGGTGTGATACCGGGATTGTTTGCAATGATTAAAGCCGCCAGTCCGGTTACAACAGGCGATGACATGGATGTTCCCGTCAGGTTTTTATAATCGTCATCGGGCAGGGTTGCGCGAATGGCGGTTCCCGGCGCGTACACATCCACTGTGGGTCCCCAGTTGGAAGAACTGTTTTTCATTTCAAATTTTGTGGTGTTACCCACGCCGATCACCGTGTCGTAGGAGGAAGGGAAATGAGGAATATCATCACCAATACCATCATTCCCTCCATTGCCGGAGGCGGCGCAGATTGTTACGCCCAGATCGAATGCATACTCACAGGCTTCGCGTTCCACCTGGATATCGGAATTATTACCCAGACTGAGATTGATCACATTGGCGCCGGTATTCGCTGCGTAGACAATGGCCTCAGCAACGTGAGCCGGCCATGCACCGGCATGGGCCTCTGTGTCGTCGTGGAAGACCTTACACGTCATCAGAGAGGCTCCCCAGGAACCTCCGGCAACGCCGATGCCATTATTGGTGACTGCTCCTGAGATTCCAGCCACGTGCGTACCATGACTATTAAATGTATTGACATTATCCGGATCGTTGTCGCCCATCCGGAAATCCCAGCCGACGAAATCATCGATGTATCCGTTTCCGTCGTCATCCACACCATTGTTTCCGTTAGCAATCTCAATGGCATTGTTCCAGACGGCATCCGCCAAATCTTCATGATCCAGATCCATACCGGTATCGATTGTGGCAATGACAGTGTCCGCTGTGGAATGCCCAATATCCCAGGCAGCCGGCGCTTCCATTAACGCCCAGTGCCACTGAGAGTCAAAATCCGGATCATTGGGCACATCATACATCTCCAGCGGGTAGCTGAGATCAACGGCTTCCACGCCTGGTCCCTGCAGAAGCGTCTCAGAAAGCAGAACAGGATCTGTTCCCGGCATAAGCATCAAAGTGAACCATCGGTGCAGTCCATTGGGGTATTCTTTCCGGGTTTTGAATACCGGTTCCCAGCTTTCCATGCCCAATTGCACTAATCGTTCTTCAGCATCCACCGATGGGATGGGTCCGAGAACATGATCCAGCACCATGCTTTCAGGTGCCAGTTTGACAATCAACTGATCCGGAGCGAATGGCTGAATAGCGGATTCGGCATACCCGATCCAGTTCATGCCAAGAATGAGAATGGTTGCAATTACAAACGTTTTTTTCATCTAATCCTCCCTGGGGAAATGAAGTTCTTTATGCGATCAGGAGTATATCAGGTTTTCGTATCCTGACAAGCCTGTACATATATAGATTACACAATAGTGACGTGAAAAGTTAGTCCATGACAATTACATGGAATTGCGGTAAATCATGAGGATGTCCTGGAGACTTAAAACCCGCGGATTGCCTTTGATGCATTCAGAATGATTCAAGGCGGCCTGACTCAACTCCTGCAGATCAATTCCGGGGATTTTATAAGAAGACAAGTGGATAGGATGTTCCAGAAATGACAGCAATTCTTCGAATGCCTCAATGGCCTTTTGTGCATCAGTTTCCAGCCCCTGAACCTTGCAGCCAAGAAGTCGTGCGATGCGGATAAACTGGTCAGGTACCACCGGAACATTGTATTTCAGAGCATGTAAACTCATCAGTGCACTGGCCTGGGGATGCGAAATGCCATACCGGGCAGTCAGAGGATAAGCCAGTGCGTGGATCAGACCGGACCCCGTCATGTTCAATGCAAGTGCCGAATAAAGACTTCCCAGAGCAACATTGTATCGCGCCCGAAGGTTGTCCGGCTGCCGAAACGCATCCACAAGATTCTCCTTCAGCAACGCAATGGCCTGCAATGCCAGTATTTCGGAAAACGGGGAGGCATTCATACTGATGACGGCCTCGATCGCGTGGCTCAGGGAGTCGATGCCTGTGGATGCTGTCAAATCTCGTGGGAGCGTCACCATCAGATTCGGATCAATAATAGTCAACCGAGGAGCGAGAAATGGTGATTCCACTGCGTGGAGTACCTGAGTATCGTTGTTTCGCACATAGATTTTTGTATCGATTTCTGCGCCGTTAGGCGGGGTTGTCGGAATGGAAATTACAGGCAGCCCATGATTGGTGATTGTGAGATCATCCTTTAAAAGATCTTCTGATTTTAATCCATTGGTGGCAATAATACTCACGATCTTTGCCAGATCCGTGGAACGCCACCCGCCGTACCCTACAATGGAATCACATTCCTGCAAATTTACTGATTCGCAAATGTCTTCTATACTGGAAAGTGATAATATTGATTCGTCAATTACGTGAATTTTAACGGACAGCCGGGATGCATCCAGAAGGTTTTCTATCTTTTGGGTCAGACCCTTTTTCTGCATCTGTTTATCAACGATGAGGAGAACCTTTCCGGCTCCCATTCTCTCCAAACTGTTTTCAAGATTATCAATGCATCCACACCCGAATTTTGTTTCAGGCACTTGTTTTATATCAAAGGTCGTTTTCATTTGAATCTCCAGGGATTAATTGTCGATACAGAGCAATAAATATGCTCGAAACTATCATATTAAGCAGGAAAATCTAACATGGACACAATTCCAAAGTAAATAAAAATTATGTCTTCACTCAAAATGTCACCCGTTTTTTGGTATCGTAGGAGTATATCTGACTTTCACTGAAGGAAAGGACATCGTGCAAAACCAAATCAACACAGCGTATTTTGTAGGAGACGTTCACCTGGATTCCCGGTTGCCTGGTAAGGAAACCGCATTTCTCAATTTCCTGGATGATGTTATTGCCGGGGCCCCGGATCACGTTTTTCTTTTGGGAGATATTTTCGAATTCTGGTTTGGCTACAAAACCGTAATGTTCGCCCAACCCATCCGTGTAATCTCAAAAATTGCCGAAATGGTATCTCGCGGCATTGATGTTACTTATATCGTGGGAAACCATGATTTTTATCCCGGTCCGGTTTTTGAGAATTATCTGGGGGTTCACATCGCGTACCACCCGCTGAGAATCAATCTGAACGATCAGAATGTTTATGTTTCCCATGGTGATGAAATCAATTCCTGTGACCGGGGATACCGGTTCCTGAAGGGTGTATTAAGGAATCCGCTGGCACAGTTATTTTTCAGGGGAATTCCGGCAAGCTGGGCCTGGTACATTGGTCGACTGACCTCGGATACCAGCCGGAAATACACGGATCAGGAAAAGGAAGGCATTCCAGATGACATATATTCCCGTTTTTTGGAGGATCGGAAAGCGGAAGGCGTGGATGTCGTTATTCATGGCCATACCCATCAACCGGTGCAGCGGACCGTGGAAACCGGGAAAGGGAAACTTCAGTTGATCAATTCCGGGCATTGGTTCGGCCCCGGTTATTTCGTGGAATATCGGGAGGGTGAGTTTTCATTGAAAACAGTCGATTTATAACCGAATCATTTGGCATCCTGGGCCGGGCTGTACTCACACTGATTTATCCGGAGCTATGTCTGATCTGTGGAAAATTACCTGAAACCAAACCGGTGACACGAGGGATTTGCAAGGATTGCGAACGTGAATATCTTGGAAAAACGGGTGTTCAATGCAAAAAATGCGGTTCAACAGTACCCGATGAGGATTTCACTGGAGTAACCGGATGCCTGTGTTGTCGTCAAGATTCCGTCAGGGTGTACGGTGTGATTTCACTGTCGGAATATCAATCCGATCCATGGCTTCAGCAGGCAATTCTGAGTATGAAACATGGTGGGAGAACGCAATTTTCCCGCGGATTGGGTTATCTTCTGGCCAGGAAAATAGAACATGAGTTCTCCGATGAAACCTGGCATGGTGTTACTGCCGTTCCACTCCATTTTACACGGCGGTGGAAACGGGGATACAACCAGGCGGATATCGTTGCGGGTGCTCTCGGGCGTACACTGGGGATCACCTCTTATAATTGGCTGCTGAAACGCAACCGACGCACATCTCCACAGTCCGGCGGACCTCGCAAACGACAGGAAAATGTTCGTGGGGCATTTCAGATCGGCGGTTCCTGTGTTGGTGGTCGAATAATCCTGGTGGACGATGTATTTACAACTGGTGCAACAGCAATGGAATGTGCAAGGATGCTTTGCCAGGCTGGTGCAAAGCACGTTTTAATAGCCACCTGTGCCTGGGTCAAAAAAGCAAGGTAACTGAGGAGAGACGATGGGAACACGAGAAAGATTCAATGAATTACTCAGACATAAAATTCTGATCTCCGATGGGGGAATGGGAACATTACTTCTTGGAAAGGGTCTGGCGCCGGGGCAGCCGCCGGAGTTGCTTTTGCTGGAAAAGCCTGAAGCCGTAGAATCCGTTCACCGGGAATATTTTAATGCCGGTGCCGGTATTCTCACCACCAACAGTTTTGGAGGGTCTCGACCCAAGCTGGCAAATTTCGGATTGGCAGACCGTCTGGCAGAGATAAACAGCCGGGCTGTGGAAGTGGCGCGAAAAGTTGCGGGTGATGCGGCGTTTGTGGGTGGATCCGTGGGACCCACAGGGGTTTTGCTGCAGCCGATGGGTAAAATGTCTCCCCTGGAACTTCAGACCATTTTCCAGGAACAAGTCCAGGTCCTGGCAAGCGCAGGTGCAGATTTCATCATTATCGAGACCATGGGGGATATCGGAGAAATCCAGGCGGCAGTCAAAGCATGCCAGTCGGTGAATGTCCCCTTTATTGCATCCATGACATTCGATGCTAATCTCCGTTCGCTTTCGGGTTCATCTCCCGATGTGATGGCCGTGACTGTAGAACCTTTTTCTCCCCTGGCGATGGGATCGAACTGCGGACTGGGTCCGAAGGAAATGATCCGGGTCACCCGGCAATTTTCAAAAACGACACATTTTCCGGTGATTGCTCAGCCAAACGCCGGTCTGCCGGAGTTAGTTAATGGACAAACTGTCTTCCAGATGACTCCGGATATGTTTGCAGAACAAGCACGAAATCTGGCCGAAGCAGGCGCGGCCATTATTGGCGGTTGTTGCGGAACAACTCCTGATCATATTGCAGCAACTTTGAAGGCTGTCTCCAGACTAATTCCTCAATCAGGCAATGTTATACCCGGGGTACGATTTGCATCCCGCAGTAAAGTGGTAACAGCCGGCGCCGGAAACCGGCTGTGTATCGTAGGAGAACGTATCAACCCCACCGGTCGGAAAAAACTTTCCGCACAGATGGCGGTTCATGATTTTACCCTGGCCCGGCGAGATGCCCGGCGGCAGATGGAAGCCGGCGCCGGTCTTCTGGATCTCAATGCGGGTGTACCCCGTGTCAACGAACCCGAGTTAATGGAGAAGATCATCGGGGAAATCCAGGGATTTCTTCCCGGAATTCCTCTGGCTATCGATTCCAATGATATGGATACACTTAAAGCCGGACTTAAAGTGGCTTATGGAAGGCCGTTGATGAATTCCATCAATGGTGAAGCCGAGCGTATTGAGACTTTACTGCCTGCGATCCGTGAATCCGGTGCCAATTTCATTGCCCTTGCCATGGATGAATCGGGAATTCCGGAAGATGCTGATGCGCGTCTTCGGATTATTCGGCGAATCATAGCTGCGGCAGAAAAGCTGGGAATCCAAAGGAATCGGATTCTCGTGGATTGTCTGGTGTTTACTGTGGGTTCTCAGCCGCATCAGGCCAGAGAAACACTCAAAGCGATCACCCGGACCCGTGAGGAACTGAATTGTGAAACCATTCTGGGTGTATCAAATGTCAGTTTCGGATTACCCAACCGGAAAGTGATTTCATCAACGTTTCTTGCAATGGCCATGCAGGCCGGTCTCAGTGCTGCCATCATCAATCCCATGTCAAACCGGATGATGGAAACGGTGCATGGTGCAGAATTGCTTCTAAGCAGAGATTCCGGTGCCAGACAGTATGTCAAGTTTATGGAGGAGCAGGAAAAAAGCGCCGGGGAATCGTCACGGAAACCGATCATTGCGGTTAAAAAGAGTGTTATATCTAAATCTGCTGTTACGTCAGATAGTTCCGGGGACCCATTACGTCGTGCAGTGGTAGATGGTGACAAAGCAGGTATCGTGGGATTATTGGAAACTGCCATTGATGGCGGTGCGACTCCGGATAATCTCCTGAAAAATTCGCTTATTCCCGCGATTCAGGAAGTCGGTGAAAGCTACAACAGTGGCGTTCTTTATCTACCTCAGTTGATTCTTGCCGGTGAAACCATGCGAAAAGCCGTCAGATTCCTGCAACCTATGCTGGGAAGTTCAACCGGAGAATTGCTCCATGGCACTTCAGTGATTCTGGGAACAGTAGCCGGCGATATTCACGACATTGGGAAAAATATAGTTTCTATCGTGCTGGGAAATCACGGTTTTTCTGTTTTGGATTTGGGAAAGGATGTTTCCACAGAGTTGTTCATAGAGACTGTGAAAAAGTGCAATGCGCGGCTTGTGGGATTGTCTGCACTCATGACAACCACCATGCCGGCCATGGAAGAAACAACAAAAATGCTGAAAGCGCAATTCCCTGATTTGAAGATTATGGTGGGAGGTGCGGTCGTGACCCGGAAATTTGCCGATATCATTGGTGCCGATGGGTATGCGAAAGATGCAGTATCCGCCGGAGATTTGGCCAAACGTCTGGCGGGTCTTAAACCAGAATAATGGGGTTTCCTGTTGAAATCAGGACCAAATATTAATATCAATTTAACCTGAGTGGATAGATATATTGAGGTTCGGAACTTTACGATGAAAGGATTTTTTCATGAAAGTAAAAATAGGAATTAATGGATTTGGACGAATCGGGCGGTTGGTATTCAGACGTGCCGTTGAAAACGAAAAATTCGACATTGTCGCCATCAATGATTTGACCGATGTGGCAACTCTGGCACATCTGCTTAAGTATGATTCCACGCATGGCAGGTTCAATCATCCGGTTTCTGTGGAGGGTGATTATATCATTACAGCCGGAGAAAAAATCCGGGTCTATTCAGAACCGGATCCCACTAAACTCCCATGGGACACGTTGGATGTCGATGTTGTTGTGGAGTCAACCGGTCATTTCAGGAAACGACCTGATGTCATGAAACATATTCAGGGTGGTGCTAAAAAGGTCGTGATTTCTGCGCCGGCAACCGATCCTGACTGGACGGTGGTAATGGGTGTCAATCACCTGGATTACGATGCGGCCGGCCACAACCTCATTTCAAATGCATCCTGCACCACAAACTGTCTGGCGCCCATGGCAAAAGTCCTCATGGATAATTTCGGCATTGAACAGGGCACTATGACAACCATTCACGCATACACCAATGACCAGAAAATCCTGGATCTGCCCCATTCCGATCTTCGTCGTGCAAGGACTGCGGGCGTCTCAATGATTCCCACAAGTACCGGTGCTGCCAAAGCGGTCTCTCTGGTCCTGCCCGAACTCAAAGGCAAACTCTCCGGAATGGCTGTTCGAGTGCCCACCAATAATGTTTCCCTGGTGGATCTTGTGGCCGTGTTGAAAAAGGAAGTTACTGCCGCTGAGGTTAACAGCGCCATGAAAAAAGCCGCTTCAGAAGGTATATTGAAGGGATTTCTCGGTTTCACAGATGAACCGCTGGTCTCCATAGACTTCAATGGGGATGCTCACTCAGGAATTTTTGATTCCCTGGCTACAATAGCAGATGGTAATCTGGTCAAGGTCCTGGGCTGGTATGATAACGAGTGGGGTTATTCCTGCAGGATCGTTGATCTGATTGACTTCATGTATCGATAAGACATCATGAAATCACTGATTGCTGGTAACTGGAAAATGAACATGACACCGGCTCAGGCCGTCAGCCTTGCTGATGCGATCCTGGCCGGGGTCGGTAATATGAATCCTGGTTGTGACATTCTGGTGTGCCCGCCGTTTACTGCGCTTTCAGCAGTGAATACACGGCTGACCGGTTCACCGGTTCAGTTGGGAGCTCAGAACATGCACCCCGAAACTTCCGGTGCGTTCACCGGGGAATGCTCGGCGGATATGTTAATCGCAGTGGGGTGTAATTATGTCCTCTGTGGTCATTCCGAACGTCGTCATGTTTTTGGTGAATCCGATGCCTTTGTCAATCGGAAGGTGTTGAAAGCCTTGTCCTCCGGTTTAAAACCCATTTTCTGTGTGGGTGAAACCGAGGAGGATCGGGACAATAACCTGACATTCAATGTCGTGGAACGACAGCTCAGGCTGGGATTGAAAGGGATTCCGGATTTTGACACGGGTAATCTGGTTTTGGCATATGAGCCGGTTTGGGCCATTGGTACCGGAAAAACAGCCTCACCGGAACAGGCGCAGGAGGTGCACGATTTTATCCGGAATCTCCTGACGCGTCTGTATCCTTCAGGAGGTCGTGATATTCGGATTCTCTATGGCGGATCAGTCAAACCGGATAATGTCGAGATCTTAATGGCGCAGCCAGATATCAATGGCGCGCTCGTCGGTGGTGCGAGTTTAAAGGCGGATTCTTTCCTGTCCCTGATCAGGGCGGGGAAATAATTCAAACTTTTGCTTGTTTTATCAAAACCTTTCTGGTAAAAGCTCCTCTGCGAAAAAGGAGGATTTATGATATTCGCATTTTTAACTCTTCTACATATTTGTTTATGCATTGCCCTCATTCTCATTGTTCTGCTTCAAACAGGAAAAGGGTCTGATCTGGCCAGTGCATTTGGTGGTGGCGGAGCCCAGGCCATGTTTGGTGGCGGGGGTCCAGCATCGTTTTTGAATAAAGCGACTACAGCGGTGGCAGTGTTGTATATGGCAACATCCATCTCCCTGGCATATTTGTCATCCGGACGTTCTACCTCCGTAATGAGTGGTGTGGAACAACCGGCTGCCATTGGGGAAACCGTTCCTGATACCGGTGATGAGTCGGCGGGGCCGGAAACCGGTGCCCAGGACGATGGATCCCAGTCATCTGAAACTGATGTTTCAGGCGGCAATGTTTCTGACAGCCCGATTAAAGTCATCACCAGTGATGTCTCGTCCGGGGGGGCAGACACCTCTACCGGGACCGGTGATGCCGGTGCCGAAAAATCCTCAGAATAAGATTGCGGAAGTGGCGGAACTGGCAGACGCGCTAGGTTGAGGGCCTAGTGAAGGCAACTTCATGGGGGTTCGAGTCCCCCCTTCCGCATTAGGAATGTATGCTGCGATCTTCGGATCGCAGCTTTTTTTATGGGAGAATGGATTATGCAATTACCGGAACTTGAGACATCCAGGCTGATACTGCGTGTGCCTGTTGCCACCGATGCCGTGGATATGTGCCGGTTCGTCACTGATAACCGGGACCATTTCGCTCACTGGGACCCTATTCAACCCCCGGAATATTATACAGTGGATTTCTGGCATCACGAAATTTCTCGTATCCGGCGGATATCACAGGAGGGGAAGGCCCTGTATTTTGTTCTTTGCAGCGAAGATTCCACTGTCGGCAAGATTATCGGAAAATGCAATTTCAGCAATATTGTTCGTGGCGCTTTCCAGGCCGCGCATCTTGGTTTCGGCCTCGACAGTCGGTTTACCGGTAATGGCCTCATGACGGAAGCACTTCAAACCGCCATTATGTACGCGTTCGGTCCTTTCAATCTTCACCGGATCATGGCCAATTACATGCCTGACAACACGCGCAGTGAGAAACTTCTGGAAAATCTGGGTTTCACCCGGGAAGGCTTTGCCAGGAACTATCTTTTCCTGGCCGGAGACTGGCAGGATCATGTCCTGACATCTCTGACCAATCCGGATTGGATGCCCCAGACGTGCTCTTGAATCCACCGCTGATGTTTGCGGAAAATGTCTCATTGGCCTGCCGTGCTCCCAATGGGATCCGGTGAACCGGATTCAGGAATTATTATAATGGAGACGCGACAGAAGCGCGCTTTCAAAATTTTACCGGTCTTTTTATCGGGATATTCCTGCCGGTTCGGATGCGTCTATTGCAATGCATCGGGTACCAGTGGTGAGATCAAAGTGCCGAATGTGCGTGATCTCGAACGAAAAGTCCGTAATTTCCTCTCTGAACACAGTAATTCACCGGTGGAAATTGCTTTATACGGAAATGACCCCAGTTCACTGGAGCCGACAATCTGGCAAGAAATTCTCCTAAACATTACATCATATTGCAACGAACATCCGGATGCCGGTATCCGAGTTTCCGTTCGGCCGGATACCATTGTGGAGATGGGATCACTTGCGAATACGGGGATTCGAGTGGTTGAATTGGGTGTGCCCAGCATGGATCCTCATGTATTGAAAAAAATCTGCCGGGAACATACGCCGGACACCGTGGAGGCGGCTGTAAAAATTCTCAAACGTGAGAAAATAACCACCGGTATCCAGACCATGTTAGGACTTCCCGAAGCAGACGCGTTGGAGGCGATGACTACGGCCGTATCCATTATTGGTCTTGCTCCTGATTTTGTGCGAATTCACCCGACACTAGTACTCAAAGCAACCGCTCTTGAACGTATGTTTGTAGAGCGTGAATATACGCCATGGACGCTGGAACAAGCTGTTGTGGTATCTGCTGATTGCGTTGTACAATATCGGTCAGCGGGTATTCCAGTGGCCAGGTGTGGATTTCACATTCCGGAAGATTTGAGAGAAGATGTACTGGTGGCGGGACCGTATCATCCCGCTTTCGGCAGTCTGGTCAACTCGGAAATCCGGTATCGGGAACTCCGAACAAAACTACTTGAAAATCCTACCATCCGTGTATTGACGGTCCCCGATGAGTTCATCTCGGATTATGTGGGACATGGCCGGTCAAATATACACCGACTGCGCCGGGAATTTGGGCACGATCTGGTGATTACAGCAGAAAAAAAACATCCGGCGAAAGGGTGTTCCGCCGGATGTTAGAATCAGCTTGAATCAGGCTCTGCTTTTAAAATTCAACCTCAGTTTTATCATTCATGATAGCCGTAAGCAGGGGTCCGAAGGTAAGGTCGGCAGCGGCTTCCTCGGTGCGGCTGTAGCCCAACACGAGGGGCGAAACTTCTGCACCGGCGGTGATATTGGTCAGGAGTGAACTCCCATTTTCCACCGTGGGACCGCACGGGACGGACCGGGACATTCCGGAGATGAAATCCCAGCTGTCACCCTCCGGGTTGTACAAGACGTTGATCCGGGTGTCATAGGCCAATGTCTTTTCCGGTTCCAGAACCCGGGCATCAACCAGCCGAAGCTGTTGAACGGCGGTATCTTCATTAAAATCAGCTATTGCGTTCAATTCCTTCTCCAGAGCAGCTTGATCCAGATGAATCATGTGCCGGCCATCGGCTTTTCTGTATAGAAATTGAACTGCAGGATCAGTGACCTTCCGGTTGAAGAAGAGATGGACGCCTTTACCGCCGGTGGAATTCCATTTTTTCATAACCCAACCGCCGTACTGAGCCAGTTTTCCGACATTTTCCGGAGTGACTTCGTCTTCCAGAAGTGTTGTCGGTCGGGATACGGGTCGGTCGGGATTTTTCGCTTCCCAGCGCCGGAAACATTTTTCTTCGATTGTCTTGGATCGCAGGTCATCAATTTCCCACGGATTGACAAAAAGCGTACCAGGCGTTTCTTCAATAATTTGCCGTCCCAGTTCTTCTCCGTAAAATTCCGGTACATGGATTCGCTCGATTCGGCGATACACCACATCCATGGGAATACCGTGAACCCAGAGTTTACCATCTTTTACTTCCGGCTTTTCATCGGGAGTGATCCTGTACGCTTCCATACCGGCACGCTGGAACGATTTCAGCATCAGTATGTGTGCAGTTTCTTCCTCGCTCTCCGGATAGGAACGGGTAAACACGGCTGCCCGGGGGAGACCTTTGCCACCCTGGCGGTGATAAAGCCCGATCAGCAGTGAGGCAATCCGCTGCCGGACCATCGTGGGATGCGTGGGAAACTCGACCCGATCCGGATCAAAATCCTTGATTTGCATCCGTCTGTACAATTTATAGGCGTCAACAGCCGGGCATGCCGGATAACTGTTACAGCACGGGCCTTCCACAAGTGTGGGGCGAATGTCGATAATTCTTCTGGAATTATCCGGATCGATTTTTCCCATAAAAAGAATATCCAGTCCCAGAAGGTAACTATGGGGAAGATTCTCTTCCCGGCAATACAGCATATAGGCATCCAGGGAGTTTCGAGCAACTTCCTTAACTTTATCCCAGGCCGGGTCAATCAGCCATGTCGGCGATTCGTCATAACATGGAATCTCAAGTTCCTCTCCCAGACCACCATCTGTCAACCGTAAGTCTTCACCTCTATACTTCATGTGGGTATCTCCTTCCCGCAAAAAAAGACCGAACGATTTATCGTTCGGTCGTTGTAATTACATCATGTTAAATTATCTGATCAGCTGAGTTCGACTTCCGTTTCATCTTTCATCATAGCACCAAGAAGGGGGCCATGCCGCATTTCTGAGCGGTCCGCACCCTCTTTGACGTGACCCATGATCAAGGGGCTGATTTCCGCACCCATGGAAACATTGGTCAGAAGACTGTTCCCGTTTTCGATGGTGGTGCCACAGGGTACACTCCGGCTCATACCGGAGAGGAATTCCCATTTTTCATCGTAGGGATTGTAAAGCACGTTAATACGTGTGTCATACACCAGGCGTTTGTTATCACCCAGGTCACGTGCATCCACAAATCGCATTTGCTGAATCGCTGCATCTTCATCGAATCCGTCAAAATCCCGAAGCTCTTTTTCCATATGATCGCCGTCCATAACGATCATGTGCCGGCCGTCATACCGGGAATACAACTTTCTGGAAACGTCTCCGGCCAGGTCGTTATTCACATGCATGAACACGCCTTTACCGCCGGTGGAATTCCATTTTTTCATAACCCAGCCACCTGTACCGGCAAGATCTTTTACAGTTTCGTACTTAATCTCATCGTCCAGAAGGGTTTTAGGCCGGGAAATATATGTACCGGGGTTTTCCGCTTCATAAAGCCGGAATGCCCGTTCTTCAATCGTTTTGGACCGAAGATCATCCACTTTCCAGGGATTGATAAAGATCGTTTCTGATGTCTCATCCACAACTTTTTTGGCAAACTCTTCCTGGTAAAACTTCACCCATTTCATTTCCTGGTATTCCCGGTGGGGCGGATTGGCCTGACCGGGAAGATGTATCCGTTCAATCCGGCGCCAGACCATATCAATGGGACGGCCATTTACATGAAGTTTGTTATTTTTAACTTCCGGATTTTCATCAGGGGTTATCCGATATGCTTCAAATCCATAATTTTTTAGTGCTTCCAGAGTCAGGTTGTGTGCGGTTTCTTCTTCTGACAAATCGTAGGGTCGGGTAAATACAGCAACAACCGGTTTCCGGGACGAATCACCTTTTTTCATCCAGATTTTCTGGAAAAGTTCACAGATTTTTTCCAGGATTTTCGTCGGATGAGTGGGATATTCAACGATATCCGGATTTTTCCCCAAATGTTTTAACTGACCGTAAAGTCGTGCCGCCCAGAGATTGGGGCATGCCGGATAACTGTTGCAGCAGGGGCCTTCAACCATTGTTGGCCGGATATCCACGATTTTATTGGGATTATTCGGATCAACTTCACCCATGACCAATATGTCCAGACCCAGCAGGTATGAATGGGGTAATTTATTCTTTTTACAGTAGTTCATGTACGCGTTCAGAGCGGAAACGGCCACATTCTGAAACTTATCCCAGGCTTTGTCCACTATCCATGTCGGTGAATCCAGATAGGCCGGGAGTGTTGATTCATGATTTCGGTCGCCGATTGAAAGCTCAAGATGGTCGGGAAACTTCATAACTTTCCTCCTTATGATGTCAACTTAAAATTTGCCGGAAATATAAGTATTTTCTATCTAATACTTATCAAGGGAGGCATTCTATCGAGAACAGTTTGAATGTCAAGATTTACACGGAAATATTCATATCATCGAATAAGAGATAGGGTAAAAGACTTGAGCCACTGCTTCCTCCAAATCCCGATACCCAGACCCTGTCCGATGAAGATTCCCCAAGTTTTTCATTGAGCATGGTATAGATATTTCCACCTGTCATGGCATTCTTTACCCGCCCCAGAGGTTTACCTTTTTCATAAAGAATACCGTACTCGACATTTCCGGACCAGTCACCATTGGTCAGGTTACCAAGAAGTACCCCGGTAAGCTGGTCAATCACCAGAACTCGCGGTAAAGATTCAATAATTTCTTC